>OLOA01004242.1_pt1 | contig 10991 bp, 5 predicted proteins | sample 1672201 | NCBI WGS metagenome assembly OLOA01 (sample SAMEA3136658, study PRJEB25190) | human gut metagenome
AATTTACGATGGCACCGTGGAGATCAAGGCGATCTCCCGGGAAGCCGGCTCCCGTACCAAGGTTGCCGTCTGGTCCCGTGATCCCAATGTTGACGCAGTGGGTGCATGCATCGGTAAGAACAACGCACGTATCCGTGCCATTGTGGGCGAGTTCGGCGATCTCCTCGGGCGCCACCCAGTGGTAGCTGCGGATCTCCTGGGCGGGACGTTCGAAGCGTTGCACGGTGCTCGACGGCAGTTGGCCTCCGTCGAAGATGAACTCCATGGCGTCGCGCCAGCCCAGGTAGGGCGGCATCCAATCGGCGACCAGGGGCTGGTTGAGCCGGATGTCGACGCCCAGTTCCTCGCGCAGCTCGCGTTCGGCGCCGACCCGGGGGGATTCGCCCGCCTCGACGATGCCGCCGGGCAACTCCCAGTCCTCCTTGTAGGTGGTCTCGACGAACAGCACGCGCCCGCGCTCATCACGGATGAGCACGTGGCCGATCAGCCGGTGGGTGGCCATGACGGTATCCATCACCGCGGTGAACCCACCGGCACCGTAGACCTGGTCGTCAATGAGTCGGGCGTACAACAGGGCGTCGTGCCAACTGCCGTCGTCGGCACGTACCGCCTGGCGACGACGTCCCTCGCGGCGGAAACCGGCGCGATGCAGCGCCCGCATCGCCATCAGGTCATCGGCGGTGATACTCGCCTCGACCCGGTGCAGTTCGTGGCCGATCAGGGCGTCGTCCGCAGCGAGGCTGACTGCCTCATCGAGCGTCTTCTGGTCAACGGTTCCCTGCCAGTGCAGGGTTCCGATGCCGGCATCGACAACCACATTCACCTTGAAGTCATCCACGGCACTCCCTGATCATCCGCACTCGCCCGCCATCCCTATGAGTCGGTGGCCTCCGGTTCGAAGCGTAGCCACACGCCAGCCATGGGCGGGATCGAGATGACCAGTTCGGCCCCCTCCTCGCCGTCCACGGGTTGTGCGATACGGGTGCCGTTCGCCGCCTCGCCGCTGCCATCCCAACGTTGTTCGTCGGTGTTGAGGATCTCGCGCCAGCGCCCGGCCCTGGGCACGCGCAGGCCATATTCGGGGTAGGGCTCCGGCGAGAAGTTCGCCACGCACGCCACCATGCCGCCCTGACGATCGAAGCGCAGCCAGCTGAAGGTATTGGCCATCCAGTCGTTGTCGTTGATCCAGCGGAAGCCCTCCGGCTCGCTGTCCAGTTCATACAGTGCCGGTGTCCGGGCCTGCACATGGTTGATCTCGCGCATCATGTCGCGCAGGCCCTTGTGCCACTGCAGGGAGTCGACCCACCACTCCAGGCCCACCGCCTCATTCCACTCCGAGCGTTGGCCGAACTCCTGGCCCATGAACAGGAGCTGCTTGCCCGGGAAGGCCCACATGAACGAGTAGAAGCTGCGCAGGGTCGCAAACTTGCGCCAGTCGTCCTGGGGGATCTTGTTGACCATGGATCCCTTGCCATGCACCACCTCGTCGTGGCTGATCGGCAGGATGTAGTTCTCCGAGTAGGCATAGACCATGGCGAAGGTCATCTCGTTGTGGTGGTACTGCCGGTAGATGGGGTCGAGCTTGATGTACTCCAGCGAGTCGTTCATCCAGCCCATGTTCCATTTGAAGCCGAAGCCCAGGCCCCCCACGTCCACCGGTGCGCTCACCTTGGGGAAGCTCGTGGACTCCTCGGCGATCATCATGACACCCGGCTGGCGCCGGTAGAGATGCCTGTTGATGTAGCGCAACAGGTCAATCGCCTCGAGATTCTCGCGGCCGCCGTACTTGTTGGGCACCCACCCGCCCGGCGGCCTGGAGTAGTCGAGATAGAGCATGGACGCCACGGCGTCCACCCGCAGGGCATCGATGTGGAACTCGCTCACCCAGAACAGTGCATTCGAGATGAGGAAGCTCTTGACCTCGTTGCGCCCGAAGTTGAACACATAGGTGCCCCAGTCGAGTTGCTCGCCCTGACGGGGATCGGCATGTTCGAACAGCGCCGTGCCATCGAAGCGGCCCAGGGCCCAGTCGTCCTTGGGGAAATGTCCCGGGACCCAGTCGAGGATGACGCCGATCCCGGCTGCGTGGAGGGCCTCGATGAGTACGCGCAGGTCGTCCGGGCTGCCATGACGCGGGTCCACCGCGTAGTAGCCGGTGACCTGATAGCCCCAGCTCGCCTCGAGCGGGTGGGCCATGATGGGCATGAGCTCCACATGGGTGTAACCCATCCAGGTGAGGTAGGCGGGCAGCTCCTGGGCGAGCTGACGGTAGTCGAGGCCCTTGCGCCAGCTGCCCACGTGGAGCTCGTAGATGCTCATCTGCGAGTGGTACGGGTCGGCCTGCGCCCGATGCGCCAGCCAGGATTCCTCGCTCGGCGCCCATGCGTGCTCCCGCTCGAAGACGACCGACGCGTTGGCCGGAGGCACCTCGGTGCTGAAGGCGAAGGGATCGGCCTTCTCCTGCCAGCTGCCGTCGCGGTGCTGGATCTTGTACTTGTAGCGGGCGCCGGCACCCACGCCCTCCTTCCACAGCCCCCAGACGCCCGAGCCCGGCACGAACTCCATGTCGTCGCCCTGCCACCAGTTGAAGTCGCCGATCACCTGCACCCGCTGGGCGTTGGGTGCCCAGACGGCGAACCTGGTGCCGCTGAGGTCACCGCGCGCGTCGTCATGCACGGTGACGACGTGGGAACCCAATCGCCGCCAGGCCTCGGTGTCACCACCACTGTGGAAGCCCTCCAGGTCCGTGCCGGTGAGGTTCCCGAACTTGTCATGCATGATGTGTCCTTCCCCTGGGGGCTTGGAATTGGTGCTCGTGCCATGACGTGATGGCGGCCATCGGGATATGGACCCAATCGGGCCTGTTGCGCGTCTCGTAGACCACCTCGTAGATGGCCTTGTCCGCCACATAGGCATCCAGCAGGTCAACCTGGTCATGCACCCCGGTGATCTCCAGGTAGGCGGCGATGAATGCGGCCTGGCTGCGTTGCAACCAGTGCTGGCGCGCGGGGGCGTCGGGGGAGCCGTCCTGTGCCGCCGCGTAGCCCAGGGAGCGCACCATGCCGGCGACATCGCGCCACACCGAGTCGGGCAGCGTCCTGTCGGCCAGGGGTCGCAGGGGCTCGCCCTCGAAGTCGATGATGCGCCAACCGCCCGGGGTGAGAAGCGTCTGGCCCAGATGGAAGTCACCGTGCACGCGTTGGGCCGGCAGGCGATGGCCCCGCAAGCGGTTGAAGCCGACCACCAGCATGGACCGGTAGTCCGACAGCGCCGGCACGGCCTCTATCGCCCTGTCGAGCCTGGCCACCATGCCGTCAGCCACATCGTCGCCCTTGAGCATCACGGGCGGAAATGCCTGCACCAGCGCCAGGTGCACATGCGCCAGCGCGCGGCCGATCCCGGCCGCATGTGCCGAGAAATCGGTGTCGGCGGTGGCGGACTCCACCGCCATCGGCCATCCCTCGCCAAGGGTCTTGAGCTGTTCGGTGATCATGAGCAGGTCGGCATGCACCGCGCGCCCGGAGATCGCCCGGAAATGTGCGGTGACCCAGCCGTAGAGCTCGTCGACGTCACGTACCCGGTAACGGCCCAGGGCCTCGTGCAATGGGATGTCGACGTTGTTCCCGACCTCGAGGTGACGGAAGAACTTCACCAGCGCGGTGCTGCCCAGGAAGACCGTCGAATTCGACTGCTCGCCGGTGAACGGACGTGCCGGCATCGAACCGGTGAGGCGATCGCCCCGGGGCAGCATCGCCGACCAGTCCCCACTGTTGACGCGCCTGCCGAGTGAGGCGATGAGCAGCTCCATGGCCTCAGGGTCCGTGGTGGCGTCATGCGCATAGCCCAGCTGGGGGTCGTCGGCGGGCCCGATCAGGGCGTCGGAAAGTGGCGCCGTGCGGTAGCTGATCGGCAGGTGGTAGTAGTCGTGGGCGCCATCGGGGTAGGCAATCGTGATGATCTCGCTGCGCACGCCCAGGTGTCCCGGTTCGGGGGCGCGGTACCAGTCCAGGGCCTCAATGCGTCGTGCCACACCTCCGCGCCCCTTGCCGGCGAACCAGCGTGCGGTCGATGCGTAGCGCCACCGCGGATCATCGTTCGGCGCGACCATCAGTGGGCCTCCTGTTCACTCGGACTCGTGCTCGTCCGAGCCTTTGCTCAAATCCAACCATGCAAAGCCCCAAGCGGGGAGGGTGTCGTGAAACTCACCGTTGGCCGCGATGGGTGCCATGGCCTGCGACGTGAGCAGCGACACCGGTTTCGTGCCGGCATCATCGGGAAGGTAGAGCAGGACGTCCTGTTCCTCGGGCGACAGGTTGTTGAGGCACAGCAGGCGTTGTGAGCCGTGCTTGTCATCGTCGAGCACCCGCAGGAAGCTGAGTACCGCATCGTTCTGGCCACCCATGTCGATGAACTCACCGCGCCCAAACACCGGGAACTGGCGTCGGGTGGTGAGCATGGAACGCATCCACACCAGCAGGGATCCGGGATCAGCCATCTGATCGGTGACATTGACCTGCTGGGGACTGTAGGGGTCGGCCAGCAGTGGCAGGAAGAACTTGTCCGGCGTTGCCGTGGAGAAACCGGCTGAGGGATCGGCGGTCCATTGCATGGGCGTGCGCACGCCATCGCGGTCGTGGAGCCAGATGTCGTCCCCCATGCCGATCTCGTCGCCGTAATAGAGCACCGGGGAACCGGGCAGCGAGAGCAACATGGCATTCATGAGCCGGATCTTGTCGGGATCGTTGCCCATCAGCGGCGCCAGGCGGCGCCGAATTCCCAGGTTGAGGCGCATCCGGGGGTCCGGCGCATACTCACGCCACATGTATTGACGGTCATCCTCGGTGACCATCTCGAGGGTGAGTTCGTCGTGGTTGCGCAGGAACGTCGCCCACTGGCACCCCTGGGGTACCGGGGGAGTTGAGGCCAGGATCGTCGTGATCGCCTCGCGCGTGTGCCGGGCCACGCCCATGTAGAGCCGGGGCATCACCGGGAAGTGGAAGGCCATCTGGCACTCGTCGTTGTCGCCGAAGTACTCCACCACGTCGTGGGGCCACTGGTTGGCCTCGCACAACAGGATGCGACCGGGGAATTCCTCATCGACCATCTTGCGCACCTGCTTGAGGATGTCGTGGGTGCCGGGCAGGTTCTCGCAATTGGTCCCCTCCTCCTCGACGAGGTAGGGCACGGCGTCGAGACGGAATCCGTCCACCCCGAAGCCCAGCCAGAACCTGAGCGCGTCGAGCATCTCGGCGAGCACCTTGGGGTTCTCGTAGTTGAGGTCGGGTTGGTGGGAATAGAACCGGTGCCAGAAATATTGGCCGCGCACCGGATCAAAGGTCCAATTCGATGTCTCCGTGTCAATGAAGATGATGCGGGCGTCGGGATATCCATCCGGGTTGTCGCGCCACACGTAGAAATCGCCGTAGGGGCCGTCCGGGTGTCGGCGTGACTCCTCGAACCACGGATGGTGGTCCGAGGTGTGGTTCATCACGAAGTCAATGATGATCCGGATGCCGCGATCATGGGCCTTGTCAATGAAGTCGCCGAATTCGGACAGTGTGCCCAGGTCGGGGGAGATCGCGCGGTAGTCGGCGACGTCATAGCCACCGTCGGTCATCGGTGAGGCGAAGAACGGTGGCAGCCACAGGCAATCGACGCCCAACCACTGCAGATAGTCCAGGTGCTCGGTAAGTCCGGCCAGGTCACCGATGCCATCGCCCGATGAGTCGGCGAATGAGCGCACCATCACCTCGTAGAACACGGCGGTCTCGAACCAACTGGTGTCGTGCGGGTCCACCGCGCCGGTGGGCTGGGTGAGGCTCAGCGCCATCTCCAGTTTGGCCCTGGCGTCGGCGGTGCGTTCCTCGTCCTCGCCGAGCAGGGCCCGGATGGGCGGGGTCTCGGAGTGCTGGTCAGACGTCATGTTCTGGTCAGATGTCACGGGGCAGATCGGCTTCCATCGGTCAGGGTGCGGGAGGTGGGAGTCATCACGACACGAAGGTGCATGACTAGGCCCAGCTGATTGTCAGGATATGCGCCGGCTGTGCCGGCCAGAGCCGCACGTAGTGGGCGGCATTCCAATCGAACACCGTATCGGTCAGCTCGTCGTGTGCCACCAGGCGGGCATCGGCGGGCAACCCCAGGGCGCCGAGGTCGGTGTACACCGTGCCTTCCACCGTGTTGTCCGGGTCCAGGTTCACCACGACGATCACCCGGTCGTCGCCGCTGCGCTTGGCGAAGGCGAAGAGCTGATCGGAACTGGTTTCCAGCACGGTGGTGTGATTGAGCTGCTGCAATGCCGGATGGTCGTGGCGTACGCGGTTGAGCTTCGTCATCAACTGGTTGAGGTTCGGTTCCGCGGTGAAGTCCCGCGGCCGGTACTCATATTTTTCTGAGTCGAGGTATTCTTCGCCACCGTCCACCAGCGCGGCGTGCTCGAACAACTCGAATCCGGAATACACACCCCATGCCGGGGACATGGTGGCGGCAAGAATCATTCTGATGGCAAATGCGGCCGGGTTTCCCGACCTGGTGAACTTCGGATTGATGTCGGGTGTGTTGGTGAAGAAGTTCGGCCGGAAGAACGACTCGGTCTCGTGGGCCAACTCATTGAGATAGTCGGATAGTTCCTGCTTGGTGGTGCGCCAGACGAAATAGCAATATGACAGGTGGAATCCCACCTTGGCCAGGGCGTGCATCATCTCGGGGCGCGTGAAGGCCTCGGCCTGGAGGAGCACCTCGGGGTGGCGGCTGTGCAACTCTGCTGCGAGCCAGGCCCAGAAGCTGACCGGCTTGGTGTGCGGATTGTCGACGCGGAAGATCGTCACCCCGTGCCCGATCCAGAATTCCATGAGGCGCAGGACCTCTGCGTAGATGCCGGCCGGGTCATTGTCGAAGTTCAGCGGGTAGATGTCCTGGTATTTCTTCGGGGGATTCTCCGCGTACGCGATCGACCCGTCGGGCCGGGTGGTGAACCACTCCGGGTGCTGCGTGGCCCATGGATGGTCAGGCGCTGCCTGCAGCGCGAAGTCCAGGGCAACCTCGAGTCCGAGCTCGCGGGCCCTGGCCACGAAGTGGTCAAAGTCCTCCAGCGTGCCCAAGTCAGGATGCACGGCGTCGTGGCCGCCGTCGGCGGAACCGATCGCCCATGGGGATCCGGGGTCATTGGGGCCGGCGGTCAGGGAATTGTTGGGTCCCTTGCGGAAGCTGTGGCCGATCGGATGGATTGGTGGGATGTATGCGACGTCGAAGCCCATCGCGGCGACGTGCTCGAGCATTTCCTCGCTGGAGGCAAGAGTGCCCGAGGTCCACGAGCCGTCCTCATGGCGCTCGGCGCCGATGGAGCGGGGGAAGAACTCATACCAGGCGGAGAACTGTGCCGCCTTGCGGTGCACGACGAGCGGGAATTCGCGGGTGGGGGTGGCCAACCTGCGCGGGCACCACCGCACCATCGCCTGGTGCAGGTCCTCGCGGGTCGGCAATGATGCGAGCACCGTCATGGGCTGTTCGGGGTCCAGCTGGGAGGCTGCCTGCTCGAGCAGGGTGACCGCTGCATCGTCGCCGGCGGCCCGTGCGGCGTCACGCGCCTCATCAAGCAATTGGAGGCCCTCAAGGCAGACCAGTGCAATGTCCTGCCCGACCGAGAACTTGATCCCCGCGTTGTGCCGCCACGTACCCCAGCGGTCGTCGTAGGCCTCGATGTGGAAGCTGTAGTCGCCCGGACGCCCCACCCTGATCCATGCCTTCCAGATGTCGAGGCCGATGGGCTCGATCTGGGCCATCTCAAAGCGCTGGGTGGCTCCGGCGGGGTCGGTGAGGACCACTGCTGCCGCCACGGCGTCGTGACCCTCGCGGAAGATGTTCGCGGTCACCGGGAGGTCACCGTTCTCCACGGCCTTCGCCGCGTAGTCGCCCCCTTCAAGGACCGGTTGCACATTGTGTACCGGGATCCTGCCGAATCCGGGGGGAATGGGGGGAGGCACGCTCAAGGCCGCTGGCTGGGGTGGCACCTCGGTGGGCCGGGCCTGGGCGTCGGTGGGCTTGGGGTCAGCGCTCGCCTGCACCGTGACCCGTGAACGGACGCGTGCCTGGGCACTGCGCTGACGCTTCTTCTTGGAGACCACGCCCCCACGCTATCCAAGGCGGACTCGAACTGGGGCTGACAGGCGCGAATGGCGTGGCCATTATTGCTGGCCCGCAGCGTGCGGTGGGTCCTGTCCATCTTCGCGCGAATCGGCGCGCGGCTTGCGTGCCCATTAGCCTTGTGGACGTGCGAGCTATTCGACGATTCATTGTTCAGCCGGTCCTACCCGAGTCCCTCAAGCCCTTGGCCGTCCTGGCGCGCAATTTGCGCTGGTCATGGCATCAGGACACCCAGGACCTGTTCGAGGCCATCGATCCGGTCCTGTGGGAAGAGACATCCCATGACCCCCAGAAGCTGCTGTCCCGCGCTTCACGCGAGCGCCTGGACACACTGGCTGGCGACCGCCGTTATCTGCGCCACCTGGAACTTGCCGCCGCCGACCTGTCTGATTACGTCTCGGGGGATCGGTGGTACCAGGGATTCGTCTCCCGCCACCCGGAGGCCCCCAAGGCGATCGGCTATTTCTCGGCGGAGTTCGGTGTCAGTTCCGTGCTGCCCCAGTACTCCGGCGGACTCGGCGTACTGGCCGGTGACCACCTGAAGTCGGCATCCGACCTCGGGGTGCCGATCATCGGCGTCGGCCTGCTCTATACCCACGGCTACTTCCGCCAGTCCCTCAACGCGGCCGGCTGGCAGCAGGAGCACTACCCGGTGCTTGACCCCAATGAGCTGCCCGTTGAGATGCTGCGCGAGGACGGCGAGCCCGTCACGATCACGCTCACCATCAACCACCGACCCGTCGTTGCCCAGCTGTGGGTGGCCCAGGTCGGACGCGTCCCACTGTTGTTCATGGACACCAATGTGGATGCCAATGACGAGGCCGCACGGTCGATCACGGATCGCCTCTACGGCGGCAGTGCCGACCATCGCCTCGCCCAGGAGATCCTGCTCGGGGTGGGCGGCGTGCGGGCCCTTCGTGCGTTCTGCCGCGTCACGGGCCGTCCCGATCCCGATGTGTACCACTGCAACGAGGGCCACGCCGGTTTCCTCGGGCTCGAGCGGATCCGCGAGTACATGACTTCGGGTGATGACTTTGATACCGCGTGGGAGAAGACCCGCGCCGGGAACGTCTTCACCACCCATACCCCAGTGCCCGCCGGCATCGACCGCTTCGGCAACGAGCAGGTCGCCAATGAGTTCGGTGACTTCACCCCCCTGCCCATCGATCGCGTCCTGGCACTGGGCGCTGAGGACTATGAGGGTGGTGACCCCAGCCGCTTCAACATGGCCGTGATGGGTCTGCGTCTGGGTGAGCACGCCAATGGCGTGTCGCGCCTGCACGGCAAGGTGAGCCGCGAGATGTTCCAGGGCTTGTGGCCCGACTTCGATGTCAGCGAGGTGCCGATCGGGTCGGTCACCAACGGCGTCCATGCCCAGAGCTGGATCCATCCCGACCTGCTGGAGCTCCTGCAGGCACAGACCGGCGACTCCGGGACGGTGGTTGACGGACTGGACCTCACGGCCCTGGACCGGGTCGACGACAACACCTTGTGGTCACTCAAGCGACAGATGCGCGGCGAGATGATCAAGATGGCCAGGGAACGCCTGGTGCGCAGCTGCAAGAGCCGGGGCATGAGCAGTGAGTGGGTCAGCAATGCACTCAATCCCCACGTGCTGACGATCGGTTTTGCACGCCGCGGCGCCTCCTACAAGCGCTTGACGCTGATGATCCAGCAGCCTGAGCGCCTCAAGAAGCTGCTCAACGATCCGGAGCACCCGGTCCAGATCGTCATCGCCGGCAAGGCACATCCGGCCGATGACATCGGCAAGGGCTTCATCCAGCAGATGGTGCAGTTCTCCGATGACCCCGAGGTCCGCGGAAAGCTGGTGTTCCTGCCTGACTACGACATTTCGTTGGCACGCCCGCTGTACCCCGGCTGCGATGTGTGGCTGAACAATCCACTGCGCCCCCAGGAGGCGTGTGGCACCTCCGGCATGAAGGCGGCGCTCAACGGCGCCGCAAACCTGTCCATCCTCGACGGCTGGTGGGACGAGTGGTACGACCCGGCGTACGGGTGGGCCATTCCCTCGGCCACCAATGCGGCCTCCCCGGAGGAGAGGGACCGCATGGAGGCCGAGTCGCTCTACCAGATCATTGAGCGCGATGTGGTGCCGAAGTTCTATGCCCGCGACGCCAATGGACTCCCGACCGGGTGGATCACGATGATGCGCGAGACGATGGAGGGACTGGGTCCCAAGATCCTCGCCACCCGGATGGTGCGTGACTACGTCACCGACCTGTACACACCGGCTGCCCAGTCGGCCAGCGCGCTGCTGGACAACGATGTGGCCGCCAATCTGGCCGCGTGGAAGCAGCGGGTGCGCCAGGCGTGGGATGGCGTGGCCATCGACCGGGTGGAAAGCGATCTTCCCAACCCGGTGGCCGTGGGTTCACGCAATGTGTTCTCGGCATGGGTGAAGCTCGGGTCGCTGGAGCCCACGGACGTCAGCGTGCAGGTTGTTTCGGGCGACGTGGACGCCGATGACCAGATCCACAATGTGCGCATCTTCGAATTGGCGCCCACCGATCAGGTGGACCAACAGGGCCAGCTCTTCCGGGCCAACCTGGTCTCTGCCATCTCAGGTTCGATCGGATACACCGTGCGGGTCGTGCCCAAGCACCCCTTGCTGCACGATGCCGCTGAGCTCGGTCTTGCCACCGTCGCCACGGCTGCGGTTGCCGGACAGGACCGCTGATTCACTGATTGATTGAACGAAGGCCGGGGGCCGGTTCCGCATTGCGGGGTCGGCCCCCGGCCTTTGTTGTGGGTTCGGGTGGGGGTTGTGGGGGGATTTCCGGCTCTTCACGAACGAGGGTGTAGCGGGTTGAGCGTGTCGGTGGCCGGGT
>OLOA01004243.1_pt1 | contig 10990 bp, 10 predicted proteins | sample 1672201 | NCBI WGS metagenome assembly OLOA01 (sample SAMEA3136658, study PRJEB25190) | human gut metagenome
CAGCTGCCAGCCGTTCAACGCGTCCAGCAGATTGATGTATCCCGGTCTTCCATTGAGAACTTCAAAAGGAAGTTCGCTGTCATCCTTCATGGATACGAAAGCCGGCTTCTGATTCGGATTGCATCCGTATTTCAATTCGATTTGTTTCATCGCTTGTGTTCCTCCATCCGTGTTATATGATTCCTACAGGTTGATTTCCGTGCTGATGTTTTCATGCGGATGTCTGCGAACGATTGGATCGATTACATCCTGAACGAACTCGGTTACCTGGGAAGGGCATCTTCCCACGTACAGGGAAGGGTTCAGGCTGGCACGAATTTCCTCTTCGGAAAGGTCGAAGTCCGGATCGTTGGCAATCAGCTCGATGAGGTTGTTGCTGAGTCCGTCTCTCTTCACGCGAAGTGTCGCTTCGTGAGAGTGAACACGAATTCTCTCGTGGAGTTCCTGACGGTTTCCACCCTTCTTTACGGCCTCCATCATAATGTTCTCGGTTGCGATAAACGGCAGCTTCTCCATCACTCTGGATTCAATAACCTTCGGATATACCACCATGTCGCTGCTGATGTTGATGAACAGGTTCAGAATACCGTCCACTGCCAGGAACGCTTCCGGTACGGAAATTCTCTTGTTGGCAGAATCGTCCAGCGTTCTTTCGAACCACTGAGTTGCAGCGGTGATTGCCGGGTTCAGGGAATCAATCATGACATAACGCGCCAGAGAAGTGATTCTCTCCGAACGCATCGGGTTTCTCTTGTACGGCATTGCCGAAGAACCAATCTGGTGCTCTTCGAACGGTTCCTCCATCTCTCCGAAGGACTGAAGAATTCTCATATCGTTGGAGAACTTGGATGCAGTCTGAGCGATGCCGGAAAGTGTGGAAAGCACGTTGTAGTCCACCTTTCTGGAGTAGGTCTGACCGGAAACCGGAACGCATCCGGCAAATCCGAAATCTTCCGCAATCAGCTGATCCAGTTTCTTTACTTTCTCCTCATCATTCTCGAAGAGATCCATAAAGCTTGCCTGAGTACCGGTGGTTCCCTTGGAACCCAGCATCCGCAGATCTTCCAGACGACGCTCCAGCTCCACGATATCCATTGCCAGTTCGTACATCCACAGGGTCGCTCTCTTGCCCACCGTGGTCAGCTGTGCCGGCTGCAGGTGAGTATATCCCAGGCATGGCAAATCTTTGTACTCGATGGCAAAACGAGTAAGGTTCAGTTCCACCTGAATGGCTTTCTCCAGAATCAGCTTCAGCGCATCTCTCATGAGAAGAATATCGGTGTTGTCGCCAACGTAGCAGGATGTTGCACCCAGATGGATAATCGGCTCTGCCTTCGGGCAGCGCTTGCCATATGCATAAACGTGGCTCATAACATCGTGACGAACTTCTTTTTCTCTGGCTTCCGCCACCTCAAAGTCGACGATATCCTTATTTTCCACCATCTCATCAATCTGTTCCTGGGTGATGTTCAGTCCCAGCTCTTTCTCTGCCTTTGCCAGGGCAATCCACAGTTCGTGCCATGTGGTGAATTTCTTCTGCTCGGAGAAAATGTACTTCATCTCTTTGCTGGCATATCTTGAAGAAAGCGGCGATTTATATTCCATCTTATTATCCATGCTAGTCTCCCATTCTCTTGTTCAGAATACGAACGTCCTTTTCGTTGGTGTCCATATCAATCATCATTGTGCAAAGCGAAATCTTGTTGTCCTCGTTGAGGCTCTTCCAGATGGTTTCGGTGAATACGTCCAAATCCTCCGGAATCTCCACTTTCCAAGGTTCTCCCTCGAATGTCGGCAGCGGAGTGGCATTCCCCTCATAGGTGTGGATGAAACGAGCGGTTCCGTCCACCGGCGCATATTCATAGAAATAACGGCCGCATTCCTTGCCGATACCGTCGATATTCTTCAGGATGCTCATCTTGAACGTGCCATCCGTCATATCCACGATTCCGCTGATTCTAGGGGTAAAATGAGGTTCGTCCGGCTCAAACTCCCGAGTACGCAGAGCGGATTCGAAAGTGCCTCCCTGATTCAGATGTTCTTCTACGGTATCCGTCTGGTCTCCATTGGTAACAATCAGCTGATTTCCAACGGTCTTTACCGGATAATAGATGATTAAGGTCGGGTCCTCCAGCTTTGCCGGATCGTACGGTGCAATTGCCACCTTGTCCCCTTCCTGATAGAAGTAACGGTTTCGACTGTTTTCACTTCTTCCCATGATAAAATAGGCGACAGCAATCCGACGGCCGCTTGTGCCGATCATAATGCCTCTGCCCCAGTAATCATTGGAAGAGAGAAAACTCAGATCATGATTTTTGACTTTACTTTCCATTTTTCACCCTGTCCATATAACTCTGTAAAATAATAATAGCAGCTTGCTTATCAACAACTTCTTTACGGGATTTCCGCTTCATATTCGCTTCCATCAGCACCCGTTCGGCAATAACGGTGGTAAAACGCTCATCCTGCCATTCCACCTTGACGTCAGCCATTCCGGAGCTGCGCATCTTGTTCTCCAGCATGGTTCGGAATTCACGTACCTTCTCGGTCTGTACGCTGTCGGAGCCATCCAGATTAATCGGAAGACCCATTACCACGGTATCACAATCGTATTCCCGAACATAATCCATCACCTTGCCGGCATCCTTTCGAATGCCGACACGGTCTATGGTAGTTACGCCCTGGGCGGTGATATCTAATTCGTCGCTTACGGCAACGCCGATGGTCTTATCTCCTACATCCAGTCCTAGTTTTCGCATTACTTCTTCTCAACTCCCAGATAGCTGGTGAGAATCTCTTCCAGAAGATCGTCTCGATCCACCTTGAGGATGAGATGTCTGGCATTGTTGTGGCTGGTGATGTAGGAAGGGTCTCCGGATGTGAGATACCCCACCATCTGGTCGATGGCATTGTAATTCCTTTCCTGCAGCGCATTGTAGATGGTTTCCAGAATCTCACGGTTGGTCATCTGTTGTTCGTTGATTCCTTCGAAAACTACTGTATCTTTACTCATAGCAATACCTCCTTACTGAACCGCAATGAGTTCTTCCGCTTTTGCAAAAGCATCTTCCAATTTTGAAGCATCTTTCGCGCCGGCCTGTGCCATTCCGGCCTTGCCGCCGCCACCGCCGCCGGCAACTTTCGCCACTTCCTTAATGATTTTTCCGGCGTGATATCCCTTGGATACCAAGTCTTCGCTGACCGATGCAATCAGAATAATCTTTCCGTCGTTTACTGCGGCGAATACCATTGCAACGTTATCGGTGTGCTCCTTAATCGCGTCGGACATCTCTCGGAGCTGGTCCGCATCGGTGTCGTCAAAACGCTTCGTAATCAATTTGACGCCGTTCACATCCTTTGCCGAAGCAATGATGGCATCCACGGAGCCGGCAATCTGATCTGCTTTCAAGGCTTTCAACTCTTTTTCCAGATCCCGGTTGTCCTGAAGCAGCTGTTCCGCTCTCTTTGGAAGATCCTTTTCGCCGGTCTTCAATACCGACGCAGCTTCTTCCAGAATTGCTGCCTTTGCATCCAGGTACTGAATCACCTGGGATCCGGTGACGGCTTCCACCCGTCGAACGCCGGAAGCCACGCCATACTCTGCGGTAATCTTGAATGCGCCAATCTTTCCGGTGTTGTCCAAATGGGTACCACCGCAGAATTCTACGCTGTAGTCTCCCATGCTGACTACCCGAACGATGTCACCGTATTTTTCACCGAACAGGGCCATTGCACCCATCTTTTTCGCTTCTTCAATCGGCATTTCCTGCATCTGAATCGGCAGGAATTCGTCGATGTGCGCATTGACAATATCTTCTACCTTTCGGATTTCTTCTCCCGTCATTGCCTCGAAGTGGTTAAAGTCAAATCGCAGGTAATTTTCATCCACATAGGATCCGGCCTGCATGACGTGGTCGCCCAATACATCCCGAAGCGCCTGCTGCAACAGGTGCGTAGCGCTGTGCCCTCTGGAGATGCGATTCCGCTTTACGAAGTCAATCTTCAAGGTTACCCGGTCGCCTTCGGATACTGCATCCATTTTTTTGCTGTCTTCGGCGTCCACAACGTGGAGGAAGATGCCGTTTTCTTTTACCACATCCACGATGTGATACTTCGCTTCACCTGCCGTTACGATTCCCGTGTCGTGAAGCTGGCCGCCGCTGGTTGCATAGAACGGTGTGCGGTTGAAAATCAGGAATTTGCGCTCTCGGTCATAGGAACCGCAGAACTGAACCTCTGCCTCTGCTTCGGTCTCGGTATAACCCAGGAATTCCGTTGCCGGAAGATGGGAGTACGCACCCGCATCCTTCCACGCTTCATCCGAGGTATCTCTCTGACCGGCTCTGGCGGTTTCCTTCTGGTTTGCCATGCTCTGACGGAAACCTTCCATATCCGGGGTTTTTCCGTTCTCTGCCAGGATTTCTTCAGTGAGCTCAATCGGGAATCCGTAGGTATCGTACAGCTTAAATGCCAATTCGCCGGCAAGAACCTTCTCGCCCTTGGCATCCATATCGCTCATATAGTCGTTCAGAATGGAGAGACCGTTCGCCAGGGTTTTGGAGAACTGGGACTCTTCGTTCCGGATGATTTTCTTGATGTATTCCTGCTTCTCCACCAGTTCCGGATATGCGCCACCGGATACCTCAATCACCTTATCGGCTAGTTCTGCCAGGAAATCATCCTGATTGATTCCGAGAATCATTCCGTTTCTTGCCGCACGGCGAATCAGTCTCCGAAGCACATAACCGCGGCCCTCGTTGCTCGGCAGGATACCGTCGGAAATCATGAATACCATGGATCTCAGGTGGTCGGTAACGATTCGCAGACTGATATCATTCTGTTCGCTGCCTTGCTCGTACTTCACTCCGGCCTTCTCAGCGACCGCATTCAGAATGTGGCGGATGGTGTCGATATCGAAGATGGAGTCCACACCCTGCATGATGCAGGCCATACGTTCCAGTCCCATTCCGGTATCGATGTTCTTATGTGCCAGGTCTGAATAGCTTCCGTCTTCCTCCTTAGAAAACTGGGAGAATACGTGGTTCCAGAATTCAATATAACGGTCACAGTCGCAGCCCGGTTTGCAATCCGGCTTGCCGCAGCCGTACTTCTCGCCTCTGTCAAAGAAGATTTCGGAGCACGGGCCACACGGACCCAGACCGATTTCCCAGAAGTTGTCGTCTTTGCCCAGACGAACGATGTGATCTTCCGGCATACCCAATTTAACCCAGATGTCGTGGGCTTCGTCATCGTCCTGATATACGGTTGCCCATACTCGATCCTTCGGCATCTTGAGCCATTCCGTAATGAATTCCCATCCCCAGGTGAGACTCTGCTCTTTAAAGTAATCTCCGAAGCTGAAGTTGCCCAGCATTTCGAAGAATGTACCGTGTCTTGCCGTCTTTCCGACATTGTCAATGTCTCCGGTACGGATGCATTTCTGACAGGTAGTCATGCGCTTCGAAGGCGGGGTTTCCACTCCGGCAAAATACGGTTTCAGCGGTGCCATTCCCGAGTTGATAATCAGAAGACTCTTGTCATTCTGAGGAATCAAAGAAGCACTCTTTCCGGCGTAATGACCCTTGCTGACAAAGAAATCTCTGAATAAATCTCGTATTTCATTCAGACCTAAATTTTCCATTGAATCTCTCCTATATATAAATATTCATTTCATTATATAATATTCACAAAAGACTTTCAAGAAATCCCGCCCATATTTTAAAAGGTTTCCGCGGTTTCTCCCACTTTTGCTGTCTCATTGTTTTATATCAAAAACTCCTTGCAAAAGGGTTTCGCCTGTGCTAACATTATAAAGCTATGATTGAAATATGGAGAGGTACCCAAGAGGCTGAAGGGACTGGCTTCGAATACCAGCAGGCGGGTAATTCCCGTGCGGGGGTTCAAATCCCCCTCTCTCCGCCATTTAAACCCTTAGAATCCAATGGTTCTAAGGATTTTTTATTATATACGTGCTATTATCGTGCTATTTTGTTATTTATTGTCCGAGTTTTCCATATCCGAAAAAGGGTATATAAAAAATCGCCCTGTAATGAGCGATTTTTCAATTTATTAAGCTTGCATTTTGAGGCTATTCTATATCCACTACAGTATCAAAATTCACCCTCATACCGCAATGACTGCATTTAAAGCAATGATTCAGTTCAGCATTTTCGTTTGCTGGTATCATTATGCCAATGCCGCATTTGTCACAAGCAATATTATCACTTCTTTTGGTCATCATCGTTAATGACTTTCTTGACGAAATTGAATTGTTCAAAGTTTCCGCCATCTTCTACCTCCCATTCAAGCTCCGGATATGCATTTTTAGCCAAATCAATCCTTTTTTCGCCATTCTTCTTCTCCTCATCCTCTGGTGTATAAGGTATCGTGAATATTTGCTTATATTCGTCGCAAAGTTCTCGCCATTCTTTCATTAACTTTCGATGAATAACGTTTAGCTTCTTGTCGTACTCCTTTTCCTTCCACAACCCTTCTCGCTCTTTAGCATTTTGTTTAAACAAAATATCGAGTTTTGTTTCATATTCTTCATAATCTGGGTGATTCTTATCTGCTTTGTAGTGTACGCTCATAATCTAAATTCAACTCCTTGGATAAAATATTCATGATTTCATTTTTTAAGCTTGCATTTAAACGCTGCTATAGAGGCTTTAAATGCGTTTTGAGACTACTTCAAGAAGTCTGGTACATCTTCCGGCTTGATTTGCTCCGGGGAACCCTCATACACCCATAGAACGTGTTCATATTCATCTCCTTGAACAAATATGAAATCATCTTCTTCAACCTTATATATTGGTGGTCTCCCCAAAAACATAGGTTCTTCTAATTCTTGTATGTAATAATCATCATAGATATTCGCAAAATGGAACTCTATTCCCTTCAGAATGCCGTTCTTTCTATACCATTCTTCTAGCTTTTTCGCGTCTGTCATTTCTTTCGCTCCTTCATGATTCCTCCGGCATATCTTACATAGGAAGTTTATCTTCTAATTTTAATATATGGCTATTCATTTTTCCATATTTTGCAAGCATCTTCATGAATCCTTCACCGGTAAAATTGATATTTGCAGGTCCGCATACTTTACCTAGGAAGTAACGCTTGCGATGATCGGAACGCAGACGCCGGGCAGCATCGAAAAAGTCAGAAATTAGAGTGGCCGCTGGGTCGGATTGTGAAGTTGGTGTGAAACGTTATGCAAATTGGGTCTGAATTGCCGAAAATGCACAACACTTCACGGGAACTTCATAATGCGTGAGATGACATACCGTCTTTCTCTCTCTTATTTTCTATTAATTTTTCCCGGGAAAAATGATATACTGAACTAGATATCCCGAGGGATTTCACTATACACATATGAAAGGATTTACTATGAATCAGGAAATTAAAAATCGGGAGGATATTGCCCCTTCCTATAAATGGAATATTGAAAAGATGTATCCGGATGAGTCCAAGTGGGAATCCGATTTGAAAGAAGCTTTGGCAGAGGCACACGCCATCGCAGAGCTTCAGGGTCACCTGACGGAATCCCCGGAGCAGCTTCTGCATGGGTTGAATCTGTATGCGGCTGCCACACGGAAAGCGGAATACGCATTCGTCTATTCCAGAATGAAGCACGATGAAGACAACGGAAACTCCAAATACACCGGCATGAATAACAAAGCCATGTCGGTATTGGCGCAGCTGTCTTCGAAAACGGCTTTCATCATTCCGGAGATTCTCTCCGCACCGGAGGGCCGCATTGAAGAGTTCGTTGAAGCCAATGATGAGCTGAAACTGTATCGCTATATGCTGGAGACTATCCTCCGAGGCAAGCCTCACACCCTTTCTGCGGCAGAGGAACGGATTATTTCCTCCCTGAGCGAAGCATTGGATGCACCGGATGAAGCCTACTCCATGCTGACGGATGCGGATATGACTTTCGGTACCGTAATGGATGCCGGCGGAAACGAAATTCCGTTGACCCACGGCAACTTTATCACCCTGATGGAATCGGAGAATCCGTCGGTTCGGAAGGCTGCCTTTGAGACCCTGTACCGCCGGTACCGGGAATACAACAACACGATTTCTACGCTCTATAATTACAACGTAAAAAAAGATGTAATACTGTCCGGATTGCGGAACTACTCTTCCGCCCTGTCGGCCGCCCTCTCTCCGGAGAACATCCCCGAAAGCGTGTATCACAATCTGATTCACGCCGTGCACCAGGCGCTTCCGGCAATGCACCGGTACGTGGCGGCTCGAAAGAAGGCGCTGAAGCTGGATTCGCTCCACATGTATGATGTGTACACGCCGCTGGTCTCCCTTCCGGAGAAACATTACACCTTTGAAGAGGCAGTGGATATCGCCTGCGAAGCATTGAAGCCGCTGGGAGAAGATTACGTCTCTGCCCTTCGAACCGGAATTCTGGAAGAGCGCTGGGTGGACATTATGGAGAACAAGGGAAAGACTTCCGGTGCTTACAGCTTCGGAGTATACGACAGCGATCCGTACATCCTTATGAATTTTAAAGGCACTTTGAAGGATATCTTTACCTTGGTGCACGAAGGCGGACACTCCATGCACTCCTGGTATACCCGGAAGACGCAGCCGTATATCTACGGCGAGCATTCTATTTTTACGGCGGAAGTGGCCAGCACGGTGAACGAAACGCTGCTCATCCACTACCTGCTGCAGAATACGGATTCCCCGGAGATGCGGAAATACCTCATCAATTTCTATATCGACGAGTTTAAGTCCACCCTGTTCCGCCAGACCATGTTCGCGGAATTTGAGTGGAAAGCGCATCAGATGGCAGAAGCCGGCGAACCGCTGACGGCAGAGCTTTTGGACAGCACCTATGAGAAGCTGAACCGAGAATACTTCGGGCCGGATATGGATTCCGACGAATTCATCCAATACGAATGGTCCCGGATTCCCCACTTCTTCCGCTCTTTCTACGTGTTCCAATACGCCACCGGATATTCCGCAGCCAATGCGCTGGCGAACCGGATTCTCACGGAAGGGGCACCGGCAGTTGCGGACTATCGGAAGTTCCTCACTTTGGGGGATTCCATGGATCCAATCGATTTGCTGAAGATTGCGGGCGTGGATATGAGCACGGAAGAACCGGTGAGAAGCGCACTGGACACCTTCGCCCGGCTGGTGGATGAACTGATTCGGGAAATCTAAGAAAAGTACTCAGTAAAAAGGAGAAAATGGGATGAAGAAACTGGATCGAAAGAAAATATACATCTATCAAAACGATGTACCGAAATCCTACGAGGCGCGTCAGCAGTTCACCGATGAGGTGACGAAGCGAGGCTACACCATCGTGGATTCCTACGACGAAACCGTGGGGCTGATTACCTGCATCGGCGGGGACGGAACCTTCCTGCGGCTGGTGCACGCCTGTGATTTTCCCACCAGCCCTATTATCGGCATCAATACGGGGCATCTGGGATTCTTCCAGGAAATTCTGCCGGAGGATATTTCCGGCTTCCTGGATTCCTACGAGAAACAGGAATACACCCTGCAGAATATCTGGCCCATCGATGCAATCATCGACACGGTGAACGGAACCTATCAGCTTCGAGGCGTGAACGAAATCGTCATTCGAGGTCCTCACACCCACCTCACCCACCTGGGCATCGAAATCGACGGTTCCCTGGTACAGGAATTCTACGGAGACGGGCTGCTGGTTTCCACCTCCATGGGATCCACCGCCTACAACTATGCTTTGGGCGGTGCCATCATTCCTCCCCAGCTGGATGCGCTACAGATTACCCCAATCGCACCGTCCAACACCAATGCTTACCGATGCTTTCGTTCCAGCATCCTCTATCCGGCCAACATGACCATGCGTATGACGCCGATTAAGCGGAGCTGCGGCGACACGTTGGAAATCATCGTGGACGGCTTCGACTACCTCTACGAAGAGGTGCAGAAAATCACCATCAATCGTTCCGGCGCCGGCCTTCATCTGGTTCGGTTCCACGATTACAACTATTGGACGAAGCTGAAGAGCAAGCTTCTATAACATCAAAGGAATTATATAGGAACAAAAATATGTCAAATTACAGTCATCGGGTAACCGAGGAGGAAGAACGGGAGGATTTGACCATTAATCAAATTCTTCGCCGCAACTTTAAATTTTCCAGCCGCTTCAAGACCAAGATCAAGTTTCAGAAGCTGGTGGATCTGAACGGAGAGCAGTCTCCCGGATATTTAAGACCTAAGGCGGGAGATGAAATCGTGGTTCGCCTTCCGGAGGAAACCAGCGATTTTCCCATGGAAGATATCCCCGTTTCGCCCTTATATGAGGATGAAGATATCCTGATTATCGACAAGCAGCCGGGCGTAACGGTGCACCCCACCAAGGGACATCCCAGCCACACGCTGGCCAACGGCATCATGAAATACATGCACGATACGAATCAATCCTTCAAGATTCGATTTGCCAATCGCCTGGACATGGATACCAGCGGGATCGTTATTGTCGCAAAGAACGCCAACTCGCAGAACGATATTTCCCACCAGATGCGGAATCAGACCACGGTGAAGAAATATCGGGCGGTCGTATTGGGAGATATAAAAGAAGATTTCTTTACCATCGACCTTCCTATCGGCCGTCCGTTCGAGGATCAGGTGCAGCGCAGCGTCATGGCGGAAGGCGGAAAGGATGCGGTAACGGATGTGCAGGTCCTGGAACACTTCGGAGACCGCTATACCCTGGTGGAGCTGACGCTTCACACGGGAAGGACCCATCAGATTCGGGTACACCTGTCCCACATCGGGCACCCCATCGCCGGCGATCAGCTGTACGGAGGGGAAGACCCTCATATTCAGCGGCAGGCGCTGCACTCCTGTTATCTGAAGTTCCTCCATCCCATGAGCCATGAGCCTTTGGAAATTCGCTCCGAGCTGCCGGAAGATATCCAAAGATGCATTACGGAAATAGGGTAGAGTGAGAATTTTTTCTCACCCAGATCGGAAG
>OLOA01004244.1_pt1 | contig 10987 bp, 10 predicted proteins | sample 1672201 | NCBI WGS metagenome assembly OLOA01 (sample SAMEA3136658, study PRJEB25190) | human gut metagenome
GAGGATTGGCCTCTTTATCTGCATAATGGGCAAGCTTGGGGATATCTGTTTCCTGGATTTCTTTTACAATATTTACGATTCCAAATCGTTCTTTCATCTCTTCGATTGCCCGGATAAAAAGTTCTGCTGCTTCATGGTCCGGTGTATTTTTGTCTGCAAGTCCTGCTGCTTTGGTATAATTTTATAATCCCAGTTCTTTTTTTAAATCCTCTGCAGAGATAGAAGGCTGATAATCTGGATCACCGGCCTCATATCGGCGCATTGCTTCTAATTCGTCAGGGTCAGGTTTTACTTCCTCCACATCCGATAAAACAAAGGATGATTGAATTAAGTTCCAGACTTTTTCAGCCTCTTTTTCGCTCATAATGGTAACGGCGCCAATAATTCTTTCTTTTATATCAGACATGATTTTCACACTCCTTTATAGATTTGTCCACGATTACCAATGTCAATGATATCAACAATAAGACCATTAACATCAAATAGGATTCTGTAGGTACCGACACGGAGACGGTAACCGGAGACACCCTGCATTTTTTTGATATCACCCTCTAATGGTAATTTACTGATAGCTGTAAACAACCGATGTTGTGTTGCTTTATCCTGTTTTCGTAAAAATTTCTCAGCTTTTTTAGAATATGTGATTTGAAACAAAGAAATGCTCCTTTTCCGGGATCACCGGGTCATTTAGAATTTTTATCCTTGGTAAAAAAGCTTATTTGTAATATATCATATAAAAATAGCAGAAGCAACTTTATATGAACATATCCATAAAATTTTACGAAACTACGAAAATCAGTTGACAATGGAGTAAGTTTATACTAACCTAAAGTTAGTGAAGTATAACAATGCTTTGAAACAGCAGTGTTACTCTAAAGAAATTTGCTCCACAGGAAGCGGATATGAGGGAGGAGTGAAAAAATGTTTTTGCAGATACAGGGAATTAAGAAGTCTTTTGGTGCAGGGGACAGCCGGGTGGATGTACTGAAGGGGCTGGATCTTGAAATTGAGAGAGGGGAGTTTTGTGTGCTTCTGGGGCCGTCCGGTTCCGGTAAGTCCACGCTTCTGAATATTATCGGTGGGATTGACAGTGCAGATGAGGGAAATCTGGTCATAGACGGGGAGCGTCTGGCAGATATGTCAGAGAAGAAACTGTCTTTGTACAGACGTAAGCATCTGGGATATATTTTTCAGATGTATAATCTGATTCCCAATCTTACAGTGCGGGAAAATATAGAGGTGGGAGCCTATCTCAGTGATAAGCCTCTGGATGTAGATGAACTGCTCCATACGCTGGGAATCTATGAGCACCAGAGTAAGCTTCCAAATCAGCTTTCCGGCGGTCAGCAGCAGAGGACTGCTATCGGCAGAGCGATTGTGAAGAATCCGGACATTCTTCTCTGTGATGAGCCTACAGGAGCCCTGGATTATAATACCTCCAAGGAAATCCTGAAGCTGATTGAGACGGTAAACCAGAAATACGGCAACACCATCGTCATGGTAACACACAACGATGCCATCAAGGATATGGCTGACCGGGTGGTGAAGCTTCGCGATGGGATGATCCGGAAAAATTACATGAATGAACATAAGATCCCGGCAGCAGAGTTGGACTGGTAAGGAGGCATATAATGAAAAATCCTTTACGCAAACGTCTGCCCAGAGAACTGAAGGGGGAACTGGGAAAATATCTGGTGGTCTTTATTCTGATGGTATTGACCATAGGAATGGTTTCCGGATTTCTGGTGGCAGACGGAAGTATGATTGTTGCTTATAATGATGGATTTGAAAAATACAATATAGAAAACGGAAATTTCCGTACCAATCAACAGATATATAAAAGCCAGAAAGAAGAAATCCAGAATCTGGGAATAAAGCTGTATGAAAATTTCTATATTGAAGAGCCTTTGGATAATGGAAGTACCATGCGCTTTTTCAAAAACAGGACAGAAATCAATGGAGTATGCCTGATGAAGGGAGAACTTCCAAAAGCAACAGGGGAAATTGCCATTGACCGTATGTATGCAGATAATAATGATCTGAAGGTGGGAGACACCTTGAAGAGCCAAAACGGTAAGCAGACCTGGAAGATTACAGGGCTTGTGGCTCTGTCTGATTACAGCTGTCTTTTTCAGAATAATAATGATTCCATGTTTGATTCTGTGAAATTCGGAGTTTCTGTGGTAACACCGGAGGAGTTTGATACCCTGGACCAGGATAAGCTCCAGTACAATTATTCCTGGATCTATGACAAACAGCCCAAAACAGAAAAAGAGGAAAAGGACGTTTCAGAAGAACTGATGGAAAATATAGGGGAAATCGTTACTCTGGAAGCTTTTGTCCCCAGATATCTGAATCAGGCCATCACCTTTACCGGGGATGATATGGGAAGTGACAAGGCTATGATGATCATATTGTTATACATTGTAATTGTCATTATGGCTTTCGTATTCGGAATTACCATCAGTAATACGATTCGCAGGGAATCAGGGGTGATCGGCACACTCAGAGCTTCCGGCTATACCAGGAGAGAACTGATCCGGCACTATATGGCACTGCCTGTCCTGGTCACACTGGTGGGAGCCCTGGTGGGAAATATTCTGGGATATACAGTATTTAAAAATGTATGTGCAGGAATGTATTATGGCAGCTATAGCCTACCTACCTATGTGACCGTATGGAGCGCAGAAGCTTTTCTACTTACAACAGTAGTTCCGGTGATCATTATGCTGGTGGTGAATTATGGAGTTCTCCGACACAAATTGCGTCTTTCCCCGCTGAAATTCCTACGCAGAGATCTTTCAGGCAGAAAGAGGAAAAAAGCAATTTATTTAAGCCCTGTTATAAAAATCTTTTCCAGATTTCGCCTTCGTGTGATCTTTCAGAATATGAGTAATTATCTGGTACTGTTTATCGGGATTATCTTTGCCAACCTGCTGCTGATGTTTGGATTACTCCTTCCTTCGGCCTTATCTCATTATCAGGTGGAAATCCAGAACAATATGCTGGCAAAATACCAGTATATGCTTCAGGTTCCGGTAAGTGCAGCCAGTGGAAACAAATTTGACAGTTTGTTTTCTATATTGGAATTCTATATGTCTGCGGAAACAAAGAATGAAGATGCAGAAGAGTTTTCGGCATATTCCTTAAATACTCTTCCCGGAAAGTATAAGAGCGAGGAGGTTCTTTTGTATGGAATTGAGCCGGACAGCAGATATGTAAAGGCTGACCTTGATAAAGGAATCTATATTTCCAGTGCTTATGCGGACAAATATGGGATTCATCCCGGAGACACCATTACCCTGAAGGAAAAGTATGAAAAGGAACAGTATTCTTTTAAGGTAACAGGAATTTATGATTATACGGCAGGCCTGTGTGTATTTATGACCAGAACTCAGCTGAACGAAACTTTTGATCTGGGAGAGGATTATTATAGCGGATATTTTTCAGATACCAGGATTACAGATATCAAAGACAAATATATTGGATCAGTGGTGGACCTGGATGCACTGACCAAGATTTCCAGGCAGCTGGATGTGTCTATGGGAAGTATGATGGGAATGGTAAATGGATTTGCTATTGTGATCTATATGGTACTGATCTATCTTCTTTCCAAGATCATTATCGAAAAAAATGCTCAGTCTATCTCAATGGTAAAAATCCTGGGCTATACAAATGGCGAGATCAGCAGGCTATATATTATGTCTACGTCTTTGGTGGTGGTGTTCTGTCTGCTTTTGAGTCTGCCGCTGGAAACAGTAATCATGAAAGTACTGTTCCGGGAGATAATGCTGTCAAGCATTTCCGGCTGGATTACGCTCTGGATCGACCCGATGATCTATGTGCAGATGTTTGCAGCAGGAATCATTACATACGGAATCGTGGCCCTGCTGGAATTTCGGAGAGTGAAGAAGGTTCCTATGGATGAAGCCTTAAAAAATGTTGAGTAGGACAAAATTTGATAAAAATTTGACATTATCTGGAATTTGTGATACGGTTAAATAGGAAACTGTTAGACCAATCAGTTGGAATAGGAGATTATTATGAGAAAAAGAACAACTTCAAGAGCAAAGGAAACTATTAAAGAAGCAACAACAAAGGCTACAGAAGCAGTCAAAGAGACAGTTGAGAAAACAACTGTAAAGGCTTCAGCAGTAATTGAAGAAGCAAAAGACGCTGCAGCCGATATTGCGAAGGCTCCGGTTGTAGAAGAAGCAAAAGAAACTGTAAAGAAAGCAGTGAAAGAAGTGGCTAAAAATATCGACATCAAAAAATTCGCAGAAACAACTATCGAATTACCTGGTTTTGCAGTTACAATGAGCTCCATCGAGGAAGCAATCAAAAAAGACATCAAAGACAAAGGCATCGAAGGAAAAGAAATCAGCGTTTATGTAAATGTTGAGCAGAAAGCCGCTTACTACACAGTAGACGGACAGGGCTCTGACGATTACAGAATCGACCTGAACACATTATAATCCGTAAGCATTTTTTATAAACCGAAAATGGATATCTGCAGGAATCCGGAAAAGAAAATCTGCAGACATAAAAACAGCAGGAATGTTCAGAGAATGAGCAGACCTGCTGTTTTTGCGTATTATTGTTTGTTTAGGGAATTGCTATAATAAAATGGTATCTCAGAATCTCAGGAAGCTTTCTGCTCGAACAGGTCTTCCCTTGTAATATTCTGTGCCCATTTCCCCTGACGGTAATGATGTAATACCCATGGCCATTTCACAAATTCATCTGTACATAGCAGGAAATATACCCACAATACAGGCAGCTTCAGAACAAAGGCTGCGAAAAATCCCAGAGGTACCGCGTATATCCACATATCAATGGTATCGCAGATCAGTCCAAACTTCGTATCACCACCCGCGCGGAACACACCGGCGATTAGAGCAGTATTTACCGCAGAACCCATAATATAATAGGTATTGATAAGCAGCATGTATTTCAGATAATGCATGGCACCGTCACTTAAGGATGCAAATCTCATAACCAGAGGCGTGATGGCAAATACGATCACACCGCCAATGGCACCGGCTATAATGGTCATCTTAAGCATTCTGGAAGCATACACCTTCGATTTCTCCAGATCCCCTTTTCCCATTACATTTCCAAGAAGAATTGTTCCTGCACTGGCAATGGCAAAGCAGAAAACAGAACCGATATTGCGGACAACCGTAACCAGAGAGTTAGCTGCAACAGCATCTGTGCCAAGATGCCCAAGGATCACAGAATACATGGAGAAAGCAACACTCCAGGAAATGTCATTTCCAAGAGCAGGAAGTGACAGCCGGATGAAATCATTAAATAGCACCTTACTGCGAATAAACATAAAGGTCAGATTCAGTTTAACATCCTTACTGAGGAAAGACACGATCACGCATGCCACCAGTTCGACCAGTCTGGAAGTGGCAGTTGCAATGGCAACTCCTGCAGCCCCCAGCTTTGGCGCTCTGAACAGTCCGAAAATAAAGGTGGCATTCAGGATAATGTTAAGGATAAAAGCCAGCATATTCAATGCCATACTGACAGTTACGAGTCCGACACTGCGAAGAATTGCCAGATAAACCTCTGTAATTCCCCAGCACAGGTATGTAATCCCCATAACCCTCAGATAAGAAGAACCAATGGAAATCAGTTCCTGATCAGAAGTGAAAATTTTCATCATAAGCTGAGGAGCAGTAAATGCGATCAGTGCCACGATTCCCGAGATCACAATAGAAAAGCGAAGGGCAATTCCCTCGATCGCATGGATAGCCTGCATATTATTCTTTCCGAAATATTGCGCACACAGAAGAGATGCGCCTGTGCCAAGTCCATAATATACCATAAACAGGATATTGGAGTAATTGGCAGCCAGGGACACTGCGGAAATCGCAGACTGTCCCACGTAATTAAGCATAATTACGTCTGCGGAGTTAACCGCTGCGCTGAGCAGATTCTGGATAATGATCGGAATCGTCAGCTTAACCATCTGCCGATAGAAATCATCCGTACCGGCTGATAATGTGTTTGTCATACTTACCCCCATAATAAATATTTGTCTGATCATAGCAATTCTATAGTCATAACAATTTTATAGAAATACTCAGGCAATCCGGTCCATCAGAGCGTGAAGCCCTGCTGAACTGTCCTGATTGCATGGTTTTTTATGGAACTGCTATAGACAGTTTTATTAATATGTATTCAGCATAACCCTTCCGGCAACAAAACGCTATCTGTATTTTGACAGATTTCTACGTTATTTTGACTTTTGGGGATTTTTAAGAGGAACTCTATAGTTAATATTCCACTATAAAAGGATAAAAAAGGTGATATGGTATGTCTAAATGTAAAAATTTCCCGACAGTCATTGACAAAATAGTGTAATCAGAATATGATAGAAATGATTGGTAAAGAACTTTGCAGTATGAAATCTGAAAGAGAAAAATATTTATCAGGAGTTGGAGAAGTATGTATCGGAAAAAGGCAAAAGGATGGACGAAGCATCTGGATTTTATATTGCTGGATATTTTATGTATGCAGCTAGCATTTGTTATCTCATATATAATCCGGTTTGGGACAGATAATCCATATATGGATAATGAGTACCGGATTCTTGCAATTGCATTTCTGTTTATCGATTTCTTTGTGGAAATCGTATCTGATTCTTTCAAAAATGTTTTGAAGAGAGGTTATTTTGAGGAATTGATTGCCACATGCAAACATGTAATACTGGTTGAGCTGGTGGCAACGCTCTATCTGTTTACTGTACAGATGGGAGGAATTTATTCAAGAATTTCCTATTATATTATGATTCCGTTGTATATTACAATATCCTACACAGCCCGACTGATCTGGAAGAGGACTCTTCGAAAAAGAGAACTTAATTCGAATGGAAAATCACTTCTGATCCTGTCACCTGAAGCAATTCTGGAAGAAACACTTCAGACAGTTTCGGAGAAACATCTGGGCTATTCCAAAATAGGAGCCGTTTCTCTGGATTCAGATCTGAGAGGAAAAACAATCTGTGGGATTCCCATCGTGTCTGACCGTAAAGATGTGATTGAATTCGCCTGTGGTGAATGGATAGATGAAATATTTATTCCAACCTGTGAAGAAAGTGAATATCCGAATGACCTTATAGATATTTTCCTGAAGATGGGAATTACAGTGCATGCAGAAATCAAGCCTCCGGTTTCCATGGAAACAAGCTGTCAGCAGGTAGAAAAGATTGGCGATTATACAGTTATCACTACGAGCATGAACTATGCAGATTCATCGAAACTGCTTGTCAAACGTCTTATAGATATTGCAGGGGGCCTGGCAGGCTGCCTTATCACTCTGATAATTACAGTTATTTTCGGACCGATGATCTATCTCAGTTCTCCGGGACCAATTTTCTTCGCACAGGAGAGAATCGGACGTAACGGCAGAAAATTCAAGATGTATAAGTTCCGAAGTATGTATATGGATGCGGAAGAGCGTAAGAAAGAACTGATGGATCAGAATAAGATCAGTGACGGGCTGATGTTCAAGATGGATTTTGATCCGAGGATTATAGGGAATAAGATTCTGCCGGATGGAAGGAAAAAGACAGGTATCGGGCAGTTCATCAGGAAAACCAGCCTGGATGAATTCCCACAGTTCTATAATATACTAAAAGGCGATATGAGTCTCGTAGGTACAAGGCCACCGACAGTGGATGAGTGGGAACTGTATGAGCCACATCACAGAGCGCGAATGGCATTCCGCCCCGGCCTTACCGGAATGTGGCAGGTGAGTGGAAGAAGCAACATTACGGACTTCGAGGAAGTAGTGAAATTGGATACGAAGTATATCAGTGAGTGGAGTTTGAAGCTGGATATGAAGATTCTGTTTCAGACGGTTTTGAGTGTGTTTAAGAGTGATGGGGCGATGTGAGGTGGAAGTGAAAGTATAAAAAATGTGCGGTTGATACAGTTTACTGAAACAGGATTATTGTAAGAAGCAGTAAAAAGAATACGAAATGCTGAAAAAGCTACTACTGTTAACTGTATAGAGTACAGAAATCTTGGGATGAAGGAGTTTAGAGAAATTGAAAGTATGTTTAGTTGGTTCTTCAGGTGGACACCTGACGCATTTGTATATGTTAAAGCCATTTTGGAAAAACAAGGATCATTTTTGGGTTACGTTTGATAAGGAGGATGCAAGAAGCCTGCTCGAAGGTGAAAAAATGTATCCTTGTTATTATCCAACAAACCGGAGTCTAAAGGCTCTTATTAAGAACACCAAGATTGCATGGAATGTGTTGCATAAGGAAAAGCCAGATTTGATTGTTTCCTGTGGTGCAGCGGTTGCGGTCCCGTTTTTTTATATTGGTAAAATGATGGGCGCAAAGTTGGTCTACATTGAGGTCTTTGATCGAATCGATAAACCGACAATGACAGGAAAGATGGTTTACCCCATTGTGGACAAGTTTGTTGTGCAGTGGGAAGAACAAAAAAAGGTTTATCCAAAAGCAGTTAACCTTGGCAGCATATTCTAGGTAGGGGACGAAAAAATGATTTTTGTGACGGTAGGAACACATGAGCAGCCATTTAATCGGCTGATTCAGAAAATAGATGAATTAAAGAAAGATGGCATTATAAACGAAGATGTAATTATCCAGACGGGCTTTAGTACATACGAACCGAAATATTGCCAATGGAGCAAGTTGATTCCGTATCAGCAAATGGTAAAAAATGTGGCCGATGCCCGAATTGTGATTACTCATGGTGGCCCGGCCAGTTTCATTATGCCGTTACAGATTGGTAAAACCCCCATTGTTGTACCGCGTCAACATCAGTTCAACGAGCATGTAAATGACCATCAGGTTGAGTTTGCAAGGAATGTGGCTCAGAGAATGGGAACGATTATTCCGGTGGAGGACATCAATACACTGGGAGATATCATAACGAACTATGATCAGATTGTTGCCAGCATGGGACATGGTATGAGCAGTAACAATGCCAAGTTTAATGAAGAACTTGAGAAACTGGTAGCAAAATTAATGGTAAAGTGAAAGAGGTAATAGAAAAAGTAAGGTTATGCTGTGGCATAATAAGATTAAGAATCTGTGATAAATGATTACTTGTGGAAAGAGGACATATATAATGCCAATTGGATTGAATTTTCAAAGAAAGCATCCACGCTTAGGATATCGCATCAAATATTTGTACTATTTTTTTGTAAGAAGAGGTATCTTGCAAAAAAGAAAATCCTTCGGAAAGAAAAATGAAAATACGACAATATACGTTGTAAAACCAGATTATCAAGATGGTGTGGAAGGATTGCTTTCGTTAGTTTATAGGCAAATACTCTATATTAATTTTGCAAAGAAAAAGGGATACATACCTTTTGTAGATTGGAAAAATTATAAGACTCAGTACTATGATGGAAAAAGTAATGCTTGGGATTTCTTTTTTAAGCAGCCATCAGAACTAATAGAAGAAGAAGTTTATCAGAGTCAAAAAGTTTATTTATCGGGGTGGACATTCAAAACAATAAATCCTCAAAATCTTTTTGAATCTAATGTATTTCATAGTAAGGAAATACGAGATTTGAGTGGAAGAATGCTTCGAGAGAATCTCGAATTCAGTGAAGATGTATTGCGTATTGTAAATCAGGAAGCAATAAATCTGCAGATAGAAAAGTGTATAGGAGTATATATTAGGGGGACTGATTATGTAAAGTTGAAACCATCTGGTGAATATATTCAACCCTCTGTATACCAGATGAAATGCAAAATTAGAGAATTTGAAAACAAATATAATGCACCGATATTTCTTGTGACGGAAGACGGTGATATATTTGATGAATTGAAGAGTGAATTTGGGGAGATGATTAAGATTGTCTCTTTCGATACATTTATACGAAATTATGAAGGAAAAGATGTACTAAGCAAATCTGATGTATTAGAAAAAGACAAGAAATTGAGAGGACAAAAGTATCTAGCTAAAATGATTCTTCTTTCAAAGTGTCGCTATCTAGTTACATCCATTACGCAGGGTTCAAAGTTTAGTTATGTACTAAATAGTGGGAAGTATGTAGATGAATATGTTTTTGACCTTGGACTTTATTCATAATATAAAGAGAGAGTGGGGATAAAATGTTATTTAGTATTGTAATTCCCGTATATAATGTGGAAACATATTTGGATGAGTGTTTGCATTCCATACTGAGTCAGACTACTACACAATTTAAAGGTGAGTGTGAAGTCATTTTAATTGATGATGGATCAACTGACAGAAGCGGGGAAATTTGTGATGAATATCTGAAAAAATATCCGGACACAATTCGAGTTTTCCATAATGCCAATCATGGTTTATTGTGGACAAGGCGATTTGGATTTAAGCATGTACGAGGTGATTACGTTATAAATTGTGATTCTGATGATTTACTTGAAAATGATGCTCTTGAAAAGCTGAATGATACCATAAAAAAATATAAATATCCAGATGTTGTAATTTATAATCACAATCATTATGACGGAAAGAATAAAACAATCGCTTTTAAGGATATTTTTACGACTGATAAAGACTGCGTTGTAGAAAAAGAAGCAGTTTTGAAAGAATATCTCAGTCGACATAGCATTGTGAGCGTGTGGGGGAAAATGGTTAAGCGCGCGTGCATTGATATGGATTTAGACTATACACAATTTGGACAAATTAGTACGGGTGAGGATACGCTGCAGTCGATTGAATTTTTTAGTAACGCGAGAACATTCGTGTATTTGAATAAGGTCATCTATGATTACCGGACTGGATCAGGAATGACTGGAAAGTTTGATGAAAATTATTATTTTACATTTGAAAAAATTTTTGAGGAAATTGAAAAGGTAAAAAATAATTGGAAGCTTGATGATTTTGATAGATTGTTTGCAGTGAAAGTATTGCAAACAGCCGGAAGAGCAATTACACAGTCTCGATATAAAAATTGGGATTCTATACAAACTCAAATAAAGTATTTGAAGCGAATTCGT
>OLOA01004247.1_pt1 | contig 10976 bp, 6 predicted proteins | sample 1672201 | NCBI WGS metagenome assembly OLOA01 (sample SAMEA3136658, study PRJEB25190) | human gut metagenome
ACCCAAACACAGCTCTGCATGAGCTGCATTTGAGTGATGCTTCGATTGATGTATTAAAAACAGGCAAGTTCAACCACCGGCTGCTGTCGGAGCTGATCTGCCACAAAGATTTCCAGCGCTTTATGCTGGATGCTGAGATTTACGTTAACCGGATCGCAGATATGCGCGTCAACGATATGAACGCCGTGCTGGAAGCCGTCCGGCAGATGGCATTGATGAAAAATGGCGGCGAAGAAAACGATCTGCACCTGCGGACGCTGGAAGTGGCGCAGATTCGAGAAGATGAATATTTTGGGAACCTGATTGCAGATGACCTGAAAGGCATTCTTCGTGATATTCGGAGTGAACACCGCCCCGATACCATGACGGCGGATGAAGTCTCCTTTGCAGAAAATATGCAGAACCAGTTACGGGAGGCAATGAACTTTGAGGGAAGCTCGGAAGAAAAGAAAGCAAAAGCATTACTTGCCACATTAGGGATCGATTACGATGCCATCACAATGGAACAGTTTGTCAACTTGATCGAGGTGCTGAAGCTGTCCAAACACCTGAAAACTCCCATCAGCCAGCGCGGGAAAACGACCATGACCCACGGCAAAGGGAAGCGGAAGAAACACTGAAACAAAGGCGGCGCTGCGGCGGGACGGGGGCTTTTATATACCTCTGCTTCCTTTTCCGGACAGGCAGATTTTGCTGCTCAAAAAGCCTGCGATTGTGCTGTAGCTCACATCACAAAATCCGCCTGTCCTACTGCCGCGAAAAAGCGTTTGTTGCCACACTCTGCCGCACCGCAGAGTATGCCGCCAACCCCTTTCCCGCGTCAGCCGGAAGCAAAGGTATAATAACACACTAGACTTTGCAGAGCAAAATCGTGTGCCAACAGGGATGCTCGCGCCCCTATTGGAGACCCAGCGGCAAAGGGGCGCGGGTCTCCGGTGGAGACCTCAAAGCGTGAAACGCTTTGAAGCGCTGACCGAGCCGACAGGCGAGACCTCCCTTTGCAATCCCTCATTTTCCTCGCGGGTGCATATACAAACTGCCAAAATGCAGCTTGCAATGTCTGCTCTGAAAACACAAAACCGCTGTAATCTCCATGCTGCGCGGGATGGGGATTACAGCGGTTTCTTTCTGACGCACAGAGCAGCTTCACTCCGTATAATACTGCGCCTGTGCGTTCCAGAGCGCGTAGTATTTGCCGCCCTGATCGGCGAGCAATTCGGCGTGGCTGCCCTGCTGGATGACCGCGCCCTCGTGGAACACGGCGATCTCGTCGCAGAATTTGCAGGAGGACAGGCGGTGGGAGATATAGATGGCAGTCTTATTGCCTGCGATCTCATCGAACTTGCTGTAGATCTCCGCCTCGGCGATGGGGTCCAGCGCCGCCGTTGGCTCGTCGAGGATGATGAAGGGTGCGTCCTTATAGAGTGCGCGGGCAATGGCGATCTTCTGCGCCTCGCCGCCGGAAACCTCGACACCGTCCTCGGAGAGATTTTTGTAAAGCATGGTGTCCAGACCCTTTTCCATCGCTGCAAGACGGTCTGCGAAGCCTGCATCGATCAGAGCTTTCCTTGCCCGGTCACGGTCATATTCCATGCTGCCCGCCACATTGTTGCCCAAGGGCTGGCAGATGAGCTGGAAATCCTGAAATACCACGGAAAATATGCCCATGTAATCATCATAGCGGTACTTGCGAATGTCGATGCCGTTGAGCAAAATCTGCCCCTCCTGCGGGTCGTACAGGCGGCACAGGAGCTTGATGAAGGTGGTCTTGCCGCTGCCGTTTTCGCCCACGATGGCAAGCCTTTTTCCGACCTTGAACCTCATATTCACATGGCGCAGCGCCCAGATGTCCGAGCCGGGATAACGGAAGGATACATCCCGAAACTCCACGTCATACTGACGATCCGACCTCTTTTCGGTGGTGAGACTCCCCTGATACATGGAATTGGGAATGTCGAGAAACGTATAGATGGCCTTGAGGAACTCAGCATTGGCCCGCATATGACTGACGGTGCTCAGTAGCAGGGCGGCGTTGCCGGAAAATGTGGTCACGGCGCTGACATACTGGGTCACGCTGCCGATGCCGAAGGCACCGCCCAGCGCCTTCAAGCATACGAACACATACACAACGCCGGAGAGAACAGCGGATAGAGAGGCGGCCAGCGCCTTGCTCAGTCCCACAGTGGTTTGGGACGCCTTTGCCACGGGAGAGCCCACGCCGAAGATATTCACCGTGCGGACATAGTGCTCCGCAAGCTCATTTTGGCGGTACATTCTGCGATCCATGTCTTTTTCCTTGTCCCCCGGCTGCATGAAAACGAAGTGGCTGAACACGCGATTGCCGAAGCATACCTGCTCTGCCAGCGTGTTCCAGGCAGAATAGGCTCTGCCGACCAGCGCCGGACCAAGGCAGGTAACGGCGGCAATCAGCAGAAGAATGCCCACAAGGAAAAGCGGATGATTGAGAGCGGTCAATTTTCCCGCCGAGGTCGGGACTTGCCGGGTGAACAGGCTCACCGTCAAGGCGGCAGCCCCTAAAATGCCGGTGATGCCTTGGACTGCCTGCGTATAGTACAGCTTGAGATGGGCAAAGCCCCAACCGGACCAGTCGGCATTCTGCCGGATCTGAGAGAACAGATCACGTGTTTCCTGCCTGTCACAGTCGGCATAATCCATCCGCAGAAATTTCTCGGTATACAGAACTTCTTTCTGTCTGTCAAGCAGTTCGCTCCGGACATTTTTCCACCTCTCCAGCACGGCCTTGAGCAGCTCTGCCGCAGCACTGACCGCTACGATCCAAAGGACCCATTTGGCCAGAATCTCCGGTCTGCGAAGGGTGGATAGTTCATCGACAAGCCGGGCGGAGAGCCAGATGACCGCATAGGGCGATGCTGCCTCCACAACAGCACAGAGGATAAACGGCATAAAGCAGCCCGGTGCGATCCGGCGCATATCTCGTGCCGCCCGGCGGTGGATGGCAAAGGTCTCCCGCAGGCTCATGCCCTCAGCTTTCTTCTTCATCCTGCACACCTCCTTCCTGATAATAGCGGCTCTGCACGGCAAATAGCTCCGCATAAGCACCGCCCTTTGCCAGTAACTCCTTGTGGGTACCCTCCTCGGCGATGCCGCCGTCTGCTATAAAGAGGATGCGGTCACAGAAGCGGGTAGACGCCAGCCGGTGGGAGATGAACACGGAGGTCTTACCCGCCGTCATATCGCTGTACTTTTGGTAAATATCGTTTTCCGCAATGGGGTCCAGCGCCGCCGTAGGCTCGTCCAGAACGAGGATGGGCCCGTCCTTATAAAGCGCTCTCGCCAGCATCAGCCGCTGGGTCTGGCCGCCGGAGAGCTGTACGCCGTCCAGATACACCTCCCGGCCAAAGTGGGTATCCACCCCTTGGGGGAATTTGGCAATAGCCTCTGTCAAGCCGGCCTGTGCAAGGCAGTGATCGACTTTTACTCTGTCGATATGCTCGGTGGTCTGGGCAACACATTCCGCAATGGTGGTATCCAAAATGGAAAACCCCTGAAATACAGCGGAAAACAGGCGGTAATACGCGCTGCGGTCAAATTCACGAATATCCTGCCCGTTTAGCAGCACGCGCCCCTCGGTGGGGTCGTAGAAGCCGCAAAGCAGCATCACCATGGTGGTCTTGCCCGCACCGTTCAAGCCCACCACCGCCAGCTTTTCGCCGGGATGGATGGTCAGGTCTATGTGCCTGAGAATATCCCTCTCCGAACCCGGATAGTGGAAGGACACGTTCTCCAGCCGCAGCTCATACCCGTCGGCTACGGGCGGCTGCACTCCGCCCTCAAACCGAAACGGCTCCGGAATGTTCAGATATTCCTGTATTTTGGACAGGTCGATGCTCTCCTTATGCAGTTGGCTGCACTGGGTCAGGATGCCGGTCACCCACGATGCAGCGCCGCTGACGGCGGTAAAGTAGAGCAAAAATGTCGATGCAGGCCAGCCATGTACCAGAGTTTGCCGAATCAGATACGCATACGCGATGCCGTTGCGAAGAAGCGTCAGCGCCACGTCAGCCACATTAGCCCAGAGATAAGTCCTTTCCCGGCGGGCGATGAAGGCGGAGAGTGCCTTCATGGATTTTTCCCGCAATTCCCGCAGCCAAGGGACTAAACCAAAGACGCGGATGTCCTTGGCAAGCTGTATCTGCCGAGGCTGCGTCAGAAAATAGTGCAGTTCCTTGTCATACTGTTCCCGTTCATCCCGGTGGCGGTACTCCCACTCACTGATGTAGTGGGAAACGAAGAAGTCTGCTGCGGCGGTCAGCGCCACCAGCAGGATCAAAAAGCGGCTCAAGCGGGAGAACAGCAGCAGATATACGGCAAAGCCGCCGAGATTTGCCAGCAGCTCCGTCAGCGTTCGCCAAATATGCTCCGCCGCATCGTCGTTGCCGCTGGTGGCCCGCTGCGCCTGCTCCTCCAGCTTCAGAATTTTGGAGTCGTGGACATTTGGGTAGGAGGTCTCGCAGCTTTTCCGGGAGATCATGCGGATGATGGCACAGCGAACATCGACCTCACCGGGCATCCGGATGGCATCGCAATACGCCGCAGCCCCCTGTAAGAGAAGAAGTGCCGCTGTGAAAAATCCGATAGTTGTCAGCAACTCCCCCACGGGAACGCCCTGCTCCACCCTCGTAAGAATTTCCGGTGTGACATAGAGCTGCGCCAAATCCAACGCCACTTTGATGGCCGCGACCACAACGCAAAGGAGCAGCACTCTCCTGCGCTTCTCCCAAGCGGTCCGCACCATAAAGCAGACATTTTGCCGGACGCTGTACTTCGGTTTTTCTCTGTGTTTCATGTCGTTTCACCTCACGCGCATAGCATAGCAGAAAAAATCGTCCCCGGTTGACTCCGGGGACGAATCGCTTTTTCCGGGGGATGAATTGCAGCTCTCACTCCTGCGGAAGCAGTATTTCAGTGGTGAATGCACCGTCCTCGCTGTTGCGGCTGATGTATCCGTCCAGCCGCTCCACGATGGCGTCGATGCGAACAAGGCCAAAGCCATGCCCCTCGCCCTTGGTGCTGCGGAACAGCCCTCCCTCCTTCTGCATTTTCTTCTCGGCGGTAAAATTGGTGAAGGAGATGTAGAGCTGGGTGTTTTTCATATCCATATAGACCCGGATGAGGCGCTTATCCTCCGGCAGCTTCATGCTGGCCTCAATGGCGTTGTCGAAGAGATTGCCGAGGATGCAGCAGAGATCGATCTCCGAGGACTTCAGCTGGACGGGGATGTGGGCATCCGCCGCTACCTCGATGCCCTTTGCCTTTGCAAGGGAGATTTTGGAGTTCAAGATGGCGTCGGTCATGGGATTGCCGGTCTTGATGACCGTGTCCACGGTTTGCAGATCGGTGTCCAGCAGGTCGAGGTAGTTTTGGATGGCGTCCCAATCTCCCGCGGCAGCGTAAGCCTTCATGGTCTGAATATGGTTGCGGTAGTCATGCCGCCAGCCGCGGATCTGGCGGTACATATTGTCTACCTCCCGGTAATGCGTTTCGATCAGCTCCTGCTGATAGGAGGCGAGCTGCTTTTCGATTTTCTTTGCAAACAATTCCATACGCCTTACCTCATGTTGATAATGGCACGGTTGACGCCCTCATACGCGCCCCGCGGCAGCGGGATGGCGGTTCCGTCACTGAGCCGGATCTCCGTCTTGGTGACGCGGCTGATCTGCGTCAGATTCACGAGCGCAGAGCGCCCCACGCGGTAGAAGCACTCGTCGAGCTGCTTTTCAAGCTCGCCCAATGTCATTTTCACCGTCACATCCGTTCGCGCGTGAACAGTCACATAGTTGCCGAGCACATCTGCATATCGAATCTGATAAATCGGCACACGCACCATTTCTCCGCCGGCCTCGAAATGCAGGACCCGTTCGTTTTTCGTTAGCTTTTCCACGGCGCGGTCCAGCACCGACCGGAGCTTTTCCTCCTTCACGGGCTTCATCAGATAGTGGAGCGCTGCCACCTCGTAGCCCTCTGAAATATAATCGGAATAGCCGGTGATGAAAATAATCTGCACCGTGTCGTTGCTCTTGCGAAGCTCTTTTGCCATCGTGACGCCGTCCATCGCGCCCATTTCGATGTCCAGCAGGAGAATGTCGTAGTCGTTTTCTTCTGCGTAGCGGAACAGGAAGCTCTCGGCGGAGGGAAAATCGTCGATATGCACCGTGTGACCGGCGGACGAGGCCCAGGCGCGCACCATATTCAAAACATATTGCCTGTCCGCACCGGAGTCGTCGCAGATCGCAATTTTGTAATTCATACCCTCACCGTTCCTTTTATGATTAAGGCATCCGCCTTAAATCATCCCAAAGTGACGCAGTGCCTCCGTAATTGCCTTTTCCTTCTCCGGTGGGCATTGGGGCTGCTTGGCGTTTTCGGATTTCGGCTTATTGTAGTTCTCACGCTCGATAATTCCGCACTTCTGCTTTACCTGTGCGATATAAAGACTACTGACCTTCAAACCGGTATGTTACAGAACATACGCCTTGATTTCCTCATAGGTTGCCTTTTTCTCCGCAGCGGTCAAATCCAGCTCGTCCATCTTCACTTCGATCTCGATATGTTCCTTGCTTTGAAGTTTGGACAATAAGCATACCGTCTCAATATGGTCTGCTCTTGGGAACATATCAACCGCGGCGGCGCGCGTGGCGGTATACCCCAGCTCCGCAAAGCGCTTCACGTCGCGCGCCATGGTCGCGCTGTCGCAGGAGACGTACACGACTCTCTCCGGCTGCATCTCAGCGATGCTCTCCACCACGTCGGGCGCGAGCCCCTTTCGCGGCGGGTCAACGGTGATGACATCGGGGCGCAGATGTTCCTGCGCGAGCTTTTTTGCCACATCGGACGCATCGCCGCAGAAGAATTCCACGTTTTTGACCTCGTTGCGCACAGCATTTTCGCGCGCATCGTCGATGGCCTCCGGCACAATCTCCGCGCCGAGGACCTTCTTCGCGTGATCGGAGAGCGCAAGCGTGATGGTACCCGCGCCGCAGTAGAGATCGAGCACCGTCTCCCGACCCGTGAGATCTGCAAATTCGATGGCCTTTGCGTACAATCGCTCTGCCTGCGCGCGGTTGACCTGATAGAACGACGGCACGCTGAGCCGGAACGTCTTGCCGCAGAGCGTATCCTCAAGCCGGTCGCTCCCCCAGAGCGTGCGGTAGCGGTCGCCAAGGATGACGTTGCCCTTTTTCGTGTTCGTGCCGAGCACGATGCCGGCGCACTCCGGGCACGCATCGCGCAGGAGTGTGACGAGCCGGTCTTCTTTGGGAAGTCTATCTCCGTTCACAAGCACGCAGATCAGGCTCTCTCCCGTTGCGTTCGAGCGGACATAGAGATGGCGGACAAGGCCGCGGCCGGTCTTTTCGTCGTATCCCGCAACGCGGCAGCGCCGCATATATTCGCGCAGCGCCTCCGCCGCAGCGTCGGCCTCGCTCTTTACAAGAAGGCACTGCTCGCACTCGATGACCTCGTGCGTGCGGGCGCGGTAAAAACCCACTCGCCCGTCCTTCGACACAGGGTACTGCGCCTTGTTGCGGTAACGCAGCGTATCCGCGGCACCAAGGATTTCCTCCACCACGACAGCGCTGCCGCCGATGCGCGCGAGATTGTCCTGCACGCGCTGCTTTTTGAGGCGCAGCTCCTCTTCGTAGCTCATGTGGCGATAGGTGCAGCCGCCGCAGCGCGGGAAGTACGGACAGTCCGATTCAACGCGCGCGCCTGACGGCTCGATCACCTCGAGCACTTTGGCAAAGGCGACGCTCTTGAGCGTCTTGAGGATCAGCACGCGGCACGTCTCGCCGCGCAGCGCGCCGTGGACAAACACAACGCGCCCGTCGATGCGCGCAACGCCCATACCGCCCTCGCCATAGCCCTCGATGGCAACAATATGCTCCTGATTTTTGGCAAGCTCCATAGTTTCTCCCTCTCAGAAAAGCCGCTTCGCGCTTGTGCGCGAAGCAGCTTTTTTGATATATACGATCAATCGCGGAAACGCTCGATCAGACTGATGATCTGGCCCGTGAACGCGGAAATATCCTTGTTGGGTCTTCCCTTGCAGTGCTTGGCAAGCGCCAGCAGCGACTCCGCCGCCGAGACAAGCTTTGCATAGAGATTGTCCGCGCGGGACTTCTGCGCCGTGCGCTTGCGCTCGGAAATATAACCCTCGCTGACCATTTCGTTTGCGGCAAGGTCGTAACACTCGGTAAACTTGGCCGCGTGCGCATGGAAGCTGAGGGAATTGAGCTCTTCGGCAAACACGGGCGCAACGTCCTCGTCGCCGTGGACGACGAACACATGCGCAGGCTTCGGGTCGAAGGCCTTGATCCACTCGATGAGGTGGTCGTGGTCGGCGTGGGAGGAAAGGCCTTGGAAGTTGACGATCTTCGCCTTGACGGCGATCTCCTCGCCAAAGAGTTTGACCTTCTCCACGCCGTCGAGCAGTCTGCGGCCCAGCGTGCCGGGCGACTGGAAGCCGACGAACACGACCGCGCTGTTCGCGCGCCAGAGGTTGTGCTTCAAATGGTGGCGGATGCGGCCGGCGTCGCACATACCGGAGGCGGAAATGATGACCTTGGGCGTCGTGTCCATGTTCAGCATCTTCGATTCCTCGCTCGACTCAACAAGGTTGAGGTTGGGGAAGGTGAACATGTGCGTGCCGTCCTTGACAAGATCGAGCGCCTGCTCGTCGAGATAGCCGTGCAGATCGCCGCAGAAGACGGTCGTTGCCGCCTTGGCAAGGGGAGAGTCGATGTACACAGGGAAGTTCGGCGTCGACTTGACGAGCTTTTGGTCCTTGATCTCGCGGATAAAGTACAAAAGCTCCTGCGTGCGCCCGACGGCGAACGACGGGATCACAACGTTGCCGCCCTTGCCGAGCGTTTCGTCGATGATCTCGGCAAGCTCGTCGGTATAGCTCCACACCTCGGTGTGGTTGCGGTCGCCGTAGGTCGACTCCATCACGACGTAATCCGCCTTCTTGAGGAGCTGCGGGTCGCGGATGATGGGCTGGTCGACATTGCCGATGTCACCGGAGAAGACGAGCGTCTTGTGCACGCCGTTTTCCTCCAGTTCGAGCGTGATGGATGCCGAGCCGAGCAGATGCCCCGCATCGGTAAAGACCGCGCTTACCCCCTCGCAGAGGTTGATCTTTTCTTCATACTCGCAGGTCGTGACGTACTTGAAGACGTCCAGCGCGTCCTGCTCGGTGTAGAGCGGCTCAACGGGCTCGCGGCCCGCGCGCTCGCCCTTGCGGTTTTCGTATTCCGCGTCGCTCTCCTGAATGTGGGCAGAGTCGAGCAGCATGATCTTCATCAAATCAGCCGTCACGCGCGTTGTGAGGATCCGGCCGTGAAAGCCGTTTTTCACCAGCAGCGGGATGCGGCCGGTGTGGTCGATGTGCGCGTGGGTGACGAGCAGAATGTCGATGCTGCCGGGGGCAAAGGCGAGATAACGGTTGTCGAGCTCATCGCGCCCCTGCTGCAAGCCGCAGTCAACGAGGATCTTCTTGCCGTTGATCTCCAAACAGTGGCAGGAGCCTGTCACGCAGCGGTCAGCTCCGTAAAAGTGCAGTTTCATGCGTTAGTCCTCCTTCGATCATTGGATCAGATGAAAAAGCTTTTCCTCACTTTCTGTCCTCCGCCGTTGGGGGACGTTTCATTCTCCTATACGATCTTATATCACATTTTACCACAGCAGCAATGCAGAGTGCAAGCCATGCACAGCGCGTCGGCGGAATTTATTTACAGTCCATTCATATTGTACAGCAAATTTCCCTTTGCATATCGCGCAGAGGGATGCTATACTTGTAGGCGTGTCATTATGCTCCCACGAAAGGAAGTTTTGTTATATGGGTTTTTTCAGCAAAATGTTCGGCTCTTACAGTGACCGTGAGCTCAAAAGCATCTACCCCATCGTCGATAAGATCGAAGCGATGGCGGAAGAATACAAGGCGATGAGCGATGCGGAGCTGCAGGCCAAAACACCGGAGTTCAAGTCCCGCCTGCAAAACGGCGAAACGCTTGATGATATCCTGCCTGAGGCGTTTGCCACCGTGCGCGAGGCGTCCCGCCGTGTGCTGGGGCTGTACCCCTATCGCGTGCAGCTTGTCGGCGGTGTTGTGCTCCACCAGGGACGCATCGCCGAGATGAAGACCGGTGAAGGTAAAACGCTGGTCGCTACCCTCCCCGCCTATCTCAACGCCCTGACCGGCAATGGCGTACACATCGTCACCGTGAACGATTACCTTGCCAAGCGAGACAGCGAGTGGATGGGCAAGGTTCACCGCTTCTTGGGGTTGACGGTCGGTCTGATCGTCCACGATCTCACGGGTGAGGAGCGCCGCAAGGCCTACGCCGCGGACATCACCTACGGCACGAACAACGAGATGGGCTTCGACTATCTGCGTGACAACATGGCCATCTACGCAAGCGAGCTTGTCCAGCGCGGACACGCCTTCGCCATCGTCGACGAGGTCGACTCCATTTTGATCGATGAGGCGCGCACGCCGCTCATCATCTCCGGCATGGGCGAAAAGTCCACGGAGATGTACTCCCGCACGGAAAGCCTCGTGCGAGGCTTCCGCAAGAAGGTCATCGCCGAGAGCGACGACAAGGAGGAAGAGGACGTCAACATCGACGCGGATTACATCGTCGACGAAAAGGCCAAGACCGCGACGCTCACCGCCCGCGGCGTGAAGAAGGCCGAGGAATTCTTTGGCCTTGAAAACCTCTCCGATCCTGAAAACTCCACCATCGCGCACCACATCAACCAGGCCATCAAGGCGCACGGCACGATGAAGCGCGACATTGACTATGTCATCAAGGACGGTCAGGTCGTCATCGTCGACGAGTTCACCGGCCGTCTGATGTACGGCCGGCGGTATAACGAGGGCCTGCATCAGGCCATCGAGGCCAAGGAGGGCGTCAAGGTCGCAAGCGAAAACAAGA
>OLOA01004265.1_pt1 | contig 10936 bp, 12 predicted proteins | sample 1672201 | NCBI WGS metagenome assembly OLOA01 (sample SAMEA3136658, study PRJEB25190) | human gut metagenome
CCGGATCGCTCTTTGAAAGATACGTCGCCGAAGCCGCTTGAAGCCTTCTGAAAAATATTTTAGTTTTTTCTGCTTTTACTCTTGACTTTTGCGCCCGTCCGGCAAAAAGATGCACCCCGTGAGATTCACAGGGTGCATCCGCATACTTGGAATTACTTGGTCATTGTCTCATGGAACATCATCAGGATCTTTGCAGCCTCCGCGCGTGTCGCGTTTCTGGCCGGCTGGATGTACAGGCGGCCGTCGACCGGGACGCCGGAGATCGCGTTGATCGCAACGGCGTCTTTCATCGCGTCCAGCGCCCAGAAGCCGACGCTGCCGGCATCCACAAAGCGGCTCAGATCATCCGGCTTCCAGGTCCGATCGACCATGCGCACGTTATTCAGATAGCGCATGAGCATGAGCACGAAATCCTGGCGCGTAATATTTGCATTCGGTGAAAATGTCGTGGCCGTCACACCGTTGACAATGCCGACCGAATGTGCCCAGGTCACTGCTTTCTGATACCATGCGCCCTCCGGCACATCCGTGAACGGCGTGCCGCCGCTCACTTCCGGATTACCGTGCAGGTTGTACAGGATCTGTGCGACCTGCGCGCGCGTCGTATATTCGCCGGGAGCAAAGCTGCCGTTGCCCATGCCGGACATGAGGCCGTAGGACAGGCAGTACTGAACACCCGGATAGAACCACGATGTGTCATTTTTGACATCGTTGTATACCGCAGTGGCAACAAGGCCGCTTGCAGGCAGAATGTCGCGCTTGGTGGTCGGGCAGCGCGTGCAGGTGTAGGTCATGCTGCCCTGCGTCGTTTCCGTTGCTTCCTTCGTCACCTCACCCTCATCCCAAGCGTGGCCGAGGGCAGCGATCGTCTCCATGCCCTCCTTGTAGTCACAGCGGGTGCAATGCTTACCGGCGGTAGTGCCGGCGGTGGTGCAGGTCGCGGCAACGGCTGCGTCGTCCTTCAGGTCATGGCCGAGAGGATCCGTATAGGTATCCACATAGCTGTCACCACAGGCACAGGTGTGGGTCGTGTAGCCCTTTTCGGTGCAGGTCGGCGCCGTGACGACATCCTTGTAGCTGTGGGTATGGGAAACATAATTGTAATGGATGTTGGCGGTCAAAAGGTCATCATTTCCAGTGGAAGAAATAGAGATTGCTTTCCATTGCGCCTTGCTCCCGGCATAGTACACATCGGTCAGAGATGTGCAATTAGAGAAAGCACGCCAGCCAATGCTCGTCACGCCGTCCGGGATCGTCACGCTGGTCAGAGATGTGCAATGATCGAAAGTATTATCACCAATGCTCGTCACGCTGTCCGGGATCGTATATGCCGCAAAAGCGCCCGGGCACTGCACCAAAGTTGTCTTATCTTTGTTGAACAGAACACCGGACGCATCGTTGGCGTAATGACTGTTGCCCTCAGCGACCCATATACCGGTCAAAGATGTACACGAAGCGAAAGCATACAATCCAATGCTCGTCACGCTGCCCGGGATCGTCACGCTGGTCAGAGATTTGCAATCATAGAAAGCATACTCACCAATGCTTGTCACGCTGTTTGGGATCGTCACGCTGGTCAAAGATGTACACGAAGCGAAAGTGGAACTACTAATGCTCGTCACGCTGTCCGGGATCGTCATGCTGGTCAGAGATTTGCAATAATAGAAAGCATACTCACCAATGCTCGTCACGCTGTCCGGGATCGTCACGCTGGTCAAAGATGTGCAATTAGAGAAAGCAAACCGGCCAATGCTCGTCACGCTGTCCGGGATCGTCACGCTGGTCAGAGATGTGCAGCAAAAGAAAGCATACTTACCAATGCTCGTAACGCTGTCCGGGATCGTCACGCTGGTCAGAGATTCGCAATAAAAGAAAGCATACTCACCAATGCTCGTCACGCCATCAGCAATCACAACTGACTTTACCCGGCTTCTACTGCCATCCCACGGCGCACTAAAATCAGAAGAACCATAGTTATACATATCCCCGCTGCCGCTGATCGTCAGCACGCCCTCGCTGTCCAGCGTCCAGGTCAGGTTGCTGCCATTACCCTCTGCACCGCAGGTACCGCTTGCAACAACATCCGCCGCCAGCGCCGTGGCCGGCAGGAGCGACGCGATCATCAGCACCGCGAGCACAAAACTGAATATACGTTTTTTCATCCTCATTTCCTCTCGTTTCATGATTGGAGCCAGAAAATATAAGCTTTGAATTCCATTAATTATCTCCGCTTCCTGTTTTAGATTATAGCTGTCATGACAGGTGCCGTCAAGTCTCTTTGTGCTCGTTGGCAGTTCTCCATTTAAAATGGCAGCATCCCCGCTCCGGTCGGAGCGGGGATGTGTTTTACAGGATGGTTCACTGCGCGTCCTGCGCGTCGGCCTTGACCTCAATGACCTTGATCTGCGGCGCGGTATAGTCCGTTTCTTTGACGATGGTGTCCGTGATGGTTGCGACCTGTGCCGTGCTCAGCCCATCGGCCGGCGCGGGCACGGCGACCGTGATGCCCTCATCCGTGATATAGACCACACACTCGGAAAAATCCTTGGCCAGCAGGAGATTTTCGATCTGCGTCTCGGTCATGGAGTCGCTCGCCATGGCAGAGATGGCACTCATGGCGCTGTCGATCGTCGCCTGCGAAGCGCCCTCGGCCGTCGAGGCTGATTTGAGCAGCGACAGCGCCTCGTCGCGCGACTGCTGGCGCGTCAGGCGCGCTTTGGCAAAGTAATCATCGGATGCCGACGCCGACGCTGCGGCCGCTTCCTCCTCCGCCTTGACCGCCGCCGTGGCGGCGTCCTCGGCGGCGGCCATTTCGGCGTCCGCCTTTCCCCACTGGGTGTTGTACGACCAGTTAAAGTAGATCGCGGCGCAGACAAACAGCAGCACCACAATGATCGCAATGTTTCGTTTGGTTTTTTTCATAGTCGCCCTCCCGTTATTTAGATTGCGGATCCGGCTGCTTTCGGAGCACGGAGATGTGATCCGTGCTCAGGCCGGTAAACTGTGCCACTGCCTGCGTGACGGCGAGCTGCACCTGCGGCGAATCCGCCCCGTCACAGACGACGACTGCGCCGAGATACTGCGGGCTGACCGTCTTGAGCTCCACCGCCTCCTGTGCCCCGCCGCCGGCGGAGATGATGGTCGGCTCACCGCTATCGTCCGTCGCCAGCTCCCGCTCGGCCGAGCAGCGGTAGGACAGCAGCACCTGCACTTGTCCCGCGCCGTTGATCTGCTGCAGGAGCGTTGTCAGGCGCTGCTCCTCGGCCTGGATCGTCTGCGGCTGTGTCTGCTCGGAAACGGCTGCCGCCTGCGCCGTCTTGGCCTTTGTCCTGCTGCCGGTCGGCAGCAGGAGCAGGATCAGCCCCGCGAGCAGGATGATGAGAACGTATTTATACTTGGCTGCGAAAGCGCTGAGTTTTCGTGTGTTCATGATGTACTGCTCCATTCCTGCCGCGTGCGCGGGACCCCGAGGTCGGCCTCGATGATCTGCGCCAGGCGGCTGTTTTCTGCTGCCGGCCCGGATGTGACCAGGCGGACGGACTGCGGATACCAGTAGCCGTCGGTGCTCCACTGCAGCGTGACCTGCGCATCGTCAAGCGCAGCGCCGCACTGCGCGGCTTTGTCCAATATATATGTGCGCATTTCCGATTCTATGACCGTGCGCTGCAATCGCTCGCTGCTGTCGGACACCGCGCCGTCCGTCGACACAGAGACGTGATAGTCCTGCAGCGCAGCGGCATAAGCGTCATAATCGAACGTCACCAGTGGCGAGAACAGCAGGCACGTCAGGGCCACGCCGCCGGCCAGCTTCGTGACGCGCCGCAGGCTCTCCGACGTCGGAAACAGCGACGCCAGCGCCGTCAGCAGCGCCACGCCCGCCAGACTGAGCAGCCAGGCACGCAGAGATTCCATCATCCCGTCACCGCCTTCATACTCGACACGATCGAGAGGAACAAAATGAGCGACGCCACGCCGACCATCCCCAGCAGGAAACCGTACACGTCCGCAAAGCCGTCGATCAGCCGCCCGACACGCTTGTCCGCGAACGACTCGGCGATTCCGGCGGCAAGCTTGTACAGGACATAGTGCACGGCGAACTGCAAATACGGCGTGACGCACATGGCGGCGACGCTGACGACGCCGACGATGCCAATGCCGCTGCGCAGGATCGCGGCGCTGGAAGTGACCGTGGACGCCGCATCGGCCACGATGCTGCCGACGACCGGAAGCGCGGCGGAGACGGCCGTCTTGACTGCCTTGGCTGCGGCTGCGTCCGCCGAGCCGGTGAGGATGCCCGTCAGCGACAGGTAGAGCGTGAATACGCTCGCAAAGCCGATGAGCAGCAGCCGGAACGCCTTGCGCAGCAGACCGCTGAGGGACGCGAGCACGTCGTTTTCGAGCGTTGTGCCGCAGATGACCGTACCTGCGTACAGATACAGCAGCGGCAGGAGCACCGCCGTCTCCGCGGACAGAAGCACATCCAGAAACAGTGAAGTTGCCGCGTATTTTGCGGCCGCCGACGTCGCCGCGCCACTCGCCGCCGCGGCGGCACACATGCTCGGCAGCAGGATCTTGGAAAAATCCCGCAGCGTTGCAAGTGCCTCGCTGCCCGCGGTGATGCATGAGGTCACGTGCGTAACGCTCAGCGCAGCGACCGCCACCGTACCTGCCATCTGCGTGACCTTTCCGCAGGCGCCGCTCACGGAAAGGGACGCGCACAGCGCCGACAGAAACACGATCGCCAGCAGCAGCGCCGCATTGCGCGCCGCCGACGCGACGGCCCCGCCGCCCTCGTGCAGCACATAGACCCAGAGCTTTGCGAGCAGGGACTGCGGCTGCGCGGCATCCGCAACGGACAGTTCACCGAAGGCGTCATATGCCTGCTCCGGAAGCGCGGATTCCAGCGACGCCGTGCCGAAATCCGCTGCCTGCTCAGCCGCAACATCGTAGGCAAACGCCCCCGGCGTGCACGCCGCCAGCACCAGCAGCACAGTCAAAAGCACAAGCAGCCGCTTTTTCATAAGCATTCTCCGATCATGGTCAAAAACGTGCGCATCAGCGGCAGCGCGGCATAGAGCGCTGCCGCCACGCCAACGAGCTGCACCGCGCAGGCGCCGGCAGTCTGTCCGGCGTCTTTGCAGAGGCTCTCCCCGATCATCGTCAGGATGCTGATGGTCATGCACTTGAGCAGCGGCCCGGTGTAGACGCCGGAGAGCTTGCTGACCGCGATCGCATCGTGGAAAAACGCCGCCAGCGGCTCCAGCAGACCGATGCACAAAAACAGCGCCAGCAGCGCCGCAGCCATGCTCAGCAGGAGCGACATGCCCGGTACGGTTTTATAGACCGTAGCGGCGGCAGTGGCGGCAATGATCACGATGATGATCGCCTGAAAGACCGGCTCCATCACAAGGAAAACAGGCTCTTGATCAGGTCGAACAGCTCGCTGATCTTCTGGATCACCAGCACCAGCACCACGACAAGACCGGCAATGGTCGTCATAAGTGCCTGTTCATCGCGCCCGGCGCGCGAGAGCAGAATATTGAGCACGGCGACCAGGATACCGATCGCCGCGATCTTAAAGACAAGGTCAACGTCCATAAGCGCCTCCTGTGTAAATCAAAACAGCGCCACGGCGGCGAGCAGACCGAGCGTCGCGCCGAGACCGCAAAACAGTTTGCCGCGCCGCACCGTGTCCGCCTGCATCTGTGCTGCGGCAGCCTGCAGCGTCTCGATGCAGGTGTCCAGCGCGCGGCGCTGGATCTGCGCGTCATACTTGCCAAGCTGTTCGCCCAGCGTCAGCAGCGCTGCGCGCACATCGGGCGTCAGCATGTCCAGCGCCTGAAACGCGGCCGCCCAGCTCTCGGAAAACGGCCGGCCGCCGTCCGTGATACCATCTGCGAGCGCGGCATATTGCGTACTCAGCGGCTCGGGCGCGCCCGCCGCCAGATGGTGCAGCGCCTCCGGCAGCGGCAGCAGACGGCCGACGATATCGCTGCGCAGCAGGTTCAGGCTGTCGATCACCGCCGTGAGCAGGCGCAGCCGCAGCCGCAGCTCCTGCCGCAGCGCGAATCCGGCGGCCGTACTGCCCAGAAACACCAGCGCCGCTCCCAGCCAGTGCAGGCGCGTCATGTCAGATCCTCAACGGTATAGACGCGCTCGCCGTCGCTGCGTGTGATGCACACGGCGCGGCGGAAAATATGCTCGTCCAGCAGTGCGCGGTACAGCGCCCTGTGCCGCAGTGCCGCAACGCTCTGTGCGTGCGCCGTCGCCAGCAGTGCGACGCCGCAGCCGGCGGCGATGCGGATGGCCTCGATGTCCTCCGGCGCGCTGATCTCGTCAAACGCCAGCACATCCGGCCGCATGGCGCGCAGGAGCATCATGCAGCAGGCCGCCTTCTGCCCGCCGGTCATCACGTCCGTATTTGCCCCGACGTCAAACTGCGGCGCGCGGTTCTGCACGGCCGCGATCTCGCCGCGCTCGTCCATGAGCGAGATGCGCGTGTCCATATCGGACAGGCGACGCACACACTCGCGCAGCAGCGTCGTTTTCCCGTTGCCGGGCGGCGAGAGGATGAGCGTACTGCAAAACCCATCGCGGAGCAGCTGCGGCAAAAGCGCATCGGCACAGCCGGGCACCGCGTGCGGGATGCGCACAGACACGGAGCTCAGCTGCCGGATGCCGTCGATCTGCCCGGCAGCCTGTCCGTAAGCGTAGCCGCAAAGCCCGACGCGGCAGCCGCCGGCCGTCTGTAAGTACCCCTGCCGGATCTGTTCTCCGGCCGCGTAAACGGACGCTCCCGTCGCGCGCTCGAGCAGATAGTCCAGATCACCCGCCAGAATGGCGCGGCATTCCGCCGGATATACATGCGCCTGCGTCAGCAGCACGGGCACCTGGCCGATGCGGCAGCAGATCTCTTCCACGAGTTCCTGCCGGTCGCGCTGCGTGTGCGCAATGGTCTGTCCCAGCGCCGGCGGGAACAGCGCCAGCGCCTGATTTGTGAAGATCATGGTGGTCCCTCCTCTTTTGTTCTGCCACATCCTATGCACGCGCCGCGCGCGGCAGAACAAAAAAAGAGACAGCCGATTGGCTGCCTCTCAGGTAAGATAGTTACGAATTACAGTTTGCGGCACTCGAGGTAATAGCGCTTGTCCGCGCCGAGGCCGATGGAAAAGCTCTTTTTCGGGAACGGGCCGGAGCGCAGCACCGACGTAAAGAGCTCCGCCTTATCCATGCGCGGCATGAGGATTCCGCAGCAGCCATCACCGGCCGCAAGGGCGATCGCCTCATCGTCGCCGTGGATATAATCGACCGAGCCGCCGTTTTCCGCGAGATAGGCCGTGCAGAACACATCCATCGCGGCGATCGCTTCACCGAGCGACGCGCCCTTGGCGAGAATGTCGCGGCGCGCACGCCCGGCGATCAGGGAGATCGCATAGCCGCTGCCGTCAGTGGATGCCAGCGCCGTCTCCGCCGCCTGCATCCATTTGGACGCATCGGTACCGAAGAGCACGCGGTGGATGGGTTCAAACGTCACGGCCGGGCTGTGCAGGTTCACAAGCTCAACGAGTGCGTAGCGCGCGGGATCGGCCGCCGCCTGCTCGGGCGTGAGCGTTTGTTTCTTCTCCAGCCAGCACAGACGGGCTGCCGCCAGACTGTGGTTGCCGTCCGCGATGGCAAAGCGCATGGGGTGCGCGCCGTCCGTGCCGACGCCGGTCGCGCACAGGCGCGCGGCAAGCACATCCGCCTTCGCGCCCGCAATGCGCAGACCACGAACGTGACCGCCGCCGGACATGAGGTCAAAATCATACAGCGTTTCGCCGGCCGCCGCCTGCGCTTCCCGGCGGATCGTATCCTCCGGATCGCTGTAAAACACCATGATGTGCGGCATCTCCAGCGCCGCCGCCGCACGGATGCGCACACGCGCCGGAAGGCGCGAGGCGACCGTGCCCTCCGTCGCGCGGATCGGCGTGACGGAGTCCGGCGCGTAATCATACGCCTCCAGGTCGAGCGCGCCGACAACGCCGCAGCGCACGGCGCCGCCCGGCAGCGTGCGCTGCACGAGCACAAGGCTGTGCGGCACGGTGCGGAACACGCCGTCATCGAGGTAACGGCGCATGGTCTGCTGGATCTCGCGCGTCGCCGCAGCCTCATCGCACTTGCCGAGGTAAAACTCCGGCAGCATCAGCCGCAGCGTGGACGGCGCGTCGCAGACGGTGTCCTGCACTGCCTGCCAATAGCCGGCATCCGCCGTGAACTGGTCACAGGCAATGACGCTCCAGCGCCGCATATCCGCATGCGCCGGCAATAGAATATCCGTTGGGGTAAAAAACAGGTTCAGGTTCATTCCTGGCTCCACTTTTCCGCTCTGCCGACGGCGCGCAGCCAGTTATCGTGATACTGCTTTGCCTGCTCGGCATCCATTTCGGGCTTGAAAATACGGTCAGACTGGCGCAGGAGCGCAATATCGTCCACGCTCTCCCAGACGCCGCTGGCAATACCGGCGAGGAACGCCGCGCCGAACGCCGTCGTCTCGACCAGCTTCGGCCGGTCGATCGGCACGCGCAGCATATCCGCCTGAAACTGCATCAAAAACGAACTGACGGACGCGCCGCCGTCCACACGCAGGACGGAGATCGGGCTCTCGGCATCGACCTGCATGGCATCGAGCAGGTCCTTGACCTGATATGCGATGCCCTCAAGCGTGGCGCGGGCGATGTGTGCCTTGTTGCTGCCGCGCGTGAGGCCGACGATCGCGCCGCGGGCGTACATATCCCAGCGCGGCGCGCCGAGACCGGTGAACGCGGACACAAGATACACGCCGCCGTTGTCCGGCACGCTCTCGGCCAGGATATCGCACTCATGCGCCGTGCCGATCAGGCCGAGCTCGTCGCGCAGCCACTGGATGGAGCTGCCGGCATTGAACACGCTGCCCTCGAGCGCATAGGTCGTCTTACCGTTGACCGACCACGCAACGCTCGTGACCAGACCGCTGACGCTGCGCACGGATTTGCTACCGGTGTTCATGAGCGTGAAGCAGCCGGTGCCGTATGTATTTTTCGCCTGGCCCGGCACGATGCACGCCTGCCCAAGCAGGGCGGCCGCCTGATCACCGGCGCTGCCGCAGACCGGAATGCCCTCGAGCGTCTCCAGTCCCGGCAGACCTGCCGTCACCTGTCCGTACACCATGGACGACGGCACCGGCGTCGGCAGCATGCTCATCGGAACGCCGAGACGCGCGCAGAGCTCCTCGTCCCAGCAGAGATTATCAATGTCAAACAGCATCGTGCGCGAGCAGTTGGAATAGTCCGACACATGGGCGCGGCCGCCGGTCAGATTCCAGATGAGCCACGAGTCCACATTGCCGAACAGCAGCTCGCCGCGCTCGGCGCGCTCGCGCGCACCCGGAACGTTATCGAGGATCCACTTGATCTTCGTGCCGGAAAAATAGGCGTCGATGAGCAGGCCGGTCTTCTCCTTCACATACGGGCCAAGACCGTCGGCCGTGAGCTGATCGCAGATGGGCGCCGTGCGGCGGCACTGCCAGACGATCGCGTTATAGATGGGCTTGCCCGTGTTCTTGTCCCAGACGATCGTCGTCTCGCGCTGGTTCGTGATGCCGATGCCAGCGATGTCCGTCGGCGACAGGCCGCTCTTTTCAAACGCCTCGCTCATGGCAAGCATCTGGCTCTCAAGGATGACCATCGGATCATGCTCTACCCAGCCCGGCTTCGGGTAGATCTGCGTAAAAGGATACTGCGCCAGAGACACAATGTTGCCCTTACTGTCGAAGATAATGGAGCGGGAACTGGTTGTACCCTGGTCAAGTGCAATGATGTAGCCGTTCATAATTAACATTAACCTCCATAGACTTGACGGAATCCGTCAATTGGAATACAATTCAGGTAGCATTTAGTATATCACAACTGGAGGAGTATTGCTATGCCATCTTTTCATGATTTCAGGTTTTTATCCACTGACGGGAAACACAAGGTATTTGCAAGAGAATGCACCCCCGACGGCGAAGTCCGCGCCGTTTTGCAGATCGCGCACGGCGTCGCCGAGCATATCTATCGTTACGCCCCATTCATGGAGTTTCTGGCCAATCACGGCTTTGCCGTCGTCGCAAACGACCACCTCGGCCACGGCAAGACCGCCGAAAACGAGCAGGAGCTGTGCTTCTTCGCGGAAAAGGACGGCTGGAACGATGTCGTGAGCGACATGGATCAGCTCCATAAGCTGACCGCCGCCAAGTATCCCGACGTCCCCTACTTCCTGTTCGGCCACAGCATGGGCAGCTTCCTGACCCGCACCTATATTATTGACCATCCGGAGGGGCTCAAGGGCGTCATCATCAGCGGCACCGGCCAGAACCCGGCCGCCGTCGTCGCCGCCGGCAAGCTCATGGCAAAGCTCGAGATGATCGACAACGGCCCCATGTATCACAGCCCCACGCTCGACAAGCTTGCCTTCGGCAGCTATAACAAGAAATATGACCACGTGCGCACAAAGCTCGACTGGCTCACCCGCGACGAAGCGATCGTGGATCAGTACATCGCCGACCCGCTCTGCGGCGCGATGGCGACCGCCGGCATGTTCCATGATATGATGGGCGGCCTGCAGTATATCTGGAAGACGGAAAACCTCAACAAGATGAACAAGGCCACCCCGGTCTATTTCATGGCCGGCGACGGCGACCCGGTCGGTAACTACGGCGAGGGCGTCAAGAAGGTCTATAACCGCTTCCTGAAGGTCGGCTGCAAGGACGTAAAGCTCAAGCTCTATAAGGACGGCCGCCACGAGATGCTCAATGAGCTCAACAAGGACGAGGTCTATGCCGATATCCTCGACTGGCTCAACAGTAAGATTTGATTTCCTCGGTCGATACATTACCACAGTTCATCACGGCAAATTATATAAGCTGCGGGCGGTGCTGATG
>OLOA01004267.1_pt1 | contig 10933 bp, 8 predicted proteins | sample 1672201 | NCBI WGS metagenome assembly OLOA01 (sample SAMEA3136658, study PRJEB25190) | human gut metagenome
ATGCCGCCGCCCATAACTTTGGCAACACTCTGAAAGACGCCGATGAAACCGGAGCTGGTACCCATGATGATGGGAACTTTACCGCCCACCGGACCAATGGCAAAAAGCTGTACCAGCGTGACGATACCGGCGATCAGCATGGCATTCTGAAGCAGAGTGACCTGGAGAGCTGCCAGCTCCGCATCACCGGAGGTAGCAGAGATACCGCAGGCGCCGCAGATGATCAGAATGGGGGTCAGGTTGCCGACGAACATGGCAAGGACATGCTGCAGACCTAAAGGAATGGCCTGCCGGAGAGGGATCTTCCCATAAAATTCATAGGGAGAGCCAGTTTGAGATTGAGATTGTTTCATTTCTTTTTCTCCTTCCTGGATAGTAAATAGAACTGGATTGCTTCGCTATGATGCAGTATCAGTAATTCTTGGCACCATTATAGCGACCATTGAAAAAATATGTCAATAGATGCAGAGAAAAAATTTTTTCTGTCGCAAGAGACTTGACTTTGCCGGAAAAGGATGTTAAGGTAAAGACAATTATACGACTGACGGAAGTGGAATTGACCACAGGGAGTATAAGGATGAGATGAGCCGACCGTCTGGGCATGAAGAACCCGGAGTGTCGGTTTTTTATATGTCAGGAAATTCCTGTGGAATTACCTGACATATAAAAAGTTTTGCGGAAAATGTAAAAAAAGGAGACGAAACCATGGAATTATTATCTTTGGAAAAGGAACTGAAGGAAAATTCTTATCCTGGAAGAGGAATCGTGATCGGACGCAGCCAGGATGGAACCAAAGCGGTGACCGCCTACTTTATCATGGGAAGAAGTGAGAACAGCAGAAACCGCGTATTTGTGGAAGAAGGACAGGGAATCCGTACCCAGGCATTTGACCCATCAAAACTTACTGATCCGAGCCTTATCATCTATGCTCCCGTCCGTGTACTTGGAAACCGTACGATTGTGACAAACGGCGATCAGACTGACACGATCTATGAGGGAATGGATCAGGAGCTGACCTTTGAGCAGAGTTTAAGATGCCGGGAATTTGAGCCGGACGCACCGAACTACACCCCGCGTATTTCCGGTGTGATGCATATCGAGAATGGCAGATATGATTTTGCCATGTCCATCTTAAAGAGCAACAACGGCGATCCGGACTGCTGTCAGCGCTTCACCTTCTCCTATGATAAGCCGAAGGCTGGCGAGGGCCGTTTCATCCATACCTACAAATGCGACGGCAACCCGCTTCCGAGTTTCGAGGGCGAGCCCAAGCCGGTAGCTATTTCCGGAGATATTGATGCTTTCACAGAGCTGGTGTGGAACAGCCTCAACGAAGAAAACAAAGTTTCCCTCTTTGTCCGTTATATCGACATCGCTACAGGAAACTACGAGACCAGAATCGTCAACAAGAACAAATAAGAAAGGAAGAGCAGATCATGAAAGAACTTGCTTTAAAATATGGATGCAACCCGAACCAGAAACCGTCCCGCATTTATATGGAAGACGGAAGTGAGCTTCCGATCCAGGTGCTTTCCGGCAAACCGGGTTATATCAATTTCCTGGATGCTTTCAACGGCTGGCAGCTGGTAAAAGAAATTCACGAAGCGACCGGCAAAGCGGCTGCTACATCCTTTAAGCATGTCAGCCCAACTTCCGCCGCCATCGGCCGGAAGATGAGCGATCGTCTGAAGAAGGCGTGCTTCGTGGATGACATCGAAGGACTGGATGATTCCGAAATCGCCACTGCGTATGCTCGTGCCAGAGGCACGGATCGCATGAGTTCTTTCGGCGATTTTATCTCCCTCAGCGATGTCTGCGACGCAACCTGTGCGCGGCTCATCAAGAGAGAGGTGTCTGACGGCGTTATCGCTCCGGGATACACGGAAGAAGCGCTGGAGATTCTGAAGCAGAAGAAGAAGGGCAACTACCTGATTCTGAAAATCGATCCGGCTTACGAAGCACCGGAGATGGAAGAGAAGCAGGTATTCGGCGTGACCTTTACGCAGAAACACAATGACTTGAAGATTGAGCCGTCTTGTCTCGAGAACATCGTAACCGAGAACAAGGAACTGCCGGATGAGGCAAAGGAAGATATGCTGATTGCATTGATTGCTCTGAAGTATACTCAGTCCAATTCCGTTGCCTTCGCTTACGACGGTCAGACCATCGGCATCGGTGCGGGACAGCAGTCCAGAGTGCACTGCACCAGACTTGCCGGAAGCAAAGCGGATAACTGGCAGCTGCGCCTCACGGATAAGGTTCTGAACCTCCCGTGGAAAGCCGGAACTCGCCGTCCGAACAAAGATAATTTTATCGATCGATACATCGCAATGGAGGATACGCCGGAGGCAAATGTGGACATCGACTGGACGGAACTCTTCGAGACCAAGCCGGAACCGTTTACGCTGGAAGAGAAGCGCCAGCTCCTGGACAAGGTGGATGGTGTGACTTTGGCGTCGGATGCGTTCTTCCCGTTTGCGGATAACATCGACCGGGCGAAGGCCAGCGGTGCCAAATACATTGTACAGCCGGGCGGATCCACCAGAGACGACCTGGTTCTGGATGCATGCAACAAATACGGAATGGTTATGTGCTATAACGGATTCCGTCTGTTCCACCATTAATATCGAAGAAGACGAACTAAAAAAGCAGCTCATTTGCAGCTGCTTTTTTCTTAGTAAGAAGGGGAGAAGCGCTGATGAACGATTTGCAGATTGATTATTTTATGGCAGTGGCAACCAATCTCAGCTTCACGAAAACATCCGAAGAACTTTTCGTGTCTCAACCGGCTATCTCCAAACAGATTTCCCTGATGGAGAAGGAGCTGGGCGTAAAACTGTTCATTCGAAACAACAAGAAGACGACCCTCACGAAAGCAGGCGAACTGTATTACGAATTCTTCCGGGAGTATAAAAAGGAACTTCGGGATACCATGTACAAGGCCGCGGCGCTGCAGCAACAGGACCCGGAAGTTATACATGTGGGTTTCATGGAAGGATGGGATTTGGCCGAAATCCTGCCGGAGGTGCTGCGACGGTTCCACGACAAGTATCCCAATACGAGATTGGCCATTGATTGCTGCGGTGTAAAAGAATTAACAACACTTCTTCTTACCGACAATATACAGGTTGCTCTTACAATGAAGAATTCGCTGACGGATTTTAATGAATTGTATCAAAATACGGTGGCGACAACTCAAAAGCTTCTGATTTATTCTCCGGCTAATGAGCATGCCGGAGCTCCGGACGTGAATCCATCGGATTTTCGCCACGAGAAGTTTTTTGCCCCTTGGGAGATTGTGGGAAAGATGATCACCCGGGTGCTTGCGACCTATTGCGAACCTTACGGATTCACTCCGGAAATTGAATTCGTTCACAACAGTGAATCTGTGATTACTTGCGTTCGTAACAACATGGGTGTGGCCATTGTGGACGATTGGGTGTGGTGCATCCACTCTCCAACCCTCCGATACATTGAATTGGAGGCTGTTGATGAGATATGTGTGACCCGAATGAAAGAAGGCGTGAATGAGCAAACATTGTTTCTCACAGAGCTGCTGGAAGATGTGGTAAAATCCCGTCATTCATAATCAAACGGTTATTCAATACATGATGAAATAAGCATTATACAAAACGTATTATTGTGGTTAGAATATAACCATGATAATACGTTTTGTTTTTAACAACCATACAAAATATTGGAGGACGAAAAAATGGTACATAAGAGCAAAAAATTAACCGCTGTATATGCGCTGATTATGGATTTGCCGCTGAGCATTCTTATTACGCTGATTTCCCTTTTGTTGGCAGGAAATCTTGCCGCACCGATGTTCATCCGCATGGCAATCCTCGCCTATGTCATTACTTTCTTTGTGAACTTTCTCCCGGCACCGAAGTGGGGATTTGATTTCGCCATCAAGCATTCGAAACCGGGAACATTCAAGTTCGGTTTACTGCTGAACCTCGTCGTTGCAGCGGTATTCGTAGTAATTCTAGACCTGATTATGACCGCGGTGGGCGTGCTGGTATTCGGAGGCGGCACCTTCCAGATGTATATCGTTTCCGTTCTGGGAGGATTCGTTCCATGTTATGTTCCGACGCTGATTATCGCAATCCTTTGGAACGGACCGGCCGACAAGATGTCTCGGGCCATTGTAGGCGAACCGATGCCGGAAATTCCGACCAGCTTCTAATGTTGCTTTAAGAGATTACAAAAATATGATACGCTGATTACAGGATGTGCCCGCGGTGTACATCCTGTATCGTATATGAAAGAGAGGATATTTAAAATGAAAAGACCTGATTTTTATCCGGTACGCAGCCTGATCTATGTAGATTTGGCAAAGGAAGATTACAGAATTCACCTGGAAAACTGGCTTTACAGATACCATATTCCGGACAGCATTTCTCAGTTTGGACCTTACGTATCCAAGTATGCGTTCTATCAAGCTCTGCCGGTTCCGGAAGGCGGCGAGCGTTTCGGTACGGTAAGAATGCAGATGACGGAGCATTACTGGCTGGCAAATCCGAACGATATTCACGAATTCGTACACCACAAGGCACTGACCGAGTATTTTCCGCCGGATGTACTGGTATGGCAGAACAATCTCCCGGACCCGGCAGATGGTAACGGCTCCGCAGACGAAATGAACTTCGAAGGAGACGATGCAAGAGCTACCAAGGGAAATGAAAACCTGGGCACCGTTCCGTTCATATTCGCATTCATCCCGGTATGGTGGGAAGAGGACTTCAAGGGAGAAGGAAGAACCGTGGAAGACGGTCCGAACTACAGATGGCAGTTCATGGTTCGCTATCCAGATGGTGTCTCCATGGAAGAAGGGGATAAATGGCTGAAGGAAGAATTCATCCCGGCATACACTGCGCAGGACGAAGTAACCCGCTGCCTCTCCAGCAAAATCATCAAGTCCGTCAATGACTGCGAATTCGACCGCGTCGTAGAAATGTGGTTCCCAAGCCCAAGCGCTTGGCAGAAGGCCACAAAGGAAGCGGCTCAGAAGGTGGCAAAGCCATCTTGGGCGGAGACCGAGGATTTCCCATATCTGAAGAAGTCCTATGGAATCTCCGGAATCTTCCTGTCCGACATTGCTCGTTCCGACAATATGACTCAGTATCACGGCTACATCACGATGAGATAGTCCGAGGAGTCGTATGAAGAAAAAAGAACTATTGACACTGGCCCTGCTGGTAGCGATTCTGCCGCCGGCCTGGGCCGTGGCTTCTCCTTATTTCGGGATAAAAGTAGGTCCCATCGCGCTGATAGCGGCCGGAATCTACGGCACCAACGGAAATGATTTTAAGGACGCCTTTAAAATCGCAGCAGGTTACCTGGCGGGAGACCTTTGGGGAATCATCAGTTCCCTGATAATGGCTCACACCACCCTAAATGGGGACCTGACTCTGTTTATGACGTTGTTCGTGCTGGGTTTCCTGGTGGTGCTCATTTCCCATTGGCTGCCGAAGGTTTTCTTTATGCCTTCCTGGCTGGCCGGCTGGGCCATCGCCATGCTCACATTCAACCTTGATTCCTCGACCTCTGTATGGAGTCTGGGACTACAGGTTGGAATTTCCATGCTAGTGGGCGTGTACTACGTGGGTGCCCTGATGGATAAGATTCAGCGTGTTATCTGCGGAGCGGATGTACAAAAATAACGATAGCCGACGATATTAGTTTATCGGTCACTCCTTAATACATGAAAAACCGAAGACTGCAGCCATTCGCGAGGATGAGCTGCAGTTTTTCGTATGAGAAGCGTTTTTCGGTTTACCATAAATAATTATCGTTCAATTCAGACATAACTTCCTTAGCATAATTGTATTTTGGGTTATAATAACTGTTTTTATATATTTTTTTGTAATATGAACATGATTTTATGGTATAATGTTTATTAATTTAAAGGCGGTCTGATGGACCGAAAACAGCGTCGGATGGCCGTAATACACAATCAGGAGGAACAATTCATATGGAAATGACAGGTGCACAAGTCGTGGTAGAATGCCTGCTGGAGCAGGGCGTGGATACCGTGTTCGGGTATCCGGGCGGCACAATTCTGAATATTTACGATGAACTCTACAAATACCAAGACAAGATTACTCACTACCTTACCGCACACGAGCAGGGAGCGGCGCATGCGGCGGACGGCTATGCCCGATCCACCGGAAAGGTGGGGGTATGTCTGGCCACTTCCGGACCGGGGGCAACCAACCTCACCACCGGAATCGCCACTGCGTATATGGACTCGTCGCCGGTTGTTTTTATCTGCTGCAACGTAGGACAGAAAATGTTGGGCAAGGATGCTTTCCAAGAGGTGGACATCACCGGCATTTCCATGCCGATTACCAAGACAAACTACCTCGTACGGGATGTGGACAAACTGGCGGATACGGTGAGAGAGGCTTTCGGCATTGCCAGAAGCGGCAGACCGGGACCGGTGCTTATCGATATTACGAAGGACGTTACTGCAGCAAAGGTGGATTATGAGCCGATTCCCCAGGAGAAACATTCCAGAACCGGTGCCCTGGGCAAGCTGATTCGCCGTTCCAGCACCAGCAGTTTGCTGAGACCGGAGCCGGATCAGAAGGATATCGATATCCTGGTAGACATGATTAAGGAATCCAAGAAACCGATGTTGATTTGCGGCGGCGGCGTAACCCGAAGCCGAGCTCACGAAGAGTTCCGGGAATTTGCCCGCAAGGTGGATGCGCCGGTGGCCATCACCCTGATGGGTGGCGGTGCCATGGACGGTGCGGATCCGCTGGCAACAGGAATGATTGGCATGCACGGATCCCAGGCATCCAACCGCGGAGTAGACGGCTGCGATCTGCTGATTGCCGTCGGCTGCCGCTTCTCGGACCGGGTGGCATTGAAGCCAGATTCTTTTGCCCGTAACGGAAAAATCGTTCATATCGACATCGACCGGGCCGAAATCAACAAGAACGTTCAGACGGACCACCATATCATCGGTGATGCGAAAATCGTGCTGGAACGATTGAATGAGAAGATTCCTCAGTACGACCACAGCGAGTGGAAGGATTACGTATTCTCATTCCCGACCGAGACCAAATACGATCTGGATGAGAACGGCGTGATGACGCCGAAGGAAATTCTGGCCACCATCGAAAGCATGGTTCCGGAGGACACGGTGGTTTCCACCGACGTCGGCGAGCACCAGATGTGGGCGATTCAGCACTTCCACTTCAGCTATCCGGGACAGCTGCTGACTTCCGGCGGATATGGCACCATGGGCTTCGGTCTGGGCGCTGCACTGGGTGCAAAAGCCGGGAATCCGGAGAAAACGGTCATTCATATCACCGGAGACGGTTCCTTCCGGATGAACTGCAACGAGCTGGCCACCGAAGAGTTCTACAAACTGCCGGTAATTACTTTTATTTTCAACAACGGCGTACTGGGCATGGTGCACCAGTGGCAGGATTTGATGTACGATAAGCGTTACAGTCAGACGATTCTGGACCGCGGTCCGAATTTCGTCAAATTGGCGGAGGCCTATGGCATGAAGGGCGCTCGGGTAACCAATATCGAAGAGCTTCAGACAGCGATTACCGAAGCGCTGGAGGAACAGAAAGAGGGCAGAGGATATCTGGTGGATTGTGCGGTTGCAACGGATGAAATGGTTCGGCCGATGGTAAACGGCGGCACCAACATTACAGAATTTCTGCTGAATTAGGGGGTAAAAATAGAATGAATACGACTCAGAATACCGAAAAAATCAGACGCACTTTTTCCGTTCTGGTAGAGAACCGTCCGGGCGTGCTTTCTATTATCAGCCGGCTGTTCTCCCGAAACGGATTTAATATCGATTCCTTTTGCTCCGGTCCGACTACGGACCCTAATCTGACCCGAATCACCATCGAGGTGTATGCGGATGACAATCATGCGAACCTGCTTTTGGCGCAGCTGAACAAGATGGTGCCGGTGTATTCCGCCAAAATGATGGAGCCGGCGAAGACCATCCGTCGAGAGTTCGTGCTGTTCAAATGTGAAGCGAAGGAATATGAAACGCGAAACGAAATCATCCAGATTGGCAATATTTTCCGAGCAACGGTAATCGACGTATCTTCCGACACCTTGACGCTGGCCATGATTGGGGAGGAGAACAAGATTAACGCCCTGCAGGAGTTGCTGGAGCCGTTCAACATCCTGGAACTGGCACGTACCGGCAATCTGGCGATGGAGCGCGGCAAGTATACCATCGACGAGAAGACGAAAGAAAATATTGAGTTCAGTTACGGAAAAAATGTAACGGAATAGTACAACAGAAGAGCTCGAGTCAGTAATGACTTGAGCTCTTTTGGCAATTAAAAGATAGGGAAACAACAACGCATGAATGTACTTTTGATTAACGGAAGCCCAAAGGGCAAAAACAGCAATTCATTAAAGCTTGCGTATAGTTTTATCGAAGGGCTAAAAAGTGAATATGCGAACAACGGAAAAGAGATATCGATAGAGGAACTTCATGTCGCTTCCATGAATATCGACGCGTGTAAGGGATGCTTTACGTGCTGGAAGAAAACGCCCGGCATATGCTGCATAAAGGACGACATGCAGACCGTTATCGGCAAGCAGCTGGAAGCGGATATTATTCTCTGGTCTTTTCCGCTGTACTATTTCAACGTTCCGGGCATCTTAAAGAATCTGATTGATCGTCAGCTTCCCATGAGCCTTCCTTTTATGAGCTCCCGTGAGGACGGATACGGAAGCGGAAGCCACGATTCCCGCTATGACATGGAAGGCAAACGTCACGTGCTGATCTCGACCTGCGGTTTTTACTCTTCAGAAGGTAATTACGACAGCGTGTTGCGGATGTTCGATCATTTCCTCGGCAAGGGAAATTACGAGACAGTATTTTGCGGTCAGGGAGAGTTGTTCCGGGTAAAAGAACTTTCCGCAAGAACAGAGGAATATCTTGATGCAGTAAAAGCCGCCGGTGCAGAATACGCTGCAACCGGAATGATATCGGCAAAAACCGATGCCGTTCTCCGCACGCTTTTGTATCCAAGAGAGGTGTTTGAAAAGATGGCAGATGCCAGCTGGGGCATCAACCGGATGACCGGAGAAAAAGAGCCGGAGGATCTTGTTTTTACCCGGCAGATGGCCGCACTCTATAACAAAAACGCGTATGACGGAAAAGAGCGGGTGCTGGAGATGCACTTTACCGATTTGAATCATACATATCAAATTCGGCTGGGCAAGGAGGGAAGTGAGGTTGTTGCAGATGGCAGCCTTACTTCGACGACTCGCATCAATACGCCTTTTGCGGTATGGTTGGCGATTTCCCGCGGAGAAATCGGCGGTGCCGAGGCATTGGGGAAACAGATGTACACGGTATCCGGAGATTTTTCGCTGATGATTGATTGGGACAAATTCTTCGGAAACCCCGCTGCAGGCGATGAAGCAGAGACGAATAGTTCGATTTCGCCGGAACAGAAGAAACCGACCATGGCAGCTATGTTGATTCCATGGATTACCTTTTGGATTGCGGTTTCGATTAATGCGACAACCGGGGCGGTGATTGCACTGACCGTGGCAGCCGCTATCCCGCTTTTGATGCGAAATCATAGATTGGTAATTTGGGACCGGCTCTCGATATTCGCCGTTGCGATTCTTTCCGCTGCTGCGAATATCACCGAAAACGGGGATATTCCCACAAATGCAGGTTATTTGATATTTGGCTTGTTCTGGCTGATTTCCTGCCTGACAAAAGAACCTTTGTGCGCCGCATATGTAAAATATAGTTATGGCGGTGAAAGTGCACGTCAAAATCCGCTTTTTATGCGGACGAATTATATCCTTGCCGCAGCGTGGGGCTTGTTGTATGTGCTGACAGCAGCGTGGACATTTCTGTTTCGAAGCGTCGGAATTGCAAATGCAATTATCATTGTAAACAATTTGATTCCGGTGTTGATGGGGTTGTTCACATTGTGGTTTCAGAAATGGTATCCGGCAAGAATGGCAAGAGGAAAGACAAACCGAAAGTGATGACTTTATACCGGAAGAAGTATTGATATTCAAAATAATAAATAGAAGAAGGGAGTATGAGCTTGAAGGAACGCAACTATTCCTAAAAACATAATTATGGGAATAGTTGAATCGGCGATTATATCGAAACTCCGGAACACCATGTTAGATATGGACTGTTCCGGAGTTATTTATTAATGGGAAAGATTTCCTCCGCAGCTGCTGCCGTACCCGGCGGTGCAGCTGTAACACAACGCGCAGGTATGTATCTTCCGAGGAGCTATCTCGCCCGAAGCCAGTTCGGAAATGTGCTGTGCACCTTCCGGCTTCAATCCCAGTACATGGTAATACTCGCAGTCGTAGAGACAGCCATCGTAATCCACGTTAATCTGGTCTCGGCACATCACGCCCGGAATATTGTCCTCATTGAAGTTGTCGGACTGCATCCGGATATAGGAACCTAATTTTCCCTGATTCCGGAGTTCCTGACCGAATCGTCCCAGCGGAACATTTCCGATGGCGATGAGATTGGTGAATTCAATCCCGTAATCCTCCCGGAGCACATCTCGGTACGTATCTTCCAGCATGATCTCGTTCGGCGGAAGATATGGACCATCCGTGTTGTACACCAGAGTGAGCTTGTGACCTTCGTCCTTGCCGTATCCCAATTCATTCAGTTTCCGCAGAATCCGAAGTGTCGGCTCAAAGACGTTGTTTCCCCGCTGTTTTTCTACGGCTTTCTTATTGTAGTACGGCAACGAACATACGATTTGTACGTTGTTCTCCGCGTACACATCGATTAGCGGCGCATACTTTTCATCATTGAGAATCACGATATTGGTGCGCACCATAACCTGCCCCGACTTCGATGCTTCTCGAATCAAATAGTCCAGATTCGGATTCATTTCCGGAGAACCGCCGGTGATATCCATCACTTCAA
>OLOA01004270.1_pt1 | contig 10931 bp, 8 predicted proteins | sample 1672201 | NCBI WGS metagenome assembly OLOA01 (sample SAMEA3136658, study PRJEB25190) | human gut metagenome
CCCGCCACGCTGTTTCAATATAAGCCGTACAGTTTTTGCAGTTCCTTTGCAATACTTTTGCAAGTTTTGCCGCACACAGAAAAAGAGCCCCGCAAAACGCGAGGCCCATAAACCTTTATATTTTATCTATCAATCTTTTCCATCACTTCCGTGAGGCTCAACCCGTTTTTCTCGGCGAGCACCGCCAGGTCATCGTGCTCAAACTTCGCGCGCTGCACGCCGTAGCCGGAAGACACCTTGCGGCGCACCGGGCCGAGGGCGGTCTCCACCGTCTCCTCCGTGCGGGTCAGCACATAGCGGCGGCACAACGTCTCGCGGATGCCGATGGTCGCCGTGTGTTTGAAAATCGCCTGCACAACGGCCTCCTTCTGCGCCTCGCAGCACAGCACCGTCAGCAGCGTGCCGGGGCGGTTTTTCTTCATCATAACGGCGGTCGTGAAGACCTCCACCGCGCCCGCCTCGCGAATCTTCTCCGCCGCAAAGCCAATCGTCTCGGCGGTCATATCGTCGATGTTGCAGTTCAGCTCGTAAACGGAGTCCGCACCGTCGCTGGTTTCGCCCAGCATCGCGCGCACACAGTTCGCCGCTTCAAAGTCCTTCTTGCCCATGCCGTAACCCACGCGCTGCACGCGCATAACCGGCATATCGCCGAACGCTGCCGCAAAGTGCTTCAGCAAAGCCGCGCCCGTCGGCGTGCAGAGCTCACCCTGAATGCGCCCGCCGTAGATCGGCACGTCGCGCAGAATATACGCCGTAGCCGGGGCCGGAACAGGCAGCACACCGTGTGCACAGCGCACCTTTCCCGCGCCTACATGCACCGATGACGCAACAATCTTCTCCGGCGCAAGCTTGCGGATGAGCAAGCACGCCGCCGTAATGTCCGCCACCGCGTCCATCGTGCCGACTTCATGAAAGTGGATCTCCGAAACCGGCATGCCGTGCGCATGGCTCTCCGCCTCCGCGATGAGCTTATACACCGCAATCACGTCTGCACGCACCGCATCCTCCAACGGCAGATGCCCGATGATATGCTCGATATCCGCCATGCTGCTGTGGTGGTGATGCCCGTGGTCGTGTTCATGCTCATGCGTATGTTCGTGTTCGTGGTCATGATGATGTTCATGTGCGTGTACATGGTCGTGAGCGTGATGTTCGTGGTCGTGCACGTCAGCGCTTTCTTCCTCCTCGCCGTTCACCGTAACGGAAAGATGCGTGCCGTTGATGCCGCATTTCGTGCTCATTTCCGCTTTAAATTCCACACCGGGGATACCGAGCGCGTTCAGCTCGTCGAGCACTGCCTGTTTGTCGTCAAACAGTTCTAAAAGCGCCGCCGAAAGCATGTCGCCCGCCGCACCCATGCCGCAGTCAAAATACAAAGTCTTCATGCAGATTCCTCCTAAAATCAAAAAGGCGCACGAACCCCATACAGTCCGCGCGCCTCCGCTGGCACAATTTAATCCTATAAAAACAAGATCCGGCGCTTCAACGCCCCCGCAGCTTCCTGCCGCAATAAATACAGTATACCGCCCCAAAGCGATGATGTCAAGTCAAGCCAAACCAGAACTGCAAAGTCTTTCCCCCGCGAAAAAACACAAATTTTCGCAAAAACAGGGTTGACTTTTGCGTACCGATGTATTATAATAACGACTGTCTCAAGCGAGCAGTGTGTTCGTCTTGCAACAGACGGGTTTCCCGTTTTTATAATATGAGTTTGCGTTTACGCAGCTCTGTATATGGAGGAGTTCCCGAGTGGCCAAAGGGGACAGACTGTAAATCTGCTGCTTCTAGCTTCGGTGGTTCGAATCCACCCTCCTCCACCAGAAAAAAGGACTTTGCATTTGCAAAGTCCTTTTTTCAATGAAACGAATCCCTTCGGTATGTGAAATTGCCCTGCGGGCAGTGAAATACACTGCGTCTCCAAATCATCCATGGTTCTGCGCCATCACGCCGACCAACGCGTGCGGCACGTAGGGCTCCTCTAGGTATGCAATCTCATCGGTTGTCAGCTTCAATTCAACGGCGTTCACAAGCCCCGTGATGTGCGAAAGATTCGTTGCGCCGCAGATGGGCGACGCGACCTTCGTCAGCAGCCACGCGAGGGCGATCTCCGTCATGGTACAGCCGCGCTTCTCGGCCAGCTCCGCCACACGGTCAATGATCACACCGTCGGTCTCGGCGGTCTTGTCGTACTTAAATTTCGCGTAGTTGTCTTCCTCAAGGCGCTTGGAGCTCTCACCAGGATGCCTCGAGAGCCGCCCTGCGGCGAGTGCACTGTATGGCGTCATCGCAATGTTCTCCGCCTTGCAGAACGGCGCCATTTCGCGCTCCTCCTCGCGGAAAATGAGATTATAATGCCCTTGAACGGACACAAACTCCGCCATGCCGTGCATACGGGCGTAGTAATTCGCCTGCGCCAGCTGCCACGCATAGCAGTTCGAGATGCCGATGGCGCGGACCTTGCCGGCCTTCACCGCGTCGTTCAGCCCCTCCATAATTTCCTCAATGGGCGTGCGATAGTCCCACATGTGGCAGATGTACAGATCAACGTAGTCCATACCGAGACGCTTCAGGCTTGCATCGAGACAGCTTTTCACGTGCTGCTGCCCCGTCACGCCGTTTGCAATCTCCTCGTCGGTGCGCGGCTCAAATTTCGTCGCCAGCACCACATCCTCGCGGCGGGCAAAATCGCGCAGCACACGGCCGACAAACATCTCGCTCGTGCCGCCTTGGTAGCTCATCGCCGTGTCAAAAAAGTTGATGCCGTTCTCGAGCGCCGCTTTGATGATCTCGTTGGAGCTTTCCTCATCCAGCGTCCAGCGGTGCTGCCCCGCGGCCGCTTCGCCAAAGCCCATGCAGCCAAGGCAAATGCGCGAAACATTCAGGTCAGAGTTGCCGAGTTTTACGTATTCCATGTGTCTTCCCCTTTTCTATAAAAATTCGTGATTTCTTGCTTTCAGTATACTAAACCATCAAAAGAATGTCCAATACCTATTTTTTATCCTTCTCCATGCCGGAAATGTATTTCTTCGCAAAATCGAGAAACGCGTTCGTCAGCGGTGAGAGCACACGGTTCTTTTTCCAAACGAGCACCGTCGCGGCGCGGATCGGCGGCTGCAGCGGCACGAATTTCAGGCCGTTATGCTGCAAGTCGAGCTTCAGCGTGAACAGCACGCCGTTTTCGCGGCGAATGACCGAGGCCATGTTGTATTGCAAATCGCCGTGCGCGATAATGTTGAGCCGGTCCGCGCTGTCGCCGAACCAGTTCACAATCTCACTGCGGATCTGGTCCCGGCGCGAAAACACCGCCGGGTACGGCACAATGTCCTGTGGCGTCAAATACGGCTTCTGCGCCAGCGGCGAATCCGACCGCACCAGCGCGTTCCACGTTTCCGGCACCGGGAAGTGCAGAAAATCATACTTGCTGATCTCCACCGGCTCCAACAGCAAGCCGATGTCCAACGTGCCGCGTTCAATGCGCTCCTTAATGTTATCGGAGTTGCCGCTATAAATGCTGTACGTCACGTTCGGGTGCTCGGCACGAAACGCCGCCAAAATGCCGGAAAGATGGCAGGAGCCGTGGTACTCGCCGCTGCCGATGGAAATTTCGCCGGTCAGCATTGCCTCCTGCTTTAATTCCCGCTTCGTCATTTCGGAAAGCGTCACGATTTCCTCTGCGCGGCGGCGAAATAACATCCCCTCCTCCGTCAACGTGACGCTGTGGTTGTTGCGGCTGAACAGCTTCACGCCAAGCTCCTGCTCCAGCCCCATCAGCTGGCGGGAAAGTGTGGGCTGTGTGATATGTAAAAGCTGTGCCGCCTTCGTGATGTTCTCCTCACGCACAACAGCCAGAAAATACTGCAAGACTCGTATATCCATAGATCTGAAAGCAGCCTCCTAAACCTCGGGCGGCAAACGCGCACCCTTTATATTTCGTATTATAGCACGCCTGTCATGCCCATTTCAATACAGCGCATTGTTCAAGTTGTGCAGACAAACCTTGTGCAACTTCAATAAAGTTTTGCGCCTTATGTAAATCTTCTGTTCAGTTTTAAAATCAAATCTTACAAATCTCTTTATAAATGCAAAAAAGCTGCAAAAGCCCTTGTAAATCCAGAAAAGTTGCGCTAAAATAGTAATCTACGCCGAGGTATTTCTTATTTATATGAGCGTACTCATGTACGCAGGTACGCACATGATTTGAATTTTTATGATTTCGTAATTTCTTGAAACGGTTTTACCGGATCACGGTATACGGCCGCGGTCCACAGGAGGTGCATTTATCTGCAAGTATTCAGAGCACTGAAAAAGGGATTTTTAGAGCTTACCCCAAACGAAAAGGTCTTGCTCGTTTTAACGGCTTCCATTTTCCTCACCGTCTATGCCGAGATGCTGGCGCTGCTTTTATTGCCGTTTTACATTGCCGCCACGAAGCAGAGTTTCGTTTTCTTCCGCCGTAAACAGGATTTATTTTTTCTTTCGGCTTTCTGGGTGCTCTCCCTGCTCGTCACGATTTTCTCAGGCGGCACCGTAACGGATATTCTGCTCGGCGTTTTTATGGTGTTCGCATTCATCGCCGTCATTTTCGTCACCTATACGATGACCCAGCGCGCGTTCCGCCTCATTTTATCTTTCGTCTGCCTCATGAGCCCCTATTGCCTCCTTGTCGCGCTCGTTCAGCGCGCGCTCGGCATGGAGTGGGTTTACGGTGCGCGGTATAACTCCATCTTTACAAACCCCAATTACTATGCGTTTTACATTTCGCTCGTCGTGCTCTTCTGCATCTACAACATCGTAAAAAGCGAAGACACGCCGCTGCGCGGTGTATACGCTGCCCTGATTCCGTTGAATCTTATCGCGCTTGAGCTCACCGAGTGCCGCACCACTTTCATGGTGCTGCTCATCGTCTGCCCTGTCATGCTGTGGTTCTGTGGCAAGAAGAAGTGGCTTTCCGTGTACCTTTTCACCATGCTTGGCATTTTGCTCACACTCGTCTTGTTCGGTGAATCGCTCGATTTCCTCCCGCGCATCGATCTCATCCGGCACGATTTTGCAAAGCGCATGAGCATCTGGTCGGGCGCCATCGGCAGTATTATGGACGCCCCGTGGTTCGGCCGCGGCTACAATACATACGCGCGCATCCATGACCTCTACGGCTCATACAGCATCGCAAAGCATTCGCACAACCTGCTTTTGGAGCTCCTCATGGACTTCGGATTTGTGGGTACGGCGGTCTTACTCGGTTACTTTGCCATCAATGTCGGCAAGATTATCCGCCTGCACCGCAGCCACAAGTGCCACCAGCGCTACGCCCTCACGGTCTCCGTCATCGTGTGCGTTCTGCTGCACGGGCTTTTGGATATCTCCATGCTGTGGCCGCAAACCGGTCTGCTCGTCATTTACATCGTCGGCTTCAGCACCGAGTACGACAAGCAGCACATCTTCGGCACAGACCGCCGCCACGAGATTTTTGCGCTGCACGCAAGATCCATTCAGGCAAAAGAACCCATCTTGTAAAAAATTCTGTTATCCTTTACAAAAAGGCTGCCGAAATTTCGGTGGTCTTTTTCTTTTGTGTCTCTTTTCGGATAACGCGATTTTTGTTATAATAAAAAGAGTTTTGGACAATACCGCATAAATTCCCCGCGGTACTGCCCCCTCAATTTTTCAGCAAAGGAAGATCTATTTTATGGGCGGTTTTTTCGGCGCAGCATCGCAGACTGACTGCGTTTTCGACCTTTTTTTCGGCATTGATTACCACTCCCACCTCGGCACACGCCGCGCGGGCATGGCGGTTTACAGCCCGGAGACCGGCTTTGACAAGGCCATTCACAACATTGAAAACGCTCCGTTCCGCACGAAGTTTACAACGGAATCGCAATCTATGCACGGCACGCTCGGCATCGGCTGCATCTCCGATTATGAAGCACAGCCGATTTTGGTGCGTTCGCATCACGGCACCTTCGCCATTACGACCATTGGCAAGATCAATAACGCCAATGAGATCGTAGAGGACATCATCGGGCGCGGCACGCATTTCTTTGAGATGCAAAACGGCGAAGTGAACCCCACAGAGCTCGTCGCCGCCATCATCGACCAGAAAGAGAATTTCATCGACGGTATTCGCTACGCGCAGGAGATCGTCGACGGTTCTTTGAGTATGCTCGTCCTGACGCCGCGCGGCATTTACGCGGCACGCGATAAACTCGGCCGCACCCCTGTCGTGCTCGGCCAAAAGGAAGACGGCTACTGCGCAAGCTTTGAAAGCTTCGCGTACTTAAACCTCGGCTACCACGACCTGCGCGAACTCGGCCCGGGCGAAGTTGTCGTGTTCGACGCCGACCATGTGCAAACGCTCGTCGCCCCCGGCAAAAAAATGAAGATCTGCACGTTCCTGTGGGTCTACTACGGCTACCCGTCCTCCAGCTACGAGGGCATCTCCGTCGAGAGCATGCGCTATAACTGCGGCCGCGCGCTCGCCCGCCGCGATAACGTCCACCCCGATATTGTCGCCGGCGTACCGGATTCCGGCATCGCGCACGCCATCGGCTATGCCAACGAGTCCGGTGTGCCGTTCTCCCGTCCGTTCATCAAATACACGCCTACATGGCCGCGCTCCTTCATGCCGACGCACCAGAGCAAGCGCGACCTCATCGCCAAAATGAAGCTCATCCCAGTGCATGACCTCATCGAGGGCAAGAGCCTCCTGCTCATCGATGACTCCATCGTGCGCGGCACACAGCTGCGCGAAACGACCGAGTTCCTCTACGCAAGCGGCGCAAAAGAAGTGCACATTCGCCCCGCCTGCCCGCCGCTGCTCTTCGGCTGCAAATACTTAAACTTCTCCCGCTCCACGTCCGAAATGGAGCTCATCACCCGCCGCGTCATTAAAGAGCTTGAGGGCTGCGACCCCGACCGCGCCACGCTTGAAGAATATGCCGACCCGGACAGCGAGAAGTATCGGAAGATGGTGGAGAAGATCGGCGAAAAGCTGCACTTCACCTCCCTTCACTACCACCGCCTCGACGATATGATGGAGTCCGTCGGCATCGACGCAGACTGCCTTTGCACCTACTGCTGGAACGGCAAAGAGTAATGTAAAAGCATGGCAAAAGTATTTTTGATCTGCGGCAAAATCTGCAGCGGCAAGGGCTTTTACACCCGGCAGCTCAAGGAAAAAGAACACGCTGTGGTGCTCTCCTGCGATGAGATTGAAAACGACCTCTTCCACCATGACCTCGGCGACCGCCGCGATGCGATTAGCGCGGACATCAAAGCGTATCTCCACAAAAAAGCCGTGGACATCGCCCGCGCGGGCTGCAATGTCATTTTAGATTGGGGCTTCTGGAGCCGCAAAGAGCGCACGGATGTTTCCGCCTACTACAAAAATGCCGACATCGACTTCGAGTGGCACTACATCGACATTTCCGATGCAGACTGGGCGGAAAACATTGAAGCGCGCAACGCTGCCGTTGCCGCCGGTGAAACGACCGACTACGCCGTAGACAGCGGCCTGCTGCAAAAAGTTCTCACGCTTTTTGAGACCCCCATGCCCGATGAGATCGACGTGTGGTTTACAAACCGCAGATAATTTTGCACAGTACAAAAGGACGACAGTTAAGCGCAACTGCCGTCCTTTTTCTATGCTCTGATTGGTTTTACACTTCGCCGTTAAACAGCTTTTCCGCGTAGCGCACACTGCCCATCGCATCTTTGGAGTAGAAATCCGCGCCAATCTCCTTAGCGTACTCGGGATTCAGCACCGCGCCGCCCACCATGACCTTGCAGTCATGCGCTTTGCGCAGCTGGCGGATCGTCTCCGCCATGCTCTCCACCGTCGTCGTCATCAGGGCAGAAAGCCCCACAAGGCGCACGTTTTTCTCGATCGCCGTCTGCACAATGATCTCCGGCGGCACGTCCTTACCGAGGTCGAGTACGTCAAAGCCGTAGTTTTCAAGCAGCACCTTCACAATGTTCTTGCCGATATCGTGAATGTCGCCCTTCACGGTCGCAAGAATAATGGTACCCTTCTTTTCCTCCTGAATGCCCTTTTTCGCAAGGTTCTGCTTGATGCGCTCAAACGCCTCCTTCGCTGCGTCTGCGCTCATGAGAAGCTGCGGCAGGAACACCGTATTTTTCTCAAAGCCCTGCCCCACTTCGTCGAGCGCCGGGATAAGCTCACCGTTGATGATTTCCAGCGGCGGCGTCGTTTTCAGCATCTCGTCCGTCAGCTGTCCCGCCTGCTCGCGCAGGCCTTTCACAATGGCGCGGTGCAGCGAAACGCTTTCGGCAGACCCGCCTGCGCTCTGCTGCGCGGCGCCCGTGCGCACGTCCGGCGCCGCCGTGGTGTTCGCATACGCTTCGATATACGCCTTGCAGCCCACGTCTATGCCCATCAGCGCGCAGAACGAGCGGTACGCCTTCATCAGCTCGTCGCTCAGCGGGTTGATGATGCCGGAGCTTAATCCGCGCTGCATCGCCATCGCGAAGAACGTGGAGGTCACCAGCTCGCGGCGCGGCAGACCGAACGAAATATTGGAGACGCCCAGCACCGTATGCACACCGAGCTTGTGGCGGATGGTGTCAAGCGCATCGAGCGTGATAATCGCGTTATCCGCGCCCGTGCTCACCGTCATTGCAAGCGTGTCAATAATCACGTCGCTGCGGTCGATGCCGTAGCTTTCCGCCGTTTTCAAAATCTTCTCCGCAATCGCCACACGCTCCGCAGCAGAAGCCGGGATGCCCTTTTCGTCGAGCGTCAAGGCAACCACCGCAGCACCGTACTTTTTCACAAGCGGCAGTACCGTGTGCAGCGATTCCTCTTTGCCGTTCACGGAGTTCACAAGCGGCTTGCCGTTATAAATACGCAGCGCGCGCTCCATGGCCTCCACGTTTGAGGTATCGATCTGCAAAGGCGTGTTCGTCACGCTCTGCAAGTTGATGATGGCCCTTTCCATCACCGCGGGCTCGTCAAGCTCCGGCAGACCCACGTTCACGTCCAGAATGTCCGCGCCGTGTTCCGTCTGCGCAATGCCCTCACGGCACAGATATTCCAAATCGCCTTCGCGCAAAGCCTGCTTTAAGCGCGGCTTGCCCGTCGGGTTGATGCGCTCGCCAATCAAAATCGGTCGCGCACCGAACGTCACCGTATGCGTGTACGAGGACACCACCGTCTTCTTTTCAATGCGACGTTCCTTCACCGGCTTGTTTTTCAGGCGTTCTGCAAGCAGTCGGATGTGCTCCGGCGTCGTACCGCAGCAGCCGCCGAGAATCGCCGCGCCTTTCTCCGCAAAGCGCTCCATGTACGCGTAAAATTCCTCCGGCCCCACGGGGTACGAGGTCTCGCCGTTCACGGAAACCGGCAGACCGGCGTTCGGGTTGATGACAATGGGCAAATTCGTCAGCGTCAGCATTTCATCGACAAAGCTTTCCATCTGCTCCGGGCCGAGGCTGCAGTTGATGCCCACCGCGTCCGCACCGAGGCTCTCCGCCAGCAGCAGTGCCGCCGGGATGTTGCTGCCCGTCAAAAGCTTTCCCGTGCTGTCAAACGTAAACGTTACAATGACCGGCAGGTCACAGTTTTCCTTTGCCGCAAGCAGCGCCGCCTTCGCTTCGTAGGCGTCGCTCATCGTCTCGATGATCACGAGGTCGGCGTTGTCCCTGCCCGCGACAATTTCCTCTTTAAAAAGCTCGTACGCGTCATCAAACGCCAAATCACCGAACGGCTTCAAAAGCTTGCCGGAGGGGCCGATGTCGAGCGCCACCGCCGCCTTGCCGCCGCTCGCCGTGTGTGCAAGCTTCAACGCCTGTGAGACGACCTCCTGCACGGTGTGGCCCGTCTTTTCCAGTTTTAAACGGTTCGCGCCGAACATGTTCGCCGTCAAAATATCGCAGCCCGCGTTCACGTAGTCGGACTGAATTTTCAAAAGCACCTCGGGGTGTGTCAGGTTCCAAAGCTCCGGCAGCTCGCCGCCCATAAGGCCGTTCGCCTGCAAAAGTGTGCCCATGCCGCCGTCCACAATGACAACAGATTTTCCGAATCGTTCTATAACAGGATGCATAAATTTTCTCCCTTTCTCTGCGCGTCAGATTTCGCGGAACTCGCAGTCGGTGTTCGCACAGCCGCGGCACTTTACGTATGTGCATGTCGGCGCGTCCGTCACGCCGATGACCGCCGTCACGGATTTAAACGGCACCATCAGCATGGTGTCCGTCAGTGTCAGCCCAATGCGCTTTGCACATTCCAGCCGCGCAAAGATCTCTTTTTGGCTTTCGAGCGCAAAGTCACCGTACCCCGGCGAATAGCGCGGCTTCAAAAATAAGCCCGTTGCGGCTTCCTTTTCCGCGATCTGCGCCTGCATTTCGTCACAGTAGTCTTCAATGAGCGCATTCGCAACGGAATGCGCCACCGTGCCGCGCGCCATATTGAGCGCGGATAACCGCCGTATCATCATATCGGCCTGCAACCCCAGCGTCGCCGCAAACAAATACGCTGCCTTGCAGCCGCGTAAATGGCGTGAAAGCTTTATGCTCTCGATGCGCCAGCCGTCCAGCTCCACCGCGTTCTCAAGTACTTTTATGTCGTATCTTTTATATACGCATTTCGGCGTGAGCGTGCGCAGCATCTCGCCGCCGATCTCGCGAATCATCTCATCGGTGTCCGCATCGGCCGGCTTCCCGCGAAAGCCAAGGTAGCGCAGCGCCTCTTTCTCATTCAGCTTCATAGCCGTCAATGATCTTTGAAAGGTTCGTCATGATGCTGCCCGCAATGTCCGGACGGTTCATCGTGTAGATATGAATGTGCGTCACGTCATTCGCGATGAGGTCGATAATCTGCTCGGTTGCATACGCAATGCCCGCCTGCTTCATCGCCTCCGGGTTGTTCGCAAAACGATCGACGATCGCCTTAAAGCGCGTCGGCATAGAAGAACTCG
>OLOA01004274.1_pt1 | contig 10926 bp, 7 predicted proteins | sample 1672201 | NCBI WGS metagenome assembly OLOA01 (sample SAMEA3136658, study PRJEB25190) | human gut metagenome
CCCCGACCTTTTGGTCCGTAGCCAAACGCTCTATCCAGCTGAGCTAAACGCACATCTTTGTTGCTTTTCCTTTGTGATATTTCGTATCACCGCTGCAACAATATGTATGATACTCTAAGACCTATAAAATGTCAAGGGTTTTTTGAAAGTTTTTTTATTTTTTTTCAAAAATATTTTTTATTGCTATTTTTGATGCAAAAGCAACAGTTTTCTAGTTTCTTCTCAGTGCCTCGATGGGGCTGAGTTTGGCTGCTTTTCTTGCCGGGTAGATTCCGAAGAATACACCTACTGCACAGGAGAACAATGTTGCCGCCAGGATAGTTCCCAGACTGATCCCTGGTGTGATGGTGGTTCCCATGCTGCTGCCGATCACCGCACAGATCACATGTCCCCCTGCGATGCCAAGGACAATGCCGATCAGGCCACCCATGATGGTCAGGATCGCTGCCTCAGCAAGGAACTGAAGCATAATGGAAGAAGTCTTTGCCCCAAGGGATTTACGGATACCGATCTCTCTGGTGCGCTCTGTGACGGACACCAGCATGATGTTCATAACACCAATACCGCCTACCAGAAGGGAAATTCCCGCAACAAAAGAAATAAATGCGGTGACCATTCCAAGCATCTGGTTCATGGATTTCATGATATCCTGGAAACTCTGTACCTGGAAATAATCGTCTCCGGCACAATGATGGCGTCTTTCCAGAAGATTTACGATCCGGTCTGCCACCACCTGGGAATCCAGATTTTTGTCTGCCTGAACTGTGATCTGATAGAACTCACCGGTACTTCCTGTAAAATCGTCCATGGCCGTATAAGGCACGTTAATGGACACAGGCATACCGTCATAAGTGTAGCTGACAAAAGTACCGTTCTCCTTCTGCGTGGTAACTCCGCAGATACGAAATGTCTTGGTCAGATCATAACAGGTGACATCCAGTGTCATTCCCACGACATCATCCGTTCCAAAAAGCCGCTTCGCGTCGGCATCTGAGATCACACAGACATTTTTTCCCTCTTCAACCTCTTTCTGTCCGAAGTAACTTCCATACTTCACAGAAGCATTGTCCACCAGTTTGGCGTCCTGCGCCTCACCGGTTACTGTAAGATTAAAATCGCCTTTTCCGGTTACTGTCTCTCCTGTATAGGAATCTGAAACATTAACACCTTCCACACCATCCAGATCCCGGACCGCATCAATATCCTCAGGCTGGATCCAGACATCATCTGCGGTGGCATCATCGCTGCAGTACACCGCAATCTGGCCGCCGCCGATATCATCGATCTCACTGTTCATCTGATTCTTGGTTCCTTCACCGATGGAAACAATGGCGATCACCGATGCAATACCGATAATGATACCCAGCATGGTAAGAAACGATCTTCCCTTATTTGCCATGATGTTGTGGATCGCCATTTTGATGTATTCATAAATATTACTCATTGGCAGTCTCCCCTGTCTCTGCTGCACTGTCACCATCTGCAGGTGCTGCTTCTGCCGTCATTCCCTCTTCCAGAGAACCCAGATCCTCGATGACCTCATCGCCTGCTTTGATTCCATCTGTGATCTCAACAGAATCCTCAGAACTGATTCCTGTAGTGATGTCCTGTCTTGTGATCACGCCGTCTTTCAGTACATAACAGAAAGAGCCATCTTTACCAATATTTACCACTCCTGCCGGAAGTGTTACTACATTTTCAGCCTTTTCCGCATAGATCTTCACCTTTGCGTCAACGCCGAGGAAAATATCTTTATCCGGTTTATCAATACTGACAGTAGCTGCGATCAGAGTAGATCCCTTCTCGTTTGTTGTAGCAATATGGCTGATCTTCGTTACCTTGCCGGTATATTTCTTATCACCGATGGTAATATCCGCAGTCTGGCCTTCTTTTACCTTTGCATAATCATACTTGGATACATTGATGTCCACACTGACTTTATCTGTGTTCTGCAGGGTAAAAAGCTCCATTCCCTGTGTCACTGCTGCTCCCTGCTGCACTGCAGACTTGGAAATAACGCCGTTAAAATCTGCCGTGATACCTTTTTTTCCTTCCGCAACAAGTTCTTTTGCAGATTTGGCATCCAGTTCTGTAAGATTATTGCTGACTCTCAGCTTCTCTTTTTCTTCCTTTGTAAGGCTGGTAGAATCTGCCTCTGCAATGGATTTCTGTGTGGCAAGATCGGACTGAAGATCTGCCAGATCAGAACTTGCCTGATCAATGGCATTCTCAATTCCTGAAGTATCCACAGATGCACCTGTGGAAGCAGCGGATGCACTTCCCTGGTCTGTCAGATCCTGTCCATCGTCCTGTGTTCCGTCTGTAACAAAATCTTCCCCTCCGGCACTGCTGTAATCCGAATATTCCGGCATTTTCGGCTGAGCCGCCTTTTTATCCTCGTAAGCTTCTTTTGCCTCCTGGCAATTGATCTCGGCCTGGCTTCTTGTGTTCTCCGCTTCGTCCAGTGCCTGCGCGTTCTCATCACTCTGGTCTGCCTGCCACTGGGCAAAAGCCATCTGATAATTATTATCTGCCTGGTTATACTCGCCCTGGGCCTTAATATAGGCGGCATTCAGCTCGCCCAGTTCCTTCTGATACTGGGGAAGCGTTTCATTCTGATATGTAGTAAGCGCCTCTGCATATGCTCTCTGGATTTCCGCTTCCTGGGCTGCCTGAGCATCGGCTTTTGCCTGGGCTTCCGCCTGAGCCTGGGCCTGTGCGTCTGCTGCTGCCTGCGCCTGCACAGATGCCAGCTGAGATTTCAGTGATGCCAGATAGTTCTGCTTATCTTTCACCTGCTGCTCCAAACTGGAAACTTTTGATTTGGCATTATTCTGCTTCTGCTGTGCCTCATCAGATTTATTGATGGAATTTTTGTAATCATACTCTCCGGATTTCACATTCAGTTCTGCCTTCTGATTATCTCTCTCCAGATCTTTCAGCTCAAATTCCACAAGTTTTGTACCCTTTGAGACGGAATCCCCTTCTGCAAAAGATACTTTTTTTATCTGTGCGTTTACCGGTGAATAAAAAGTTTTCTGTTCATCACTGACCACCGTTCCGGTTGCATCCACAATTTCTTCCACATCTCCGGTCTCCGCCTTTGTAACCGAAACCTGAGGAAGCTGTGCCTCGCCGCGGCTTCCTCCTGATACTGCGTAAAAACCGCCTGCCACAACTGCCACTGCCGCTACACCGATTACAATCTTTTTTCCTTTTTTCATTTCTGTTAAGCCTCCTCGACGAATTCCTCATTAATCATATCTGATTCAATTTTTCCATCCATGATACGAACCACCCGTTTGGCCTGAGCCGCGATTCCATTATCATGGGTGATCAGGATCAACGTTTCTCCGGATCTGTGCATTCCCTTCAGAATCTCCATAATTTCCCTGCTGGATGCAGAATCCAGATTTCCGGTAGGTTCATCCGCCAGAATTACAGGGGGCTTGGCCGCAATCGCTCTTGCAATGGCCACACGCTGCTGCTGTCCGCCCGACATTTCGTTTGGCTTATGATCCATACGCTTCTCAAGTCCGACTTTTTTGAGGGATTCCACAGCAAGCTTTCTTCTTGTTTTCCGGTCGATCCCACGATAGATAAGAGGAAGCTCCACATTTTCTATTGCGGTAAGATTCGCGATCAGGTTAAAACCCTGAAAGATAAATCCGATCTCTTTATTTCGAACCACCGAGAGATCATTATCTTTCATTGTGGATACGTCTGTTCCATTCAGATAATATTTCCCGGAGGTGGGAACATCCAGACAGCCCAGCATGTTCATAAATGTAGATTTTCCGGAACCGGACTGTCCGATGATAGCCACAAATTCACCTTTATGGATCTCCAGGTTCACATGATCCAGCGCTCGCACCTCATTTTCTCCGGGATTGTAAACCTTGCACAGATCTACTACCCGTACCAATGCTTCTTCCATAATTAAACTACTCCTTCTAAAGTAAACCAGTCTCAGGCAAGCTCTATCCACTGCTTATTGCTTTTCGCAACCCCGCAGGGGACTTACTTGATTTGGTTAAAAAATACAGAGCGAAGTCTGCAGGGGATACTGCTGTTTATCGGCGGAATGATCCGCACCCAAACAGCAGCAGGCAGACTGCTCTGTCCTTTCCGGGAAAACCCCGCTCATTGATCTGTAACGAAAAGATCACCGGAATGTCTTCAGAACTGACGCATTTTTATGCATCAAGTAAAAATGCCTTATACGCTTTATATGCCTCATACACGTCCGCCTTGCTGGTAACTTCCCACGGAGCATGCATACTCAGCACAGCCACGCCACTGTCAATGACTTCCATTCCGTAAAGCGCCGCAATATAAGCGATGGTTCCGCCGCCGCCAAAATCGACTTTTCCAAGCTCTGCTGTCTGAAAAGCGACATCATGATCATCAAAGATCCTGCGTACTCTCGCCACATACTCTGCATTGGCATCGTTGGAACCGGATTTTCCTCTTGCTCCGGTGAACTTGTTGAGAACAATACCGCGTCCCAGATATGCTGCGTTCTTTTTCTCAAAAGCCTCTGCATAGGCCGGATCATAACCTGCGCTCACGTCAGAAGAAAGCATGCTGGAATTACGAAGTGCGCGTCTCAGGGCAAGCTCGGAATAGCATCCCATTCCATCCAGAAGCTCTGCCACACTGTTCTCAAAAAATCTGGACTGCATACCTGTAGCACCAACGCTTCCAATCTCTTCCTTATCTACAAGGAGACAACAGCCGGTACGCTTCGGTGTCTCTTCCATCTCCAGCATTGCCGCAAGGGAAGTATAGGCGCATACGCGGTCATCCTGTCCGTATGCCGCGATCATACTGCGGTCAAGTCCACAGTCTCTGGCTTTTCCTGCCGGAACGATCTCCAGCTCTGCGGAAAGAAAATCTTCCTCTTCAATACCATATTTCTCATTCAGGATATTCAGAACATTCTGTTTCACAGCATCTTTTTTGTTATCATCCGGAAGATCCGCAAGAGGTCTGCTGCCGATCAGGATATCCAGTTTCTCGCCCTCAATAACCTCAGCCGCCTTCTTCTGGAGCTGTTTTCCGGAAAGGTGGATCAGAAGATCTGTAATGTAAAGTACCGGATCTTCCTCATCCTCACCAATGCTGACCGCCACAACACTGCCGTCCTTCTTTGCAACAACACCATGCATGGCAAGTGGAAGTGTCACCCACTGATATTTCTTCACACCGCCATAATAATGAGTATCCAGATAAGCAAGGTCTGTATCCTCATACAGCGGATTCTGCTTCACATCCAGCCTCGGTGAGTCAATATGTGCACAGAGAATGCTCATGCCTCCGGAAAGTTCTTCATATCCTACATGAAACAGAGCAATAATCTTCTTCATTCCTACCGCATAAACCTTATCACCGGCTTTGATCTTCTCGCCTTTTTTGATCTTGGACTCAAGGGATTCGTATCCGGCAGCTTCTGCTTCCTTCACGATCTCTGTGACACATTCACGCTCTGTTTTTCCTTTATCCAGAAATTCTCTGTAGGCTTTCGCAAGCTTCTCCATTTCTGCCTCTTCTGCTTCCTTATAGGAGAGCCACGCATTTCTTCTTTCCATCTTCATGTTCCACCTTTCTTTATAATTTCTGACAGATACCGTTTCTCATCATATTATCTGCAATTTGTCTACTATTATAGGTCAAACACTTATGAATTTCCACCGCAATTGATATTCTTTACAAAATCTTTATGATTCGTTATAGTAGTTCTTAAGAATTGGCCCTGTCTGACCTGGCCAGGGCAAAGGAGGAATCAACATGCAATCATCTGCTCAGTTAAAAGAGCTTCTTCACAGCATCAACCGCAAAAGCTATCCCGCATACAAGTCCCTGCGGGGTGCATACCAGTTTGACCGTTATATTTTATCCATTGACCACGTACAGGGAGATCCTTTTGCCTCTCCGTCTCATATCAGCGTGAAACTTTCCCACCGGGACACCAAATTTCCGGAAGAATATTATAAGGATTCCCTGACCCGCATCACGCTGGGGGATTTTCTGAACCGCCAGTTTGAACAGCAGGTAAATCATTATACCTTCCGTGCAAAAGGATCCGGAAAAAGCGACCTGATCTCAGTCAGTCACTGTGGTCAGGAGGTTCTTGCACGTACCGCCTGCGAGATTACGGAAAAAGGCATCACTGCCCGTTTTTTCATTGGTTTCCCGGCCAATGGCAGAACCATCAACTCCCCCGAACTGGAAAAAATCCTCTTCGATTTTCTCCCGGTCTGCGTGCATAAAGCGTTCTTTTACCGGAACCTTGATGCCGACCGTCTGAAAGAAGCGATCGAGCTTGCCGAAGACCAGGAATATATCCGCCGGGAACTTGCGAAGCGTTCCCTGGCTGCCTTTGTAAACGATGGGGCCATCCTTCCCAGGGAAAGCGGCATCTCTTCCCGCCCGATGAAAAATTCCGTTCCCTTTGTTTCTCCGGAAAACCTGCGGATTTCCATGGATCTGCCCCACAGAGGAACCATCACAGGCATGGGCATTCCCTGCGGCATCACATTGATCGTAGGCGGCGGCTACCATGGCAAATCTACCTTGCTTAACGCACTGGAACTGGGTATTTACAACCATATTTCCGGTGATGGCCGTGAATACGTCATTACCGATTCCTCTGCCCAGAAGCTCCGCTCTGAGGATGGCCGTTTTATCAAAGACGTAGATATTTCTCTTTTTATCAACGACCTTCCAAACAAAAAAGACACCCTCTGCTTTTCTACAGAGGATGCCAGCGGCAGCACTTCCCAGGCTGCCGGGATCGTGGAAAGTATGGAAGCCGGAAGTAAAGTGTTTCTTCTTGACGAGGATACTTCTGCCACCAACTTTATGGTACGGGATTCTTTCATGCAGCGTGTGATCTGCAGGGAAAAAGAGCCCATCACTCCATTTCTGGAACGTGCACGGGATCTCTATGAAAAGGCAGGGATCTCCACCATTCTGGTTGCAGGAAGTTCCGGAGCATTTTTCCACATTGCGGATACTGTGATCCAGATGGATAATTATCATCCCGTGGATATCACAGAAATTACCGGAAAGCTCTGTCAGGAATATCCTCTCTCAGACGTTGAAACACCTGCGTTCCGTCTGCCGGAAAGCCATCGCATCATGACCAGGTCCAAAGCGGCTCCATCCCGCCACAGCCGTCCCGGACAGCCGGAAAGACTGAAAACCAAAGTTCATGGCAAAGACGGCTTCTCTCTTGGAAAAACCGAAGTAGACCTCCGCTATGTGGAGCAGCTGATCGACTCCGAGCAGACAGCATCTCTGGCATTGCTTCTGAAGTATGCCTGTGAACATCTCATCGACGGAAAACGTACTCTGCCGGAGATCGTCACTTATCTGGATTCCCAGCTGAAAAAACAGGGATTATCATTCTTCTCGGAAGGAAGTTATATTTCATGTGGTTATGCCATGCCCCGGATCCAGGAGATCTATTCCTGTTTCAACCGTTACAGAAGACCGTAACTGCCCTCTGCATCCACACGACCAGTAATCTTAACAAAACAAAAAAACGTTGCCGGTTAACATTGGAAACTTTTATCTCCTCTGTCATCCGGCAACATTTTTCTGTAAATCAAAACCACCGTCCTGTCGGCTCTGTCTTGCCAACGGAACGGTGGTTTATCTTCATACATATTTTAGGGAAAGGAAAGAGTTTTTCTTAAGAGCTTCTGTTCTCTTAAGATGTTTATATCATACAGGATAAATGTGAGAGAAATTTGTACAATTTCTAATAAATTTATAAATTTTATTAACGAAGTCTAATCATTTCCCAAAATAATCCTGTCGGCCGTTATTTTCTGTCGTATTCCGGAAAATTCCCGAAATATTACAGCCGTCTTTTTTCATCCTTAATCATGTCTCTGCTCTTTGTTATCATAGGTCTCACAGAATCTGGCAGCAAAAGACGGCGGCTCCTGATGAGCATACAGATGTGAAATATCACCAAAAGAACTCATACGGAAGGATGCGATTCCTTTTCTTCGCTCTTCCGTCACAATAGTGCTCACCGATGATGGCGCCGCACAGAAATTCTGCAGCATTACCAGTGGAGAAATGCTGAGAAGATAACTGATCAGCACACAGCTTACTCCGAAATGACAGAAAAATACAAGGGTATCCTCGTTGGCTTTTTCCGCTCTGTAGTAATGGCCCTCACGCACATAACCATGTTCTGCCAGAACTTTATCAAAATTCTGTGTGACCCAGTCATACTCTTCTTTCATTTTTCCTTCTCGCAGGATATCATTATCCCACCAGCGGTCAAAGCTGTAGAAATTCTCGATCTTTGTCCAGTCCTCAGGAAGCCAGTCCCAGGGAATGATCTTTTCTCCGTACACATCCGGTCTTCTGATCTTCACATCAAATTCTCTGAGCCACTTGCATTCTGTGGCTGTTCTTCCGTTTTTCTTAAGTGTGCAGGATGCGGTATCCTTTGCTCTTCCAAGTGGCGAGACATAAAAATCCCTGACATCAAGAGCAGCGATCTTCTCGGAAAGGAATTCCGCCTCTTTCCAGCCCTTTTCGGTCAGGGAATCTATTGTGTAATCCGGGTCGCCATGTCGTATAAAAAGTAATTTCATCTTTCTGATATCCTCCATTTTATAACCTGGATTTCCATTATATTCTTATTTTTTCAGTTGTCAATTCCTGATGTCCTCTGTGGCAGATCTTTTTAAGCCTGATCTGCAGCATTTTCTTTTACAGATTCCTGCTGTTCTCTCAGCTCATGAACTGCTCTCTTCAGTGCCTGAAAGCTCTCTTCACTGATAATATGCTCAATCCTGCAGGCATCATGAAGTGCTGTTTTTTCGTGCACTCCCAGCATCATCAGCCAGGATGAAATCAGCTGGTGGCGTTCGTATACTTTGTCTGCGATCTTATGTCCTTCTTCTGTCAGGCGGATATCTCCGTTATCTGCTACTGTGATGAGATTTTTCTGGCGGAGATTCTTCATGGCAACGCTGACACTTGGTTTCTTAAAGCCCATTTCTGCCGCAATATCCACGGCTCTTACAAGCGAACTCCTATTTCCAAGAATCAGGATCGTCTCCAGATAATCTTCCGATGATTCATTTGATCTCATTCTGTTTACACCTCCCTCGGTTTGTTAAAACTAACCAAGTTAATCATAGCATACTTTGAGCAAATGAGCAATGGTTTTCACAGAAAAAAAGCCTGACAGCTCAAAGCTGCCAGGTCTTTACTGCTTTCTGCTTATTTCTTCTGCAACTGCCAGGAAACTCTGACAGGAACAGATCTTCAGCATCCTGAAAATTTCCATAAACTTTTCTTTTGAATAATCTCCTCTGAGCAGTTCACTGTATCCCTGTAATTTCGTCTCTGCCAGAATATGTACCAGATCACTATCCACTTCTTTTCCACATTTTTTCTGAAGATTTTCCCGGAGGAACTGTTCCATTCTTATACAGGTATCTTCCCGGAAATTGTCATATCGAGTTCCTTCCGCTCCATCCATAAGGATTCTTGCGATATCCCGGTTTTCCCAGATAAATTCCATAAGAATTCTGTCATATTCTTCTGGCTGCAGCTGTTTTTCCCGATTGGAAAAATCTCCGGTAAGCTCTTTGAGCTTTTCCACCGTTTCTTTCACAATCTCCTCAAAAAGAGCTGCTTTGCTTTCAAAAAAGAAATATAGTGCTCCCGTAGTCACATCTGCCTTTTTGCAGATCGCACGAAGAGAAGCCTTCAGAAATCCCCTGTCTCTGAATTCTTCCTTCCCCGCTTCCAGAAGTCTGCTCCGCACAGCATTTTCTGATTTTTCCATATTTTACGCACTCCATCATTTTTCCTGCATTCCGCTTTGCAGGAAAATTCCGCTTATTTCTGACCAGCTGTTAATTTTTTAGCAATCTGATCTTACTGATATTTTACCTTAAATCGCTGAAAAAAGAAAGTATTTTGTACCCCGTGTCAATCTGTCATCGGGGAATCTCCACGGTCTGTAACGATTTCATAGCCTACAGACTCCACACGTCTGGTAAGGCACCCTCTGCACTCTGCTGCTTCCTCGCCTGTACAGATCTTGTTATCATAAAGCTCATACTGTTTACGGTTCTTCACCGGAGAAAGATTGGGCATTACCACATTTGCACCCGCCTGAAAACCCTTTTCCCTGCCTCTGGGGTCCAGGGTCCCCAGTGCTGTGGTTGCCGGAAGAAGTACCTGTGGAAGCAGGATTCGGATGACAGACAGCAGAAACAGTGTCAGATCCACACTTCCTGCCGGTTCCTCTGCAAATTTCGTATCATGGTGCGGGACAAATGGTCCGATCCCCACCATATGCGGATTCAGGTCTTTAAGAAAAACAAGGTCTTCCGCCAGATACTCTAGCGTCTGTCCCGGCGCACCTACCATAAATCCGGCACCTATCTGATATCCCAGTTCCTTCAGGGTATAAAGACACTGTTTACGGTTTGCAAGACTTAAACTCTCCGGATGAAGATAACGATAATGATCCTCACTGGCCGTCTCATGACGGAGTAAATAGCGGTCTGCTCCGGCATCTTTAAATCTCTGATAGCTTTCTTTTGATTTCTCCCCAATAGACAGCGTGATCGCACAGTCCGGATATCCCTGTTTGATGGACCGGATGATGTCAACCATCCGGTCATCATTAAACCATGGGTCTTCCCCTCCCTGGAGCACAAATGTCCGAAATCCCAGCTCATATCCATTCTCGCAGCACTGCAGGATTTCTTCCTTTGTAAGGCGGTAACGGCTGGCATTCCTGTTAGAACGGCGGATTCCGCAGTAATAGCAGTCATTTCTGCAGTAATTAGTAAATTCTATCAGACCTCTTGTATATATTTTATTTCCAAAATATTTTTTCTGTATACGGACAGCCTCTTCCCGAAGCAGACGAAC
>OLOA01004280.1_pt1 | contig 10904 bp, 8 predicted proteins | sample 1672201 | NCBI WGS metagenome assembly OLOA01 (sample SAMEA3136658, study PRJEB25190) | human gut metagenome
ACCTCCCGATTTATTTCTCCATAGATTTTTCTATGGGGCCTTGCGGTTGCTATTCGTGTAATTACGCGCAAAAAAATTAAACGCTCCTTTTGCACGCTTGCTTATTATATCCCGCAAAACTCGCACTGTCAAGGGATTTCTCGTGAATTTTACAGTATTTTTTCATATTTTTATCATAACCAAAAAATCCTTTCCTCATACACTACATCACCATATTAAACTTATCTGACAATATGCTCCCCCTCCAACCACTTTACTGCCACTTCCCCACTGCAAATCCCAGCGCCGGATAATATTTATTTTGTGTGCATTTGCAGGATGCTTAGAGATACTTAATCTGCAGAAATCTGCGTTATGAGCAGACCGTCTCACGTGTTTGAGCGAAGTTTGCAACGTAGCGAGTTTGAGAGGGCTGCTCATGCTTTTAGCAGATTTCTGCAGATTTAGTATCTCTTAGCGTCCGAAACCGCACACAAAATAAATATTATCCGGCGCGTCCCCTTCACTAACAATTGCATTTCCCCCTCCCTTTTATTATAATAACAACCAAAGCAAACAAATCAACTTGCAGACACACTATAACATTCTATAAACTCAGGAAAGGACACTATAATATATGAAGAAACCCAGCATGATCAGCATCCTTCTGTTTCTGACAGGACTCCTGTGCATCATAGCCCTGATCTTCTTTAACAGGACCACACTGCACCAGATCCTCACTACCGAAAAAGAAGTCGACACAATCTCCGAACAGATCACTGCAAAACACGACGAAGTCAAACAGGCAGTAGACAAGTACACTACCGCCATAGACACAGTCCAGTCAAATATCAATCGCATGAAACAAAAACAACAGACAGCCACACAGAAGAAAACCAAAGAAAAAGCTGAAATCCCGGAAGAATCTTCATCAAGACCTTCTGTATTCAGCCAGACCAGCACCATCGCTTCTTCTGATTCCAGTGCCGGCGTGTTTTCCTCCGAAGCAGAAACAGGCGGACATATAATAGGAATTGATCCTGGTCATCAGAGTGAATCCATAGATATGAGTGCCCAGGAACCAAACGGTCCCGGTTCTTCTGAAATGAAGGCTAAATGTACCAGCGGAACTCAGGGAACCTACAGCGGTGTTCCCGAATACCAGCTCAATCTGGAAGTTTCTCTTCAGCTAAGAGATGAACTGGAACAGAGAGGATATCATGTAGTCATGACACGAACAGACAATGAAACAGCTATCAGCAACATGGAACGCGCACAATATGCAGCTGCACAGGGTGCAGAAATCTATGTCCGCATCCATGCAAACGGCGATGATTCCCATACTGCATCAGGAGCACTGACCATGTCGCCCTCTCAGAATAATCCTTATATCCCACAACTGTTTGAACAGTCTGATCGATTATCCCGGTGCATCATCGATTCCTACTGTGCTGCAACAGGTTTTCAGAACCTTGGGATTCAGTACACTGACACGATGACAGGAATTAACTGGAGCACTGTTCCTGTTACAATCCTTGAAATGGGATTTATGACAAGCCAGAATGACGATCTGAAAATGAACGATGCAGAATTCCAGAAAACAATGGTACAGGGAATCGCAAATGGCATTGACAGCTACTTTGCATCATAATGATGTTGACTTGATATCTGCGGATTGCTACGCAGCTTCGCAGCTCCCGCAATCCTGATTACAATAATCACGAAAGGAAAACCGCAATGAATAAAAAGCCAAATGAAAAAAACATTTTTCTCTATATAGTGATCGGTATACTGACCGTTGCAGTGATCGCACTTGCTGCTGTCTCATTTTTATCACTAAACCATCTCGTCACACTACAGCAAAAAGTGCAGACACTCTCCAAAACCGTAGAGGAGATTTCCACTGATACAAATACCCTTATCAACCAGGCAGATCAGTTAGATGAATTAAGAGAACAGGAAAGCTCTGTCAGGGCAGCGACAGGAGAAACATCTCCTGCACAGTCAGAATCAACTGAACCCTCTTCAGAATCTGAACAACAGGACGGAACTCTTTCCCCTTCCTCCGGCACCACCTTCACTGACAATACTGACTCCAGTATGGATAATCTCCTGAATCAGGTGCAGTCCCTGCTGCCAGCTGATAATGGAACATGGTCTGTCTATGTCTGCAACTTGCTGAAAGATTCTGAAGGTATGATCAATGATACTCCAATGCAAGCAGCAAGCCTGATCAAACTGTACATTATGGGGGCTGTATATGAAAGCTACGACACGCTTTCCCAGTCTCACAGCGGAGATGAAATCGACAGTAATATTTCAGCCATGATAACAGTCAGTGATAATGATGCAGCCAACACTCTGGTAAACTGGCTTGGAAACGGCGATGACTCTGCAGGTATGGCAAAAGTAAATGATTTCTGCCAGGAACATGGATTTACCAGCACACAGATGAACCGTATGCTTCTTGCCGGCAAAGAAAATGGTGACAATTACACCTCTGCAAAAGACTGCGGAACCTTTTTAAAGCAGATATACCAGACTGTCAACGGAACCCTTCCCGCTTCTACTCTTTCAAATGCAGATGCCATGTATTATCACTTAAAAATGCAGCAGCGCAAAAATAAAATTCCTGCACAGCTTCCGGAGGGCGTCGGTACTGCCAATAAGACCGGCGAACTTGACACTGTAGAAAATGATGCAGCAATCATCTATGATACAGCCAAAGGAATTGACCTTGTAGTATGCTTTATGTCACAGAATCTTACTGATACCGGTGCAGCCCAGAGCACCATTGCTGCAGATGCACGCGCTATCTACGGATATTATAATGAATAAACACAATCTTCTGAATCTACAGTCTATCCAGATAATTGTCATAAACCAGACAGATATTCACAATTGAAACAAAAAACTTACTTGATTCGATTAAAAGAAGGAGGCACATCCCTTAACGGGTTGTGCCTCCTTCTGCAAATTCAACAGGAAGAATCGTCAATGTCTCAATCTCTTCCCCTTTTATTTTCTTTAATAAAAGTTCCACAGCCTTTCGTGCCATATCCGACACCGGCTGTACAATTGTTGATACCAGATATTTTCCGATACATATGGCTCAACATCCTGATATGTAACGCAGATAATGCCATCCACTTTATTCTGCTCTGCCATACGATAATAATATTCTTCCTTCTCAGGCATTCCCTGTGCCACATCTTTTATTGTTACCATATACAACTCCTGATATTTTTTACTGTATATCGCTTATAAAACGGACAAAATCATCTACTTCCACTATATGCTCATGAACGCAGACGCTTCGAGATCTGCGCTCATGTTTCTCATCCGGACAGACTATAGTTGAAACAGGATTCTTACCTGATCCGGTAAAAATCTTTATTTATACAGACACATCTTTTCTGAAACTTTTAAATCTTCTGTTCTGAAAACTTCCCAGTCCATACCCAGAATATTCTCTTCTGTTTCCGCTGCGCCATATACCTTTCCGTTTTCTGCAAATACCTCAATAACTTCCTGATCAAAAATGAAGCTGATTTCCTGTTCTGTTGAGATTCTTTCCCTCATATAATATACATGTGTTTCTGTATCCTCAATACTCAGGATATTGCTGTAGAAATCCACTGTCAGTCTCAGACTTCCTATTGTCAGTCTCCACTCTCCCTTAGTACCTGCTTCCGGAGTCAGAACGATCTTGCATGCCTGTCCCTCAGGAGAAATTGTGCTTTTTAGACTATCATACCATCCTGCTTCCAGATTCTCAAGCTCTTTGGCAGGTGCAAAACAGATTTTATAGTCATTGCCTTCTTTTTCAAGGGATAATTCTGTAGGAATGGACATCAGTCCTCTGTAATTTCCTCTGTCATTCTTCATACGGAGCCATGCCATACTGATCACCCTGTCATCTACACCACTGAATGTCTGAGCTGCATAGGGCAGTACAGAGCTATACCCGGATTTACGGCATCCGTCAGGTTTAAATTTATACCCGTCAAATTCTCCGGTCATATAGTAACCATCTGCGGACCAGAATACCCATCTCTTTTCCCCTGATACATTTTTAACTTCCAGTTCAAGAAGATCCGGACACTCCCACATTCCAGGCTCTGAAATTCTCTGAGTTTCTTCCCAGTTCAGCAGATCTGTTGAGCGATAGACAGCAAAATCATATCCGTCCAGGTATAATACCATAATAAATGCTTTGCTTTCTTTATGATAAAAAACCTTAGGATCTCTGTTCTCATTTACAATATGCGGCATACAGAATTTTTCTGATCTCTGAAGAGTTTTTCCTCCATCTGTAGAATACGCCAGTCTCTGGGTAAACAGATTTCCTGCATCCACAGACCACTGATTTCTGCCGCCTGCAGCTGTATAGAAGTACAACAAAGCTCCTTCGCCATAGCCTGTCAGATTATCTTTATCCTGAATTCCGCAGCCGGAGTAAACAGTTCCTGTTTCATCCGGTGCAATAGCCAGTCCTTCCTGTTCCCAGTGATAGAGATCCTTACTCTTTACATGACCCCACTGCATATTTCCCCACATACTTCCATATGGATTCCACTGATAATAGAGATGATAAAATCCATCTGCATAAACCATACCATTAGGGTCATTATGCCATCCTGTTGCAGGTGCAGCATGCAGTTTCGGGCGATAAGGATATACATTATCATAAGGTTTCCCGTAACAGAAAATTCCTTCCAGAAGTTCCTTGTCTGCACCCTCTATCTGCAGATCTTTTCCTAAGAACGCAGAAGCATCCCAGCATCCGTAAAATTCACAATCTGTTTTTCCAAGATGAATATCAATCTCCTGGATTTTTTTTTCTTCTATATAAAAATGCAGTTTTCTCTCCGGTGCATTCTTGCTTACCGGGAGCCAAATATATGGTTTTTCAACGTTTAATATCATTTTGTATCCTCCATTTAGCTGTTCCATTCAAAAATCTTATACTTCCAGTTATTGCTCATTTCATTTTTTATGGCTTTAGCAGATTAGTTTTTCGCTCCTGTAGATGCAATTCCTGCCACATAGTATTTCCGAAGACTAAGGAAAATAATCAGTACCGGAATTGTTACCAATGTCAGACCAGCCATAACATTTCCATAGTTAACCGGCTGGATACTGAACAGACTGCTCAGAGCCATCTGGATGGTCTGCTTGGAGCTGTCTGAGATTACCATAACCGGCCATACAAAATCATTCCAGCAGGCAATAAATACAAGAATACCAACAGTTGCATACACCGGTTTTGCCAGAGGCAGGACCAGTGCAAGATAAGAGTTTGAAAGTCCCATCTTATAGATAATAGAGAACTGCGGAAGCATAACTGTCTGAGCCGGAATGATCATAACTGCCAGGATAAAAGTATTTTTCCATCTACCGGATTCAGATAAACACTTTTATGAATGCATTATTGATATCAATGGTTGTTTCAAAAATGAAACGATTCATTTGATAGTTTTATTATATAGTTGAAACGATTCATAGTCACGAGTCAATTATGCTATTTTTTACTTTTCTGATATTTTCAACAATACTATATATCTTTTTTTATATATTATGCACAAATCGCAGTGTTTTTAACAAAATAATACGAGCAAAAAAGAAGCCCTCTGCCTGTGTAGAATAGAACAATCTACGTCCGGCAATCCCGAACTGATTTATCCTGCTTAAAGCAAAAGGCTTCTCCTGTTTATACCATTATGCCTCTTCAGCTTCTCCTTCTTCATAGGACTTCTCCCATATCTCCGAGAACACTGCCAGAGGGCAGTCCGTCAGGAGACACATAAGGAGGAAACATTCATAAGGATTCACTATGTAGATTTCGCCCATTCCGCATTGAAGCAGAATGTCCTGAATCTCATCAAGGAAATGTTTGTATCTGTTAAATGGATCATCATCCTCCATCTCCTGCGATACAATAAAAAACTCCAGAGTGATCAGGTCAAAACGCTCTACCGGAAGCTTATGATTCAGAATATTAGTAATCCTCTGCCTGCTGAAACGCTTCTGACTGAAATGTTTTGCCAGAATGGAGGCGGACATTTTCTTCAGGTTACCCATTTTATTGATGGGGATTCCGCTGCAGATTACTTTTTCCACATCAGAAGGTGTAATCCGCTCTGCTGTCCACACCTTATCCCCACCTTTTTCCTCTTCATCATGCTGATAGAGCCCGGCGATGATCTGCTTCGCATGATATAGAAGCTTCGTAAATTCCTGAAAGGCCTGACTCTTCTCAGATATGGGATCTACTCTTTTTGATTTCAGGCGGGCGAGATAATCAATTAATTTCTCCTCTGTATCAAGGCACAGATTGCTTCCGCATAAAACCTGAGTATTCTCCACTTCTACAGGAACAAGTGCCTCATATTTTTTCTTCAGTTCCTCTGCCTTGTGATAACCCTGCTGCGTACTGTAGCAGTACCAGTAGATCACCTCGTCCGGATTATGAAAATCAAAATCCTGTTCCTTCAACACCCTTGTCAGAAAATCTGACACATCTTCGGTGGTCATTTTCAGTCCAAATCCAAGCAGAAAAACAGTTTCTCTTTTTACAGAGGCCTGATTCAACCAGTTATTCACCAGGGCTGACAATTTGGTAGATGTAGGATTCATGGATTTTGGCGTATAAGTTTCCTTAAAAGAATCCACGATAATCTCTTTATACACTTCCTGTGAAACCTCCGAGAAAGGTTCTTCCAGTTCTGCCCTTTCATAAATATATCTCTTCAGATGATCGCCAAAAGACACCAGTTCCATCTCTTTATATAAATAGTGGAAAATAACATCCGCATCTTCGTCTTCAAAACTGTCCAGACTTACCACCTGTCGAAATCTCTGTGCCGCCCTTCTGGTAAATTCATAATCCTGTACTTTATCAAATGCAACATTCTGTTCGAAGTCCAGATCCTGCATACGATTCTTCATGCTGCCCCACCTCTCATTTTTTATCTTTCAGATTTTTCATCCATTCTTTCATTCTGCGGATCGTATCCAGCTTCTGTAACTCACAGAGTACGATCGTCACATTATCTCTCCCGCCCTTTTGAAGAGCACTTTCAAGAAGATTATTTACAATCTCCGGGATTTCCATATCCTGTGACAGAATCGCCTCTATCTCACTGTCCGAAAGCATGTCTGTTACTCCGTCTGAACATAAAAGATATCTGTATCCTTCCTTATGTTCGATTTCAGCCACAGAAGGTTCCAGTTTCTGAAGCTCCTCAGGCAGTCCAAGGTACTGGGTTAACGGGGCTTTTCCAACTGCTGTACTGCCAAGGACATGGTCTGTGGAAATCTGCTGAAGCTTACCGCAGTCCATAAAATAAATCCTGCTGTCCCCAAGATTACAGGCAAACATAGACTCCGGTGTAAAAAGAAGCATTGCCATTGTACTTCCCATAGTCTGGATGTGATGATCCGACCCATATCTGCATACTGCCTGATTCATCCTTTTACATACACCGTCTATAAACTCTTCCGGCATATCCCTCAGCATTCTTTTATTTGTATTATAAAATTTTCCAAATTCTTCAGATGCAAGAAAGGCTGCAACCTCACCGCAGCTCTCTCCTCCCATACCGTCAAACACCGCCATCGCCGGTACTTTGTTTTCCGAAATGATTTTCGAACACACACCCTTTGTTCCTTCATTATCCATTGGAAGGGATTCCCCAAAGCACCAGAAATTATCTTCATTATTTGCCCTTATATTTCCCATATGACAGGTATATGCACACTCAATCTGATACATTGTCATTATTATTCTTTGTTCCTTCTCCCTTCAATGCTTTCAGTGAATTATTCCAGTATTTCTCGCCACGCTTTACAAATTCCTCATTATCCGTTTCATTATCGTGGCATTTTCCATTGGAATCAATCCACCGGATCAGCTCGCCATCATCATAGTAATAGTATTCTGAAGTTTCATCATACCAGATATATGCAAAGAATAATTTCTCTCCCCAGTAGAAATATTCTTCGTACACCTTATCTTCCGACTCTGCCGGATAAACCAGAGCTTTCATGCATTCACTTTCAATATCCAGATTTCCATCTGCCTGCTGAGTGGTCTTCACCCTCTTCAGATATCGCAGGACAGTCCCTTCCGTTCCAACCCAGTCATAGCTGTCCAGATTATTGGTGATAGTTGTTGCCTGCTCCTTGATCGTGTCCAGAGCCTGAGAAAAATCTTTTGAGTCAGATTTTGTAGTACTGTATTTCTCATTCTCCAAAATTGCAATCGGATTATCCTCCTGCTCTTCCTGAGTATTATCCGTACTGACTCTGTAATAAATAACGGCTGTCAGAAGTATTGCAGTTCCTGCCACGATTGCAAGCAATGTTCTGCGCAGTAACTGTTTCTTTCTGCGTCTTCGCTTTCTGGCTTCCACAGCACGCGCAGATCTTATCGCAACTGTTTCTGATGGCGTTTCCTGTGGCTGTATTTTCTGTTCTGTTACAACTGACATTGTTTCTTTATCTGTAAAGCTGCTCACCGGAACATTGTTTACAGCACGTTTTCTTTTTGCAGCATTCTGAAAATCTGATGTTTTTCTATTTTCCTGGGTATTCTTCGCTGACGTATTCTGTGCTGACATATTCTGCGCTGTACTTTTCCGTACATTTCCGGCATCTGATGCAATATTCTGTACAGTTGCACTATATGATTTTGTTTTACCTGTTCCTGTTTTCTGAACACCGTTGGACAACTGCCGGCTTCTGACAGCTCTCCCATTCTTCAGATCATCCAGCGCACCATAAAGCTCTTCCGGTGTCTGATATCTCTGCGCAGGATCATAGGCACAGGCTTTCAGGATAATACGGGCAAACTGTTCCCCCGCATCTGCAGGTATACCCATCTGTTCTCCTGCAACACGTTTATTTAGCGCATTTTCCTTATCCCTGTAGGTAATAAACTGCTTCTCAAGACTCATAAAAGGCAGCCTGTTATGGTTCATCAGTCTGTACAATACAATTCCAAGGGAATAAATATCTACTCTGCTGTCATATTTCTCACCCTTATACATCTCAGGTGCCATATAAGAATAGGTACCTTTCTTGGAAAATCCACTCATGGTTCTCTCAAGCTCACGTGCAATTCCGAAATCTCCCAGCTTAAAATCTCCGAATCTGGATACAAAAATATTCTCCGGTTTAATATCCCTGTGAATAATCTTAAGTTTTCTACAGTATTCCAGTGCTTTGCTCAGATCCATCCCCAGCTTTATTACTTCTTTCTCGGTAAGCTGCTTTTCCGCACAGTAATCCATGAAACTTGTAAGATATTCCATCCTTATGGAGATTTCCCAGCCAATGGCATCCAGATACTCCATTACCTTAAAGTCCTCTACAGAGACAATGTAGGAGTTTCCTCTGAAATATTCCATGGTACTGATTTCCTGAATACATTCCTCCACCAGATTCTGGAAATACTGTCTTGCGGACTGGTCATCTCCTGTCTCAGAGCGCACACTGTTAAGTTCACTCTGACTTCCGGGGATATTAATAATTTTGATAGCAGAATAGAAAGATTTTCCACGTTCTGTTCTCTGTGCCTTATATACCTTGCCAAAAGAGCCTTCGCCGATTTTCTCTGTAATCTTCCATTCCGGCCATGCGGAAACCGGAAGTTCTTTATCCATATCGCACCTCCATTTCTGTTCAATTTCTTTATCATTTTCCATTCGGTTCCGGGTAATGCATTTCATAAACTGTTACCGGAAACAAAAATATATATTTTCATAATCATAATGTATTGGTATTATAACACAAAAAACAGTCTCTTTGTATTTTTCTCTTTTTTTGACAATGGAATGTTCTGGAATTTATAGCAATCCTGTGAAACAGTGCATTGAAACGATTGCTATAATAAGTGAAAAAGAGAACTACCTCGCCGGCAAAATCTGTCGGCACAGATAGTTCTCTTATAAATTCATATTAAATCAGTCCGGATAAATTATCTACTCCGCTGGATCATTCGTTGTCTTCTGTATCGTCTAAAGCTTCGGCCTGATCATCAGCTTCGTCTTCAGCAGCCTCTTCTTCATCAGATTCTTCAACATCGAATTCTTCATCCTCCGGAAGTTCTTCATCCATTGTGATCATCTCATCATCTTTGATCTCTTCATCTTCAGGAAGTTCTTCATCCATATCTTCAACATTTACTTCCGGTTCAGGCATTGTGCTGCTGAGTCTTACGTCTCTGTAGCGTTTCATACCAGTACCTGCCGGAATCAGTTTACCGATGATTACGTTCTCCTTCAGACCAATCAGCGGGTCAACCTTACCCTTGATAGCAGCTTCAGTAAGAACCTTGGTTGTTTCCTGGAAGGAAGCGGCTGACAGGAAGGAGTTTGTAGCAAGGGATGCCTTGGTGATACCAAGCATAACCTGTTTTCCTTCTGCAGGCTGTTTGCCTTCTTTTTCCATCTGCTCGTTAACATCCTCATATTCAAGGAAATCAACCAGTGTTCCCGGAAGGAATTCTGTATCTCCGTTATCTTCGATACGGATCTTCTTCAGCATCTGACGAACGATAACTTCGATATGCTTATCGCTGATTTCTACACCCTGGAGACGGTATACACGCTGTACTTCACGGATCATGTAATCCTGAACTGCACGTACACCCTTGATTCTCAGGATATCGTGCGGATTTACGCTACCTTCTGTAAGCTCATCACCGGCTTCAAGAACCTGTCCGTCAGTGATCTTGATACGGGAACCGTATGGGATAAGATAAGTCTTGGACTCACCTGTCTCCTGATCTGTAACGATAACTTCACGTTTCTTCTTAGTGTCATTGATAACAGCAACACCAGGGATTTCTGTGATGATGGCAAGACCTTTCGGCTTTCTTGCCTCGAAAAGCTCCTCGACACGAGGAAGACCCTGTGTGA
>OLOA01004285.1_pt1 | contig 10890 bp, 10 predicted proteins | sample 1672201 | NCBI WGS metagenome assembly OLOA01 (sample SAMEA3136658, study PRJEB25190) | human gut metagenome
GGCGTTGGTCAGTTTGTTGGCAGTTTGCTGGGCAACCGATTAGTCACTTGGTTGGGTCATCCGCATGCGTTTCTGCTTGAGTTCTTACTTTTCATTGCTGGGTATCTGGTTTTGCCTTTCACCAATTCGCCACTGACGGCAACGGTCATCCTGGCATTTATCTATACAATCGGTGGCGCACTGCTGCCATTGTTTATGAGTACCTTGCAAGAACACGCGGGATCAGCCCGCAGCACGATTTCCGCGTTGGCCAATGGCGTCATGTACTTAGGTGAGGCCATCGGTGGTGTCATCGGCGGTATCTTGATTAAACAGTTTACTGGCTTCTCGGGGATTGCCGTTTTTACAGCGATTGGCGCAAGCTTGGCGATGTTGTTATATGCCCAGCAGGGATATTTTAAGCAATTGCAGACGAGTCGTTAAACACATACAGTACGGCTCAATGAAGCTAGTACTGGAAGGTTGAATTTTTTTGCTAATTCAGTTATGTGGCCGCCCCACAGCATCCAAGCCATTTACAACGAAGACACTATTGTTCTTGAAGAATGAGAAAGGTATACTCAAGATGGGAACATATGTTTGCTATTTGGGAAGAAGGTACCAGCATGCAAGAAAATTTATCTCAGAAGATCTTAGACTTGTTAGACAGTGGCCGGTTCTTGACACTTAAGGAAATAGCTAAGTTATTGAAGATGCCAGAGAAGCCGGTTGAGGAAACTTTATTACACTTAGTACGATTACAGAAAATGAACCGACGTCACTTTGCAGGGCGCGATTATTTTCAGACCACTCAGCCGCAACAGGCGACCAGCAAATTAAGTGCAGTTGCAGATGATTACTTAGATCAACGACAGGCAGCCCATGCGCTTGGAGTAGCGCGAACTTGCTACCACCATTTGGCTGGGAAAGCTGGTGTTGCCTTATTTGACCAGCTGTTAGCCAAAAAGATGGTTGTGCTGACGGCACCAAATGTGTATCAGCTTACTGAAAAAGGCCGCCACGCATTTGCGCAATTCCTCGGGCGTCCAGTGCATCAGCTGAACATTCAGACTTGCATTGATTTTTCGGAACGCCGGGTTCATTTGGCTGGCAAGCTAGGCAATGATGTCATGGCTAAACTTGTCGTTGAGCACCAACTTGCTTTGACGCAGAATCGACGCGTGCAAGTGACCCAGCCGATTAAGATACAACCGCTGGAGGTACGATATGCTGGCTGAAAAACACCGTTGCGCATGGGGACAAACCAATAATGACTTGATGCGCGAGTATCATGATGAAGAATGGGGGCGGCCCAGCCATGACAGTCGCCACTTATTTGAGCTTTTGTCGCTTGAAATCATGCAAGCAGGTTTGAGCTGGCAGACCGTTTTGAATAAACGCGCTGCTTTCAAACAGGTTTTTGCTAACTTTGACTATCGGCAGGTGCAGCAGATGGCACCGAAGATTCCTGTGCTCTTAGAAAATACGCAAATTATTCGGAATCGGCTGAAAGTGACGGCGATCATTAACAATGCGCGCGTGATCGCACAGTTAGCTGCCAAAGGCGAGGACTTTGATCATTACGTGTGGGCCTTTGTCAACAATCAGCCGATTCGGCATCATATTACCAGTCATGATCAGGTGCCTAACACAACCGACTTGGCCAAGCACATGAGCAAGCAAATGAAGGCAGATGGCTTTGCATTTACTGGTCCCGTCGTTATCTACTCATTTATGCAGGCTGCAGGGTTGGTCAATGATCATGAAGCCGACTGTTTTGTTAATCAAATACTTGATGAGTAACGAAATATGTATGAAAAAGCCCACTCGCTGAAATTTGCGAGTGGGCTTTTGAATGGCACTTAATGAAAAAATTAAAGTGCTTCTGGAACCATCTTAACTGGTTTGTTGCCAATCCAGCCGGTGATTTCTTTGAAGGTATCGGTGATAGCATCGGTGCCTGGCTTGAGCAGCTTACGAGGGTCGAAGCCCTTGCCTTGCTGATCCTTACCAGCTTCGATGTATTCACGCGTTGCCTTAGCAAAGGCAAGCTGGCATTCGGTGTTGATGTTCAACTTGGAAATACCCATGGTGATTGCCTTTTGAACTTGTTCTTGAGGGATACCAGAACCGCCGTGAAGAACGAGCGGCATCTTAACAGCGTCGTTCAATTCTTGCAGACGATCGAAGTGCAGGCCCTTCCAGTTGTCTGGATATTGACCGTGGATGTTGCCAATGCCAGCAGCCAGGAAGTCGATCCCGGTAGCGGCTAATGTCTTGGCTTCTTCAACGTCAGCTAATTCGCCTTCGCCGACAACACCGTCTTCTTCACCGCCGATAGAACCAACTTCGGCTTCAACAGAAATGCCCTTGGCGTGAGCCAACTTAACGATTTCCTTGGTTTTTTCCAAGTTATCTTCAAAGTCGAGGTCGTGGCCGTCGAACATAACGGAGTTGTAGCCGGCAGCAATAGCTTCCTTGGCAGCTTCGTAGTTACCGTGATCCAAATGAATCACAACAGGAACGTTGATGCCCATGGCTTTAACCGTTGCTTCGATCATGGTCTGGCAGAATTCATAGCCGCCCATGTACTTAGCAGCACCCATGGATGTCTGGATGATAACCGGAACGTTCAATTCTTGCGCACCGGCAAGGATGGCGCGTGTCCATTCCAAGTTATTGGTGTTGAAGGCACCGATACAGTAGTGACCTTTATGTGCAGCTTTTACAAGCTCTGCAGCGTTAACTAATGGCATGTAGATATCCTCCTAGGAAATAAACAATTCACAACCGTTGTATTTTATCATATGTTGCGGGAGAAAAGGGCGAGAAAATGATGAGAGCTACTCGAGCAGCGTGACGGCTTTTTATAACACCCGTCATACATATGTCTGTGTGTACGCAAAGTCACTTTGAATGTACCCCGTAATCAGGGAAAATGCTACTGATTTGCTCACTTTTTGCCGACAAAATAAAAAATGACCATCAAATTGAAATTTGTTTGAAACTGGTAGTTGTGTGACCGCAATCGGATATTTAGTCAAGATTAAATGAGATTACTCTCATAAAAAGAAGACGGAAATTTGTTTATAAGTGGCACGTTTCACAATTTAAAATGCTAACTAATAGAAAAGCAAATCGCAATAAGTGGGTATTTCTTAAATTGGGTTAGTTGTTGTATGGTTTGAAAAAATCTGAATTCACAAAGTCTGATCTCTTTGATAAATGAGATCACACTAAGAGCAGTTGACCATGCCGTTGAAAGAACTAAGGTGGAGTTGTCAATAAATTGATAACAATTGAGTTGTTTGCATGACGAAATGCGATAAAGGAGATTTTGATATGGCAACAAAAGCAGCAGATCAGTTAGTCAGTGTTTTGATGGATTGGCAAGTTAAACACGTTTTTGGATTGCCTGGTGATTCAATCGATACCACAGTTGATGCCTTACGTCGACATCAGGATAAGATCAAGTTTGTGCAGGTGCGGCATGAGGAAGTCGCCGCTTTGTCCGCAGCGGCAACTGCTAAGTTAACAGGCGGTTTGGGTGTTTGTCTCTCCATTGGCGGCCCTGGCGCCATTCATCTATTAAATGGTTTGTATGATGCCAAAATGGATCATGTCCCGGTTCTGGCCCTGCTCGGTCAGGTGACGACGAGCAACATGAATGAAGGCTTTTTCCAAGAAGTGAATACACCGAAGCTTTTTGACGATGTGGCGGTTTATAACAAAACTGTCATGGCATCGGATAACTTAGGACAAATTGTCGATACGGCGATTCGCACAGCCTTTACAGAAAAAGGTGTGGCAGTTTTAACCATTCCAGATGATTTGCCAGCTCAAAAAGAAGCTGCTAGTTATCAGGACAGCGCCGCTGCTTTTGCCTTGAATGTGCCGAAAGTTGATCCTAAACAGTTAGAGGACGTTGCTTCGATGCTGCAACAGGCACAAAAACCACTTGCGTTGATCGGTCGCGGTGCTGAGCATGCAGGTGCGTTGGTTCAAAAGTTTGTCGAGGCCAATCACATACCGTTTATTCAAACGATGCCAGCAAAAGGCACTATCGCCGATGATCATCCCAATAGTTTGGGCAATGTCGGTAAACTAGGTACGAAGCCGGCATATGAGGCGATGAAAGCGACTGATCTCCTCTTCATGATCGGGACGAATTATCCATATACGCCTTATTTGCCAGCCGAAGGTCAAGCTAAGTGCGTTCAAATCGACACGCGCCCAGAAAACTTGGGCAAACGTTATTCAGTTGATGTTGCTGTTGACGGCGATGTTGGCACCTTTTTCACCGAACTGAATGCGAAGGGCTCCTTGCGTGATGATGATCGTTTTCTGAAAGCTTGCCAGAAGAATATGGAGAGCTGGAATAAGTGGATGAGCGAAAAGCGCTTGCTGGCTACTAATCCGGCATCGCCTGAAGCAGTCTTCGCGACGATTGATCAAACCGCGCCAAAAGATGCGATTTACTCGATTGATGTCGGTACGTCCACATCATGGGGTGCCCGTTTCTTGAACGTTCAGCCAACGCAAAAGTATACAATTTCCGCATGGCTGGGAACCATGGGCTGTGGCTTGCCAGGCGCGATTGCGGGTGCTGAGGCTTTTCCAAAGCGGCAAAATATCAGTGTCGCAGGGGATGGTGCCTTCGCGATGGTCATGCAAGACTTTGTCACAGCAGTCAAGTACAAGTTGCCGATCATCATGGTTGTCATGAATAATCAGAAGTTGGCATTTATTGAATATGAGCAGCAAAGTGCCGGCCAGTTGAACTATGAAATTGATTTGGCTGATATGGACTATGCCAAAATTGCTGAAGCAGCGGGCGGCATTGGCTACACCGCTCGCAGCAATGACGAATTCAAAAATGCATTAGCCAAGGCATACAAAGAGACCGATAAACCGGTTCTGATCAATACCTACGTCCAAGACGATGCACCGCTTCCAGGCAAAATCGTTGGTGATGAAGCAAAGGGTTACATGAAGTACGGTTCCGAATATCTTGAGAATTATTGGAAGATTCCGTCCATGCCGCCATTGAAGGATATTATGCGGCAATTCTTCTAATTTTCGATTAGCTTGTATCAAAAATAAATGGCTTCAATAAAAAATCCCCACTCCGAGTCACGTCCGAAGTGAGGATTTTTTTTACTTAGAGGGTCTCCCGCCAAGCCGCCATCTCTGTTTGCCATGTCTTGCGAGCCTCATCGCTAGGGGACATGTTGTTAAGTGTCACTTGCGCCAGCTGCTTGTCGAACGAAACATCGAAATAGGTCCAATAGCCGAAAACGTGACCGGCATGGCTGAACCAATTTGGCGTTTTCGAATGCATCCACCCCATGCCGTAGAAGTCGTGGGTGAGGGTCAGTGCCTCGTGCCAATCTTTTTCAGACAGAATATCGTGGCGCAACACGGCCTGCGCCCATTTGGCAAGATCGGTTAAGGAGCTGACAACGGCTCCGTCCCCACCTTGGTAGGCACCTCGGCCAAGCACGACAGGTTTACCAGCCGTAACGTCTAGGTCATCATAACTGTTGGCCTCAGCATATTGTGTCCCAAGTCGTGTCTGAGTCATCGCCAGCGGTTCAAAGAAATGTTCCTCAAAAAAGCGTGCTAACGAATCGCCAGTAATTTTTGAGATGATGAAACCAAGCAATAAGTAATTACTGTTGGAGTAAACGCCTTTTTCACCCGGAGTAAAATCCAGTGGATGTTGATTTAACAATGAAATGACCTTGGTAATCTCATCGCCATGACCAAGATCTTCCAAAATAGGGTAGCTAAGATGGGATTCACTGGCACCAGGCATGCGTTTGGCATAATCAGTTAGTAAAAGCTCGGTGTAATCAGGAATGCCACTGGCCATATTCAACATCTGACGCAAGGTGACTTGATCGGCATAGCGATAGTTCGGCACATAATCTACTAAGGACGCCTCTATGTCAAGCTTGTCAGCCGCGTTCAGGAGTAACACGCTGTCAGCGGTGAATTGTTTACTTAGCGAACCTAAGCCGCTAGTTGTTTGAAGGATAAACGGCCGTTTCATTGAAAAATCGGCGGCACCATTTTGCCAACTTGAAAGTATTTCAGTCGGATTCACGATGATGGTCGCCCCATTGAGATGGTACTTTTCATTAATCTTTTGATAGCCTTGCCAATCAGTCACGTATGCTCCTCCTCGACGGGTTCGTCAACCCAGAAACCTGCACTTAAAATGGTCAAAGTCCGATAGACGTGTTGTCTGTACCTGAACCTGACAGACAAGATTCAGAAAGTATGAAGCAACTGTAGCATCGCTTGCCACCGAATTCAAATCAAAATCTCATTTTGCCAATCTGTTTGTTTTGCGTCATATGCACAATGGTTGCACATGCTAGCGGTGACTGCGATGATGGACTTATATTCTTAGAAGGAGCGTTATGTCATGTCAGATATATATGATGATCCCGCATTTTTTAAAGCATACAGCCAGATGGATCGGTCCAAAAAGGGACTAGCAGGTGCCGGTGAGTGGCATGAATTAAAAACAGTTCTGCCAGATTTTTCTGGTAAACGGGTATTGGATTTAGGCTGTGGCTATGGTTGGCATTGCCGCTATGCTGCTGAGCATGGCGCCAAAAGTGTCCTCGGCATTGATACCTCCGCTAAAATGTTGGCTGAGGCAGCAGCAAAGACGACCGACCAGCGGATCACTTATCGCCGGATGGACATGCAGGCGATTGATCAATTGCCGGATCAGTTTGACATTATCTTGAGCTCGCTGGCCATTCACTACATTGAGGATTACGCCCAGCTTGTGAAAAAAATCAGTGATAAGCTGCCAGTTGGCGGTCATTTTGTCATGTCGGTTGAACATCCAATTTTTACAGCCCAAGGCAAAGAAGAGTGGGTCACGGATGATCAAGGGCACAACCTTTACTGGCCAGTTGATCGCTATTTCGATGAAAGCCAGCGGAAGACTGATTTTCTGGGGCACCAGATTAAAAAATACCATCGCACTTTGACGACCTATCTCAATACCTTGCATGATCATCAGTTACGGTTGAATCGCGTGATTGAGCCGACACCGACAGATGAAATGGTTAAAACCATTCCGGGGATGGCAGATGAATTGCGACGGCCGATGATGCTCATTGTGGCGACTACCAAAACGGCGTATACTCATGAAAAATAAATCCTAAGTAGAATAGAAGGAAATAAATCGTGAAGCCAAAAATTGGGATTCCCACAGATGAATTGATCGAAGTTAACCCAGTGATGCCAAACAACCATCCTGCCTATGCGCCGCATGATGTAAAAGAGGCTTTTATTAAACTTGATGCTTTGCCGCTGATCATTGCGTTTCCTGATGATGTCAGCCAGACTGAGCAGCTTGCGCAAGATTATGTGCAGCTGATTGACGGTCTCATGTTGCCTGGTGGTCCGGATGTTGACCCCACATTCTATGGGGAAGAACCGCATCCCAAGATTGGCATGACGCTTTATCAGAAAGATCTTTTCGAAATTGCATTGATCAAAGCGGCACTGGCGGCAAATAAACCGATCTTTGGTATCTGCCGTGGCATTCAGATCATGAATGTGGCGATGGGCGGTACGTTGTATCAGGATTTGGAAAGTCAATACCCTGATTTGAAAATTCAGCATCCCCAAGCCACACTGGGCCAATTTGCGACCCACCATGTTGATTTGACACCTGATAGCCGATTGGCTGCCTTGTATGGGAAGACCACGATTAAAGTGAACTCGCGGCATCATCAGGCAGTTAAAACTGTCGGCAAGGGCATGCGGGTGACAGCGGTGGCTCCTGATGGCGTTGTTGAGGGGATGGAGTCAATTGACAATGATCTTTTTCTCGGGGTGCAATGGCATCCAGAAAACATGTGGCAACAAGAAGATCCGCAACAATTAGTGGTTTTTCAAGACTTTTTGGATCGGATTGCTACACATCAAAAATAAGGATGTTACGATTAGCTCGAATAACAGAACAAGCACCTGATCAGCTCAAAAATTCTTTGAGATTGGTCGGGTGCTTGTTTTATTTCGATGAAGGCCTTGGTGCTTCATGATTGTCGATAGTTTTTCGGGACAAGGACATGGTAGCTGCTGTAAAACCTGCCAAATTAGTGACGCTATTTGCAAATTCCCCCGCGACAATTTTTAGACAATCTTTCCTTTTATTTAAAATCATGTAACATTAGGGCCGAACGATACATATGTAACGGTGTTTTTTAACCGGGTGTATCTGAATAATTGGCGAGGGCATTCTAAGAGGAGGAAATCAACATGGGCGATGAAGCCGTCATCGAGCAGCTGACAGAGAAGCAAACTGAGCTGATCGAGTTTCTGTATGTGGATTATAACGGGTTAACGCGTGGTAAGGTGATTCCGCTTGCCAGCTTGAAGGCCAAGCTGGCTGATGGGATTGGGTTGACCAAAGCAACCTTGAATGTCAGTGAACGTGATACGATTTTGCCGGTGGCGGACATGACGCCTATTGGCGAACTGCGCCTTGTTGGTGATCCGGCGTCGGCACATGTCCTACCCTATATGCCGCAAGTCGCCACCTTAATGGGGGATATTTACAATCTTGATAAAACCCCGTACGCATCTGATCCGCGGTCCATTTTGAAAAAAGTCGTCAAGCAGCTTGCTGATGCTGGCTTCACGGTCAAAATGGCCTATGAAAATGAATTCGAGTTATTTACTGGAGATAAAGATCATCGCGAACCGGCAATGCCACATGTCGCCTTTTCCACCGAGTCCATGGATTTTGCGTATCCATTCATTCTGAAGGCGATCGATCAACTGCAAAAAGTCGGCATTATGCCGAACGCTTATTACCCAGAAGGTGGCATTGGTCAGCATGAGCTGAGCATGTTGCCGAGTGATCCGGTGACTGCTGCGGACAATGAGGTGATTTACAAACGGATCATCAAAAATACCGCGAAGGCTTTTGACCTATATGCCTCATTCGCGCCAAAGCCGCTAGTTGATTCGGCAGGGTCAGGGGCACACATTCACTTGTCACTTTGGCAAGATAAAGAGGATGCTTTCTTTGATGACAAGGCAGCGATGCAACTATCCACGATTGGGCAGTATTTTGTCGGCGGTGTTTTGAAACATATTCAAGGTTTGCTGGCATTGACCTGTCCATCGGCTAATTCATATCAGCGCTTGGCACCTGGTCATTGGAGCAGTGCATACGCCACATATGGTCAAGACAATCGTGAGGCGGCAATTCGCATTCCGTCAACCAGTTGGGGTGATCCGGCCAGCTCGATGAACATCGAACTCAAGGCAAGTGATGCGACGGCTAATCCTTATTTGGCTTTTGCTGGTTTGCTGGCGGCAGGACTTGACGGCATCACAAATCACATGCAACCGGATGGCTATTGCGATGTTGATCCAGCCAGCCTCAGTCAAGCTGAGCGCGATGCCAAAGGGATTCAGCTTCTGCCACGCACACTGAGCCAAGCGGTTGACGCTTTTGAGGCAGATTCGCTATTCCAGCAAGTATTTGGCAAGCAATTGGTCGATGCCTACGCGAAAATCAAGCGCGAGGACGATCAGTATTATGCCAAATTGGCATTGGAAAAAATTGCTGCCTTGCATCGCGAATTGTATTAAACTATTTTGACATGATCGTTGTCATGAAGGCTGGCAGCGATCACGTTGTATGAAGGCACTTCGCTTTAAAACTTCTAGGAAAGCGTGAGCTGGTCATTGCACCAGCAAACGTGTGAAGGAGGAAGTATTTTGGACGACTTATCTGAGCTTGTCGACCAAGTCCCATTGTTGGATCATCATTGCCATTTTTTGATTGACGGCAAGGTACCGAATCGTGACGACCGGCTCGCGCAGGTATCAACGGAAGCAGACAAAGATTATCCGCTTGCCGATACCAAAAATCGACTGGCTTATCACGGCTTTTTAGCCTTGGCTAAGGAGTTTGCGCTTGACGCAAATAATCCATTAGCGGCCATGAATGATCCCGGCTATGCGACCTACAACCATCGGATTTTCGGCCATTTTCACTTTAAGGAGCTACTTATTGACACTGGGTTTGTGCCGGATGATCCGATTCTTGATCTTGATCAGACGGCAGAGCTCGTTGGTATACCAGTGAAGGCGATCTATCGGCTTGAAACGCACGCCGAAGACTTCATGCTGGAACATGATAATTTTGCGGCTTGGTGGCAGGCGTTCAGTAACGATGTGAAGCAGGCCAAGGCCCACGGGTTCGTTGGGTTCAAATCCATTGCTGCTTATCGGGTTGGACTGCACCTTGAACCGGTCAACGTGATTGAGGCAGCGGCTGGATTCGATACGTGGAAGCATTCAGGCGAAAAGAGACTGACTTCCAAGCCGTTGATTGATTACATGTTGTATCACGTTGCGCCGCTCATAATCGCGCAAGATATGCCGTTGCAATTTCATGTTGGTTACGGTGACGCTGATACCGATATGTATCTCGGCAATCCGCTGCTCATGCGCGACTACTTGAACGTTTTTACCAAAAAAGGCTTGAAAGTGGTGCTGTTACATTGTTATCCATACCATCGCGAAGCCGGATATCTTGCCAGCGTGTTTCCGAATCTGTACTTTGATATTTCACTGTTGGATAACTTAGGGCCAAGTGGGGCCAGTCGGGTTTTCAATGAAGCTGTCGAATTGGCACCATATACGCGCATCCTATTTGCCTCCGACGCCAGCACCTACCCAGAAATGTACGGGTTGGCAGCACGGCAGTTCAAGCAAGCCTTGGTGGCACATTTTAACCAATTGCCATTCGTTGACCTCGCCCAGAAAAAGGCATGGATCAACGCCATTTGCTGGCAAACCAGTGCCAAGCTCTATCATCAAGAGCGTGAACTGCGCGTTTAGAAACCAGAGCATAAGCGG
>OLOA01004292.1_pt1 | contig 10879 bp, 7 predicted proteins | sample 1672201 | NCBI WGS metagenome assembly OLOA01 (sample SAMEA3136658, study PRJEB25190) | human gut metagenome
TATGGCTTGAAATTACCTTTCTCGTCTGCACGCAGCCAGTTGACGGCAGGAACAAAGAACCGGTCGGTGGTGTCTGTCTTCAGTGTTCCGGCAGAGAAGAGGTAGGCGTCCGATACACCGTCTTTGCTGGTGGCTTGTATGTGTACGTATTCTTTGGCCTTGTCCACGCTCATCGGATTGGTGACGGTGTGCAGCAGGTAGCTCCAAGTTACGGGTTCGGCAGCTTCCAGTTCATCATAAATGAACGAATAGCCGCTCTTGCCCAAGGTTACGATGTGGCGGCGGAATGTCTTTAAGCCTGTTTCGTCCCAGCCGTTTTCGGGGGAGTATTCCAGATGGCTTTGTTTGCCGCGTAGCAGCCACAGCGGAGAGATAACTTTTCCATAAGCGTTGGATGCGTCGCCTGCGACATAGCTAATCCTGTCACTGACATAGTGGCGGGGTATCCAGCCGTAACCTTCTGTTCCTATGCGTTGACCCATGCCGTTTACCAGAATGGAGTTGTGGGCACGTGTGGCACGGTGGCAATAAACACTGTGCTTGTCGGTGAAGCTGATGTGATGTCCGCTGCTGTAAAAGAGCGGCTGTCCGTTCCAGAAAGTATTGAAAGCATTCTGGTTGGCTATGGCGTGCGAAGTGCTGCCATAGGGGCTGCTGCGAAAACTGAGCATGGCGCTTTTGCGGGTGTCGTCCAAGTCGGTGGAGAAAGAAGCCAGTCCGCTTTGCGGGAATACGTGTCCCATCGGCAGGTCTTTCAATCCCGGTCCGTTGGGCAGAGGCTTGTCGCATTGAAGGCGGAACCATGCCAGACCTCCGGCTTTTGAGGTGCTTCCCTGTTCGAGAATATCGGGTTGGCGGGCACTGATATGACGTACATAATCTGCTGCATAGGTGTTGCCTGTCATACGTGCCAAAGCATCGGCATAGCCTACACGCGTACCGTTCGGGGTGAGAATGTTCTGATGTGAGCTGCCGTTGCCACCCGATTTGGAAAATGGCGGTTGCTGGTAGATGACATACAGCGCATTTCCCTGATACCAGGAATCGGAGAAGTAATTGTAACCGGTAAGGCGGGTATAGAAATATGGTACTTCTATGAGTGTGCGGAAATTGACACCGAAGTAGGAGTCACCGTTATGCCAAGCTCCATCCTTGTTCAGACCGGGGAAACGGGCGAGCCACAGGTTATAGCAATAGTCCGTCCACATATCGGCTTCGGGCAGTTCGCCATAAACGGTAAAGGCTGCCATGGTAAGGATGCGGAAGGTCATTTGCCATACGTGGTTGTCGGCGATGTGGTTTTCCAAACGATTGATGTCGTGCAGGAACATACTGTTGCCGGACTTTCGTATTTCGTTCAGCAGGAACTTGCGGGTGGTGTCATCCAAAGTATCGTATAGAGCGTCGTATGCCATAGAGCAGAGCGAAAGAAGGGTGGCTTCATTGAAGTCGCCCACTACATTCTTGTTGTCTCCCCAAGTTACCATTTCCTTGACACGTTTGATGGCTTCATCGGCATAACGGCGGTCTTTGGTGAGCAGATAGGCACGAATCAGCACGTCCGTATTGGCTTCTTCACCGTCGATGATGCGGCGGCTTTCGCGAGTGAGCATGGCGCTTTTCTGTACTTCGTTGGTCAGTCCTTTCGCTAAGTCTGAATTGATATCGTTCACGGACTTCATCGGAGTGACGAGTACTTTCTTGGCGCGTTTGAGGTAAGTAGTGCGTTCGGCTTTTCCTTCGCTGCGTTTTATGAAACTGTTCCATTCATCCTTGTCGAGCCATATGCGGGGGTGATGAGCGGGCAGCGCTTTCAATACGGTTGCTAAAGCAGGAGGACAGAACTTTTGGGGATTGGTTTTTACCGTAAATTGCAAGGTTTCGCTCCATTCGGCTTTGCCATCCGTAACATAGCCGTATTGCCAGTACCATGTGCCCGGAGTAAGGTCTTGTTCGGGATTGAAAAAGGGCCAGCGTGTTTCTACTTGTACGGTGCTTTCCTGTTCAAATGCCGGGCTTTGTGAATAGCGAAGGAAATAGCGTAATTTACTTTTGTCTGTTTCTTTTTGAGGAGGATTCTCTTCTGTCCCGTCCAGACCGCTTCGCAGTATGTTGAGGCTTGCCGGTAGCTGCCATTGAAAGGATACGGCGCGGTCGCTGACCGAAGCGCCGTTCAGCGGTGAAGGAGTTGCACGCATTTCGTGCATCAGTGTCGTGTCGGAGAGTTTGACGGTTGCCTTTCCGACTGCCTGTGCCTGTGCGCAGAGGGGTAGAAGGGAGAGGAGAGTAATGGATAGAATCTTGTTCATTTAATTGGGTATTACAAAAATAAGATGAGTGAAAGTACTATTATTTATACGCCGCTTGATAATTAGCCTTTTTTAGGAAGCACCTTTCCCGGTACATCATGCAGTTTGGGACGTGTCGGCTTAATCTTATGGGTATTCATATACTTTTCAAGAATGTCACGATGTTGCTGCGCCACTTTCTCGTAAGCGTTTTCCATCATGAGATTTCTTGTTTCACCCCTGTCGTTCTCCATGTCGAACAGTTGTTCGCGATGTCTGCCTTTGTCGTACAATACATATTTATAACGTGCGGTACGTACCATCCAACCTCGCGTCTTGCTGCTGTCGAAGCGTGTCTCGGTGATGACGTAATCCTGATGGGGAGCTTGCGGGTTACCTTCTTCGGCCACTTTACGGAATGATTTTCCGGCAGTGCCTTTAGGTTTTTTAGCACCTGTCCAGTCGCAGATGGTGGCGAAGAAATCTACTCCGTTGCTGATGAGTTGCGGCAATTGCTTGCCTGCATGTTTCTTGCCCGGCAGGGTTACGATGAACGGAATGTTTACCACTTCCTCGTATAAAGCCGATTTCTGGTTCCAGTGATGGGCGCCCAGTCCGTCTCCATGGTCGCTGGAGAAGATGACAACGGTATTCTCCCAAAGGTTGTTCTTGTCAATGGCATCGACTATCTTGCCGATTTCACGGTCTACTTTCTCTACCAAGCGGTAGTACGTGTAGCGGTACATACGCCAATCTTCGGGGGTAAAGGTAGCGGTGGGGTAGACATTGAAATTGTTGGCTCTCTCGTTTTCAAGGACATCGGCATCGTAGGGGTTCTTGGCGAAGTTGGCGGGCAGTCCCGGACAGTTACGTATCTCCGGTATACCGATATTGCCGTAGGGCAGGTTTTGGCTGCGTGCATATTCGCAAACATTGTGCGGATTGTCGAATGAAGCTACCAAGAAGAAAGGCTTGTTGTGCTTCTTGGAAAGGAATTGCACACAGGCCTCCGCCAGTCCGTCGTCGCTGTGTTTGTACAGTTGGTCGAAGCCGCGTTGTTTGTCGGGGATATCCAGTTCGGGTACGTGCCATTTGCCACCGTATGCGCATTCATACCCGGCATTCTTGACAAGCGTGCCCAATGTTTGTGTCTGAAGGGAATCGGGCATTGGAGCGCCGTTGATTGATAATCCTACCGCATCGGGATAGTGTCCTGTAAACATGGCGCCGCGTGAAGGACCGCTGAGCGGAGCGGTACAGTAAGCGTTTTGGAACATGATGCCGGCAGCAGCGAGCCTGTCCAGATTCGGTGTATGCAGGTCCGGGTTTCCGGCACAACTCATGGCATTTGCCGTATGCTGGTCGGTGAAGATGTAAATGATGTTGGGACGTTCGGCAGCGTATGCCATTGATGAACTTAGCAGGGATAGGCAAGCTATGTGCTTCATTGAGATTTGTTTTACCATATTATTAGTTTTTATAATTGATTTCAGAGGCTATTTCCACGATTGCTAAATTACGCTTTTCTCTACGTATAGATGAACGCTAATGTTTTTTTTATGATACGGAATGTGCATTTGATTGTCAATTTTGTACAGTTCGCTTTTAAATTTGTGCTAAAGGTGAATACAGAGGCACGGAGATAAGTAAGTATTGGAATTTAATTTATATCAAGAGTATCTGTCATTCAGAGCGAAGCGAAGAATCTCCTTTCTGTGTATACATTAAGAGAGTAGATTCTTCGCTTCGCTCTGAATGACAGATAGTATAAAAGTCGTTTTTCAAAATCTCTGTGTCTCAGTGTCTCTGTGTTTGAATAAGGGAACAAGTTAATCCCTAAACTCGCTTAATCGAATTTTTGCATTATCTTTGTCCCGACTAAAGAGAAAAATGAATGATAGTTTGTATAGCCGAAAAGCCTTCTGTGGCGCGTGACATAGCCGATGTACTCGGAGCGAAAGATAAGAAAGACGGATACATCGAAGGAAACGGATACCAGGTGACCTGGACGTTTGGCCACCTCTGTACACTGAAAGAACCGCACGAATACACTCCCAACTGGAAGTCGTGGAGCTTGGGCAGTCTGCCTATGGTGCCGCCCCGTTTCGGTATCAAACTTATCAGCAACCCTACATACGAACGCCAGTTTCGCGTGATTGAGAACCTCATGCAGCATGCCGATATGATTATAAACTGCGGTGATGCCGGACAAGAGGGAGAGCTCATTCAGCGTTGGGTGATGCAGAAAGCCGGTGCGCGTTGTCCGGTGAAGCGTCTGTGGATTTCCTCGCTGACGGAAGAAGCTATCCGTGAGGGGTTTGCCAAGCTGAGGGACGCATCCGATTTCCAACCTCTGTACGAAGCAGGTCTTTCGCGTGCCATCGGTGACTGGCTGTTGGGGATGAACGCCACCCGCCTGTACACCATGAAGTACGGTCAGAACCGGCAGGTACTTTCTATCGGACGGGTACAAACGCCTACATTGGCGCTAATCGTGAACCGCCAGCTTGAGATACAGAACTTTGTCCCCAAACAATACTGGGAATTGAAGACGGTGTATCGTGATACCACCTTTTCGGCCATTCTCCGCAAGAGCGATGAAGAACTGGTACTGGAAGCCGAAAAACAGAAAGAAGGCGCTGCCGCCAAAGCCGCAAAACCCGAAGAAAACCGGGGAATAGAGCCTATCACGGACAGGGAGCGTGGAATGGCTTTGCTGGAGCAGATAAAGAACTCTCCTTTTACTGTCACAAACGTCACCCGCAAGAACGGTAAAGAGGCCCCGCCTCGGTTGTTCGACTTGACTTCCCTGCAGGTGGAGTGTAACAAGAAGTTTGCTTTTTCCGCCGACGAGACGCTGAAAACCATCCAGTCGCTGTACGAGAAGAAAGTAACGACCTATCCGCGTGTCGATACCACTTTCCTGAGTGATGATATCTATCCCAAGTGTCCCGGCATACTGAAGGGGTTGCGGGACTATCAAACATTGATCGCTCCGTTGGACGGAGCTACGTTGCCGAAATCGAAAAAGGTGTTCGACAACTCGAAGGTGACGGATCACCATGCCATTATACCTACCGGTCAGCCCCCTCAGAACCTGACGGATATGGAACGACGTGTATTCGATCTCATTGCGCGCCGCTTCATTGCCGTGTTCTATCCGGACTGTTTGTTTGCAACGACTACGGTAATAGGTGAGGTGGAGCAGATTGAATTTAAAGTTTCGGGCAAGCAGATATTGGAACCCGGTTGGCGTGTGGTCTTTGGTACACCCTCGGCACAATCGCAAGAAGAAAAAGAAGAGAAAGGCGGAGAAGATGAAAACGTGCTTCCTGCATTTGTGGCGGGAGAGAACGGCCCGCACTTGCCGGACTTATACGAGAAGTGGACGCAACCGCCACGCCCTTATACCGAGGCTACTTTGTTGCGTGCCATGGAAACTGCCGGTAAGCTGGTAGATAATGACGCGATGCTCTGAAAGAAAACGGTATAGGCCGCCCTTCTACCCGCGCCGCCATTATCGAAACGCTCTTTAAACGTAATTATATCCGCAAGGAGAAAAAGAATCTGATTGCTACTCCTACGGGGGTAGAGTTGATTCAGATTATTCATGAAGAATTGTTGAAATCAGCTCAACTTACTGGAGAATGGGAACAGAAGTTGCGCAAGATTGAGAAAAAAACATTTAGTGCTTCGCAGTTTCTGGAGGAGTTGAAGCAAATGGTATCGGAGATTGTGATGAGTGTACTTTCCGATAACAGTAACCGCCATATCACCATACAAACTCCTGTACCCGAAAAGGGTGAAAAGACTTCTGCAGCATCAGCTTCCGCTGCCGATAAACCGAAAAAAGAGCCAAAGAAAAGAGCGCCGCGAAAGCCCGCAGCAAAGAAAGCGGAGCAAACGACCGATGCGCTGGTAGGACAACCTTGTCCGCTTTGCGGAAAGGGAACGGTTATTAAAGGAAAAACGGCTTACGGCTGTTCCGAATGGAGGAGCGGATGTACATTCCGCAAGCCGTTTGAATAGAGGCACAGAGATACAGTCCCCTCTGTGCTCTCAGCTTTATTCGTAATTCAAGTGGAATTCTACGACCGCTTCAATACCTTTCCGCAGAATATCCAGCGGGATATTTTCGTTGGGAGAATGAATGGCGTTGGACTCCAGACCGAATCCCATCAGTACGGTTTTTATTCCCAATACCTGTTCAAAAGTAGAGATTATAGGAATACTTCCTCCGCGACGTACTGCCAACGGTTTCTTTCCGAATGCTTTGGTGAAGCCTTTCTCTGCGGCTTGGTATGCGGGGAGCGTAATGGGGCATACATATCCTTGCCCGCCATGCATGGGAGTAACCTTTACTTGTACGGTATCGGGGGCTATACTCATGATATAATCGGCGAACTGTTGCGAAATCTTATGATGCTCCTGATGCGGAACCAGTCGGCATGATACTTTGGCATAGGCTTTGGAGGGCAGCACGGTTTTAGAGCCTTCACCCGTATAACCTCCCCAAATACCGCATACATCGAAAGACGGACGGCAACTATTACGTTCCAGCGTACTGTAACCTTTTTCTCCGGAAAGGGCATTTACGCCGATAGCCTTTTTATATTTCTCCTCATCAAACGGGATATGCGCTATCATCTCACGTTCTGCCTGCGGCACTTCTTCCACATCGTCGTAGAAGCCCGGTACGGTGATACGTCCGTCCGCATCCGTCACTTGGCTTATCATCCGGCAAAGCACGTTGATGGGGTTGGCTACTGCACCGCCGAAGTGTCCGGAATGCAAGTCGCGATTCGGACCGGTTACTTCTATTTCCCAATAGGCAAGCCCGCGCAGTCCGGTAGTGAGTGAGGGAAGGTCTGCACCCAGCATACTGGTGTCGGAGACGAGGATTACGTCGGCTTTCAACAGCTCTTTATGTTCTTGGCAGAATCCTTCAAGACTGGGTGAACCGATTTCTTCTTCTCCTTCGAAGATGAACTTTACGTTGTGGGTCAGCAGGTTGTTCTTCACCAAGTATTCAAAAGCCTTTACTTGGATGAATGATTGGCCTTTATCATCGTCTGCGCCACGTGCCCAGATGTGTCCGTCACGTATTTCCGGTTCAAAGGGATTGCTTTTCCAAAGCTCCAGCGGTTCGGCGGGCATCACGTCATAGTGGGCGTATATTAATACGGTCTTGGCTTTCGGGTCTACGGTTTTCTGTCCGAATACGATGGGATTGCCTGCGGAGGGCATAACCAACGCTTCGTCAGCGCCGGCTGCCAACAATAGTTGCGCCCAGCGTTCGGCGCACGCCAGCATATCATCGTGATGTTCGGGCTTCGCACTGATGCTGGGAATACGGATAAGGCTGAATAAGTCTTCCAGCATCTTGGATTCGTTCTCTGCAATATAATCTTGTATCATATAATATTAGATAAGTATGTCATTATTTATTTTTTTCGTCTTTAGTGTGGCTTAGAATGATGCCAAAATGTGCGACCAACTTAATTTGTCAGACACTGTCTGACAAATTGGATAGAGTAGATAGAACTTTCTCATATTGTTTAAATTAGGGCGGCTGTAGCCTTTCCCTAATTTAATACGTAATATTTTTGCTAATGAAGAAAGCAATGCTGTACCATATTTAGCCTTAATATTTCCTTGTTGCTCGAACTCTACAATGTATTTGCCTATATTCCAATAGGTAGAAACCAAAGTCGTATTAACAATTTGGACTAATTGATTCTTAGTGTCAGTTACCAGATTGGTAATATTGTCAGCCAATTGATTTAATTCTTGTTCTGCCAAAATTGGTGAATTTGCAATATTATTGTTTTTATCCATATCTATAAAGTCTATCTTTTATTGATAGGTATCAGAGTTGTGTTGTTCTATCAATCAGATAATAATCCAATAATGTCATGGCTGCCATAGCTTCTACAATGGGTACGGCGCGGGGCAGCACGCAGGGGTCGTGGCGTCCGCGGGCTTTGAGGGTGGTGTCTATGCCGTCCATGTTTACGGTATGCTGTTCCATGAGTACGGTTGCCACGGGCTTGAAGGCTACGCGGAAGTAGATGTCCTGTCCGTTGCTGATGCCGCCCTGAATACCGCCGGAGTGGTTGGTGTGTGTTTCGATGCGTCCGTTATTATTGAAGAATACGTCGTTTTGCTCGGAACCTTTCATCTTCAGACCTTTGAAGCCTTCACCGTATTCAAATGCCTTTGCAGCATTGATGCTGAGCATACCGGCGGCAAGGGCCGATTGAAGTTTGCCGTAAATGGGTTGTCCCAGTCCGATGGGGCATCCTTTGATGACACAAGTCACTACGCCGCCAATGGTGTCGCCTTCTCCTTTTATCTTGAAGATGAGCTCTTCCATTTCTTTCGCCTTCTCCGGGTCGGGGCAACGCACCGGATTGCTCTCAATCAGGTCGAGGTCGTAAGCGGTATAGTTTTCTTCCAGCTTGATAGGACCTACTTGTGAAGTGTATGCCGTGATGCGGATGCCCAGCTGTTTCAAAGCCAATTTGGCCAATGCTCCTGCCACAACGCGCGAAATGGTTTCGCGTGCCGATGAGCGTCCTCCGCCACGGTGGTCGCGTATTCCGTATTTTACGTTATATGTATAGTCGGCGTGCGAGGGGCGATATACTTCTTTCAGATTATTATAGTCGTTGGAGTGTTGGTTTTCATTCCATACGATGAATCCGATGGGGCATCCGGTGGATTTACCTTCGAAAATGCCGGAAAGGAATTCTACTTTATCAGATTCTTTGCGTGAGGTGGTGATACGTGATTGTCCCGGACGGCGACGGTCGAGTTCCGATTGGACAAAATCCATATCGATGGTAATTCCTGCGGGGAATCCATCTATTACACCGCCTATGCCTTTACCATGTGACTCTCCGAAACTGGTAAGGCGGAGAATATTACCGAATGAGTTGAACATATCAAATGCTTTAAGAGTTTATAATGAGGTTAATGTGCCAGTTTGCCCTGTCATAACGGGCTTTGACTTTTTAAAGGTAACAATTATTTTTGTAAAACGTTTCAAAAATGGCAATAAATCTTTTATTTTCCGGCTTTCGGGAGTGTCAATTACTGTTTCAACCTATTGATTCCGTTCGTAAATCCATAGAATCCTTTAAGAATGTGAAGAAACTTTATAAATGCTCCTATATGAAAAAAGGGACATCTATTCTATATAAAAGACCTTGTTTGGAGGTTTTAAAAACTGTTATTTTGCGCCATAGATAAAAAAGAGAATATTAATCCACCCATAATTGTATGGGAATTTTATTAACTAAACAAGTACTTATATGAAGAAAAGTTTGTTTTATTTGCATTGATCTGTTCAATGAGTTTATTTACCGCTTGTAGCGATGATGATGATCCTGACTACTCTAAAGTTATTGAAGAAGAAATAGCAGGTGATTATAAAGGAACCTTGACTGTGACAGTAGAGGGAACTACTATGCCTTCCGAACCTCAAAAGATTAAGATTGAAAAGGCCAGTCCTTCTGCTATAAATCTTTCTTTAGCTAATTTTAGCTTTATGGGGATTGCTATCGGTGATGTTGAGTTGAAGAACTGTGTATTATCTCAGAATGGTAATACTTATACATTTTCTGGTACCCAAGATTTGAAGGTAGAAACCTTGTCTTGTATAATTAATGCCAAAGGTACAGCTTCAAATGGTGCCGTAAAAGTTGATATGGATATCGATGCCACTGTAGGCAGCTTGGAGCAGAAAGTCAAAGTTGTGTATGAAGGTACTCGTCTGACTGGCTCTGAAAGCAGTGAAGCTAAGATTACGGCTTTCTCTTTCGATATGTCTAACAAAGCAAATTCCATTGTAATTGAGCAACCGGTTATTAATGATGATAATACAATCACATTTAGAGTAGACGAGGCTGCGGTGGAAGCTGATGCAAATGTATTGAAAACTGTAGTTCCTACGTTTACTGTTTCTGACAAAGCAACTACGTCTGTGGAAAGTGGTAAGGCTATGGACCTTTCAAAAGATGTAACGATTACTGTGCTGGCAGAAGATGGTACAGTAGTGGAATATATAGTAAAAACCCCTGTAAGAAACTCTTTAATAAAATACTCTTTTGAAACTTGGTATGTTACAAATGAAGGGAAAGAATCAGAATATTGGAATCCAAATCCTAAAGAGGAATTGAATACATCAAATGAAGGGGCAGCACTCATGAATAATACATCATTTTCTCCTTTATTGATTGGTTTTCCTGTTACATCTGAAGATAATGGATTTACAGGTAAAGCAGCTAAACTGGTGACTTTATATTCTAAAAATCATCCTTTTGGTACTATTGCCCCTATAACTTCAGGCTCTTTATTTATGGGGCAGTTTAAAACAACTTTCCCAGCTCTAAAATCAACAAAGTTTGGTATACCTTATGATAAAAAGCCTATACTATTTAAGGGAGTCTATAAATATACGGCTGGGGATAATTATGTAGATGGAACGAAATCTCCTGTAGAAGAGAATCTTGATATCAAAGATGAGTGTGCTATTCAAGCTGTACTTTATGAAGCTGTTGATGAAAATGGAAAAGAGGTAACTTTAA
>OLOA01004294.1_pt1 | contig 10878 bp, 11 predicted proteins | sample 1672201 | NCBI WGS metagenome assembly OLOA01 (sample SAMEA3136658, study PRJEB25190) | human gut metagenome
GTGGAGGAAGTCTACGATGAAATTCAGTTCATCATGGCGACGCTGGGCTATAAAATGAACGATGCAAAAGCGGTGCAGAGCGAAGAAACGGTTTTACATACAACACGCAACGGCATAGAAGCGTTTGGCGTGTATGACGGCGAGCGGTTCGAGGTGCTGGAGGGCTCGCGTATCGGGCGCACGGAATATAAAAGCCTTTCACCGGCCATTGCGCGCCAGAGACGATCAGCTCTGAAAAACGGAGACGTGACCGATGTAAACAGCGAATATGTGCTGAACAAATCGATGTCGTTTTCGTCGCCGAGCTCGGCCGCTATGTTCGTCCTCGGTACAAGTGCGAACGGTTGGGTGAAATGGAAAAGTAGGGATGGCAAGACGCTGGATAAGCTTTTCAGAAAGTAAATACGAAAATAAGAGCGCAGGCGCACGAAAACGGCGTATCTGCGCTTTGCTCATTTTGCTAAATGCTTTGCGGGGCGTTTTTTCTTTAGGAACATTTCGGTTAATATGACCGTACCGGTCTGCTCGATTTGCTTGCGGTACTGCCCGTTGAAGCCGAAGCAGAAGACGTGCCCGAAGAAGCCGCGCCGCTTGACAACTAAGACAATAATGCCGATATATAAATCTTTAAAACAGTATAAATTGCGCGTATTCTGCGTGCTGTCATCATAGCGCATGAAAGTTTGCTTGTTAATACACTTTATTGAAAATAGGTATTAATTTGTAATTCAATTTGCTGTAGACTATTATTCGATAGGGGGTATCTCCACCATGGCTATTGATACCATGAAAAAAGGCTCCATAGAAATGCTCACGCTGTTTTTGCTGTGTGAAGAAGACGCATATGGTTATCAGCTTGTGCAGAAAATCAAGGAGCGAAGCAAAGGTTTCATTACAGTGCAGGAGGGGTCATTTTATCCGCTTCTGTACCGCTTGGCGGATGGTGGGTACATCACCGGCGAGGAGGTCGTAACGCGCATGAGCACGGGGCGTTCCTGCATGCGTGTGATCTATCATATTGAAAACGCCGGGCGGGAACGGTTGGCGTCTTTAAAAAAAGACTATGAAACCGTTCAGCAGGGTATCCATAATATTCTTGATTCTTAATTTGCTTACAAGTTTTCACTCAAATCCCATAGAAAAGCAGCTGCTCTTTTTAACAAGGAGCAGCTGCTTTTTTGTGGGGAAAGACCACTCCGAAATCAACCGTATAATGGCGGCGCGCGCACGGCGGCTTCTGTTTACACTGGAAAATGAAACGGGAATATGGTAAAATAGCGGTACAGTCAAAATGAAGATAGGGGAACAAAAATGACAAAAATCTTATTTATTTGCCATGGCAATATCTGCCGCAGCCCGATGGCGGAGTTTGTGATGAAAGACCTTGCAGCAAAAGCGGGGAAAAGAGGGGCATTTGAGATTGCTTCGGCGGCGGTGAGCCGAGAGGAACTCGGCAACCCGGTGTATCCGCCCGCAAAGCGCAAGCTTTTGGAACACGGTATTCGCTGCGACGGCCATGCGGCGCGCCAGATGACGCGTGCGGATTATGATAAGTTCGACTACATCATCGGCATGGACAGTTCCAATCTGCGCGGCATGCAGCGTATTTGCGGAGGTGACCCGGAGCATAAATTCTCTTTGCTGATAGAGCACACCAATCGTCCCGGCGACGTGGCTGACCCGTGGTACACCGGCGATTTTGAAGCGACCTGGCGCGATGTTTATGAAGGTTGCACCGCGCTTTTGAAGGAAATTTCGGAATGAACGGAAAAAACACAAGGAAGCGGAGTATTGAAGTAAACGGCAGAATTTTCACAGCTGACGCGATGTGACCTCCGTGAGGAAGAACTGCTTTTTAGTTCGTATAATTCTATCTCGTCCAGTATTTGCGGTCGAGCGTGCGGTAGCGCACGGCCTCGGCGGCATGGCGCGCTTCGATGTCGCGGCTGTTATCGAGGTCGGCGATGGTGCGCGAAACTTTTAGCACACGGTCGTAGGCGCGGGCGGAAAGCCCGAATTTTTCAAATGCGTTTTTCAGCAGGGCATCGGCAGCAGGCGCGGTGCGGCAGACTTCATGCAGCATTTCCGGCGGAATCTGTGCATTGCAGGTGATGCCGGTGTTCGCAAAACGCTCGTTTTGAATATCCCGTGCGGCATCCACACGCGCTTTGATGGACGCGGAGCTTTCCTCCTTTGCGGTGTTCGAGAGGTCGCGAAAATCGACCGGCGGCACTTCAATGTGCAGGTCGATACGGTCGAGCAGTGGCCCGGAAACGCGGCCGAGGTACCGCGCCACGGCGGTCTCCGAGCAGGTGCACGGGCGTGTGGGGTGACCGTAATAGCCGCATGGGCAGGGGTTCATGGCGGCGACGAGCATAAATTTACACGGGAAAGAGACCGTGCCGTTCACGCGCGAGACGGTCACAACGCCGTCTTCAAGCGGCTGGCGCAGCGTCTCCATGGAGCTGCGCGAAAACTCCGGCAGCTCATCCAAAAACAGCACACCGTTGTGTGCAAGGGAGATCTCGCCGGGGCGGGGGATAGACCCGCCGCCCGAAAGCCCCGGGCCGGAGATGGTATGGTGCGGCGAGCGGAAGGGGCGCGTTTCAATGAGCGCGGTGTTGCTCGGCAGAAGTCCCGCAACAGAGTGAATTTCGGTCGTTTCGATCATTTCCTCAAAGCACATTTGCGGCAGGATGGACGGCAGGCGCTTTGCAAGCATGCTTTTGCCGGAACCGGGCGAGCCGATGAGCAACACGTTGTGCCCGCCGCTTGCGGCAATCTCTAAAGCGCGCTTTGCCTGTGCCTGCCCTTTTACATCGGCGAAGTCCGGCAGCGGCGGCTGATTTTTCGGATCGCTGTGGTACGGCGCGGCGGGCAGGATCGGCTTTGTACCGCGCAGATGGTCGATGAGTGTGAACACGTCCGGCACAGGGTAGACCGAAAGCCCGGTCACAACGGCGGCTTCATAGGCGTTTTCCGCAGGCACAAACATGCGCGTGTAGCCGAGCTTTCCGGCTTCTATCGCCATGGAGAGCACACCGCGCACAGGATGCAGCGCACCGGAAAGCGAAAGCTCGCCCGCAAAAATGCAGTCGTCCGTGTTGACATTCAGCTGGCCGGTGGCTTTCAATAAAGCGATGAGCAGCGGCAGGTCGTAAACGGGGCCCTCTTTGCGCACGTCGGCAGGGGCAAGGTTCATCGTGATGCGGCTGACGGGGAAATCGAACCCGCAGTTTTTCAGTGCGGCGCGCACGCGATTGCGCGATTCCTTTACGGCGGCGTCCGGCAGGCCGACAAGGTCAAAGGCAGGCAGACCGGCAGAAAGGTCACATTCCACTTCCACTTTGAACGCGTGCATGCCGAAAAGTCCCATGCTGAATGCTTTTGATACCATATTTTTACCGCCTTTCGCAGTTCTTGTCTGCATTATATACTTTTTGTCGAATTTTGGCAATAGAAGTTTAAGTTTGCAGGATAGATATAAATGTAAAAATTCGGTCGAGCATTTTTGTACAGTATAGGAAGATTTGTCTTGACTTCTGTAAGGGTTTGGAGTATGATAAAGAAACAGTAGTCATTTGGAGCGTTCTCATGCAGGAAACCGGGCAGAAAAATAGTATACCACTCAGCGATGAGGCGCTGGCACTTCGTTTTCAAAACGGAGATGACGCGGCGTTTTCGGAGCTTGCGGCGCGCTATCTGAAGGTCATCCGCATCAAGGCGTGCAGTTTTCGCGAGATTTTTTCCCTTGAGCGGGAAGACCTGTACCAGGAGGGGCTTTTGGGGCTTTTAGACGCGGCGAATTCCTATAAGCCGAGCGAAAGGACGTCGTTTGAAACGTATGCCGGGCGGTGCATCAACAATCGAATCGTCAGCGCTGTGCGGCGTAGCTCCAGTCTGAAAAATTCTTTCCTCAATAACGCTGTGCCCATTGAGGAGATGGAAGACCTTGGGGCAGACCGCCTTTCCGACCCACAAACGCTTTTGGAGAGCCGTGACGAGATGGACCGGCTGCTTTCTGTTATCCATATTTCACTTTCCGATTTTGAGCTGCGTGTGCTTTCTTTGTATCTTGGCGGCTATAAGCGGCAGGAAGCAGAGAGAAAACTCGGCATTTCGGCGCGTGCGTTCGATAACGCGATGGCGCGTGTACGCAAAAAGCTGCGGCAGAAAAACAATGACGCCAAAGGATGACTTTCGCGCGGATACCTTTTCTATATATTTATATGTATATGCCCTTCCACAGTTGATGGCGTTGTTTTTCAATGAAGCGGTGCAAATCCGCCGGGGGCAAAACTCATTCTATTCTATTATGACCAAAGCGAGGTAAAAACACATGTACGAAGACAAGACCCTGATCTGCAAGGAATGCGGCAAAGAATTTGTATTCACAGCCGGCGAGCAGGAATTTTACGCATCCAAGGGCTTCGAGAACGAGCCGCAGAGATGCAAGGCATGCCGCCAGAACCGCAAGAATGCAGCAAAGCCGGAACGTGAGATGTACACGGCTGTCTGCGCCGCCTGCGGCAAGGAAGCAACCGTTCCCTTCAAGCCGCGTGAGGACCGTCCGGTCTATTGCAGCGAGTGCTTTGCACGCATGAAGGAAGAAAGATAAGCTTTAAAACGCATATCGGTGCCCGGCGGGAGACTGCCGGGCATTTTGCAGTTCAAAGACAAATATTGCTTTATAAATATTTACGATATTTACGCGGAAAGCCGTGATATACCTTGCAAAACAAACTTATGCATCGTATAATTAAATTGATTAAATATCTTTAAAGGGGGATGTTTTATGCACATTACGGTCGATACCATCATCGGCGATATTCTGCGGCGGGAGATAGATGCCGCAGTGTTTTTCAGGGAAGCGGGCATGCATTGCATTGAATGTCCCGCCGCACGCGGCGAAACAGTCGCAGAGGCCTGTGCAGTGCATGGTATGGATGCAGAGCAGTTCGCAGCAGCATTTAACGCGCGCTTCGCCACAAAATAAGCAAATTCGCCGATCCGGCAATTCGGAGGAACTCATGGAACAAAACAGAATAGAACGAGCACCCACCCTTGGCGCGCGTCTGCAAAAATGTGCAGATTTTGTGCGGGAAGGCAAAAAACTTGCCGATATCGGCACAGACCACGGCTATGTGCCGGTCTGTTTGCTGCAAAGCGGCAAGATACCGTTTGCCGTTGCGGTTGATGTTCACAAAGGGCCGCTGGAAAGCGCCATGAACAATGCTTCGCGCTGCGGTGTGGCGGACAAAATGCACTTTGTGCGTGGAGACGGTCTGCACGGGGTGCTGCCCGATGAGGCGGAGGACATTGTCATCGCCGGCATGGGCGGTGAACTTATTTTGCGTATCATCTCGGAAGCGCCATGGCTGTGCGCGATGGATAAGCACCTTGTTTTGCAGCCGATGACGACCGCCATGCAGCTTAGAGAGGGACTTGCCGCGCTGGGCTTTACGATTGACCGCGAAGAAGCGGTAATAGATAGTGATAAAATTTACTCCGTGATGTCCGTGTACTATACCGATCAAAAGCGGGATAATTTAAAGCTGATTGATTTATATATGGGACAGATCAAACCCGGCAGTCCGTTCAGCGCACGTTATGCCAAAAGCGTGCGGCACAACATCGAAAATAAGATCAAGGGCATGCGGCACGGCGGCGCGGACAGCAGCGCGCTGGAAATTTTGCTGCAAATGCTTTTAGACCTGTACGGCGAGGAGGAGAACGCATGACCGTTCGAGAGATCTATGACGCCATAGACTGTATTGCGCCGTTTCAAACGGCAATGGATTTTGATAACGTCGGCATTCTGGTCGGTGATGAAAATGTCGACGTCACAAAGACGTTGCTTTGCTTGGATGTCACGCCGCGCGTTTTGCGTGAGGCGAAAAGCATCGGCGTGGAGCTCATCATCAGCCACCACCCGGTGATCTTTAACCCGCTGCGTACCGTGCAGCCGCAGAACATCATCTATGCGCTTGTGCAGAGCGGCATTGCGGTCATCAGTGCGCACACGAATCTCGATATGGCATATCCCTACGGCGTGAACGATGCGCTTTGCCGCAAACTGGGGCTGCAAAACGTCCGCGGCATTTTAAAAGAGGGCGAAACGGACATTGCCTACATGGGCGAGCTGCCGGAAGAAATGACAACGGAGGACTTTGCTCTGCACATTAAGGAAGCGCTGGGGCTTTCGGCGGTGCGCTGCACGGCGGTCAGCAAAATGCTCCGCACAGTCGCGGTCGTCGGCGGTGCCGGGGGAGACTATGCCCTTGCAGCGCAGGCAAAGGGCGCGGACGCGTTCGTCACCGGCGAAGTGAAGCACCACGAGGCCATCGCGGCGCAGCAGGCGGGACTGGCTTTGTATGAAGCCGGGCACTACCACACGGAGCTGCCGTACCGTGAGCGGCTGAAAGCGTATCTTGACACAGCCTGCCCGGGTGTGGAATTTATCGTTTCCGAAAGCGAACGCCCGCCGATGGAAACGCTTTGAAACAGAACAGAAAGGCGCTTTTTAAAAGCGATGGTTTTATAAAATGGCACTGGATGGTGTATTTTTACGACATTTAAAAGAGGAAATCGGCATGTCCTTGCTCGGCACGCGCGTAGACCGTGTGTTTCAGCCAAACCGCGATGAGCTGATTCTCGCATTTCGCGGCTTCAGCGCCGCATATAAGCTGCTCATTTCCGCCCGTGCAAACAGTGCACGCATCCATCTGACGACGATTCCGGTGGAAAACCCGCAGCAGCCGCCGATGCTGTGCATGCTTTTGCGCAAGAAATTGCAGGGTGCAAAGCTTTTGGAAATCACGCAGCCCGACTTGGAGCGTGCGCTCATGCTGAAATTCGACAGCGTGAATGAGCTCGGCGACCACGTGGAGCTGACGCTTGCCGTGGAGATCATGGGCCGGTACAGCAATATCATTTTGGTTGATGAAAACGGCAAAATCATCGATGCACTAAAACGCGTGGATGCCGAGATGTCTTCGGAGCGTCTTGTGTTGCCTGGGCTTTTATATCGCCTGCCGCCCCCGCAGGATAAGCTTTCCATGCTTACCTGCACGGTGGAGGAGATCATGGCGCGTATCGATGCTTTACCGCGTGATATGGAGCTTTCCAAAGCGTTGATGTCCGTTTTGCAGGGCATTTCGCCGATCATTGCGCGCGAAGTCGAAAACAGCGCGGGGCTGGGGCATGAGGTGTATGTGAAAAGCATGACGCCCCCGCAGCGCCGCCGCACGGAGATGTACGTGACAACGCTGATGGAGACGGCGAAAAACGTTTCCGGCACGCCGCATATTGTCATCGACCCGCAGAATAAACCGAAAGATTTCGCGTTTATGGACATTCGTCAGTACGGCAGCGCGATGACGGTCAGTGAAAAAAAGAGCTTTTCCGAAATGCTCGACGCGTTCTACGCCGAGCGCGACCAGATTGAGCGTATGCGCGTGAAAAGTCAGGATCTTCTGCGTCTGCTCGCGAATCACGCCGACCGTTTGAGCCGCAAGATCGCGAACCAGCAGGCAGAGCTTTCCGCATGCGCCGAGCGCGACACACTGCGCATCAAGGGAGACCTGCTCAGTGCGAATATGTATGCGATTCAAAAGGGTGAAACATCCGTAAAGCTGCAAAATTTCTATGATGAGAATTTGGCGGAGCTTGAGATTGCGCTCGACCCGGCGCTCACGCCGCAGCAGAACGCGCAGAAATACTATAAAAACTACCGCAAGGCGAAAACGGCGGAGGAAAAGCTGACCGAGCAGATCGGCCTTGCGCAGACGGAGCTGACGTATATCGACAGCGTGTTCGAATCGCTTGCCCTCGCCGAAAACGAACGTGATTTAAATGAGATTCGCGCCGAGCTTGCCGAACAGGGCTACGTGCGCCGCAGGGCGGGCAAAAAGAACCAGAAGCAGCCTGCGCTTTCCGCACCGCTCAAGTTCAAGACGAGCGACGGCTTCACAGTGCTTGTCGGGCGCAATAACCGCCAGAATGACAAGCTGACGATGAAGGATGCAAACAACAACGATATTTGGTTTCACACGAAGAACATCCCCGGCTCGCACACGGTGCTCGTCACAGACGGCAAAGCACCGACGGAGACCGCCATGGAGGAAGCCGCCGTGCTTGCCGCGCAGCACAGCCGCGCGAAGGATTCCGCGCAGGTGCCGGTCGATTACACGCAGATCCGCTATGTTTCAAAGCCGCAGGGCGCAAAGCCCGGCATGGTCATCTATGTGCAGTATAAGACCGTCTACGTAGATCCCACAACCGAATCAAAAGCGAAACAGCAGTCATAAAAGAGGAATTCAGTCCTTTTTGGAGGAGTTAAAATGGAATTTCCGAAGTCTTTTATCCGCGCATCCGAAGCTTACAATACATTTGAACACCACGTGCCTGCGCCGTATCTGCGCCGCGCATTTCAAGCCGATCATGAAGCCAAAGCAAACGTTATCATCACGGCGCTCGGCTTTTATGAGCTGTATTTAAATGGCGAACGCATCACAAAGGGCCGTCTTGCGCCGTACATCAGCAATCCCGATGACCTTGTGTATTACGATACGTATGAGGTCACGCTCCGCGCGGGCGAAAATGTGCTTGGCGTGTGGCTTGGCAACGGCTTCACGAATAACCCCGGCGGGCATATCTGGGATTTCGACATCGCTGCATTCCGTGCCGCACCGCAAATGGCGCTGTGCCTGACGTACACGGACGAAAGCGGGGAGGCGCACTGCATTGAAAGTGACAAAACGTGGCGCACGGAATCGTCTCCGCTGCTGTTTGATGACTATCGCTTCGGTGAAATTTACGACGGCCGCTTAGAAATACCCGGCTGGAATACGATCGGCTTTGACGACAGTGCATGGAAATTTGCCGAACGCGCCCCGCAGCCGCGCGGCGAAAAGCGCCTGTGTACCGCGGAGCCGATTGACATCGTAAATGAATTAAAGCCCATCTCCGTTACGAAAACGGAAAAAGGCTATCTGTACGATTTCGGTATCAACACCGCCGGTGTGTGCCGCTTGTGCGTGCGCGGCGAGCTTGACCAGCGCATAGAACTTCGGCACGGCGAGCATTTGAAGGACGGCCTGCCGGACGTGGAAAATATCTGGTTTAAGCGTGAGCACTGGGCGCGCGACCTCGAATATGTCCACAAAGATGTGTATACCTGCCGCGGCGACGGGGAAGAGGTATATACACCGGCGTTTACGTATCACGGTTTCCGTTATGTGCTCGTCAGCGGCATCACCGAAGCGCAAGCGACGGAAGACCTTCTTACAGCGCTTGAGATGCACTCGCTGCTTGAAGAGCGCGGCGGTTTCTCCTGCTCGGATGAGACCGCAAACAAATTGCAGCAAATGACGCGCCAATCGGACGTGACGAATTTCTATTATTTCCCGACGGACTGCCCGCAGCGCGAGAAAAACGGCTGGACGGCCGACGCGGCACTTTCTTCCGAACATATTTTGCTGAACCTCGGCGCAGAAAAGAGCTACCGCGAATGGCTGCGTGCCATTGTGAAAGCACAGGATAATAACGGCGCACTGCCCGGCATCGTGCCCACAAGCGGCTGGGGCTTTGCTTGGGGAAACGGCCCCGCATGGGACAGCGTGCTCATTGAGCTGCCGTACAGACTGTATCAGTACCGCGGCGATTTGGATTCCGCCAAACTGTGCGCCCCGGCGATCATCAAATATCTGCACTACCTCACAACGCGTATGGACGAGCACGACCTGCTCGCCATCGGCCTTGGCGACTGGTGCCCGCCGGGACGCGAAGCGCACGAGTATAAATCGCCGCTCGCATTCACCGATACGGTGCTCTCAAAGGACATGGCGGATAAAGCCGCGTTTCTGTTTGATAAGCTCCATATGCCGGAGCAGGCGGCGTTTGCCCGCGCGCTTTCTAAGCGCTGGAAAGCTGCCGTGCGCAAGTATCTCATCGACGAGAACACTATGCTCGCAGCCGGCAACTGCCAGACTTCGCAGGCTATGGCCATCTATTACAGCATCTTCGAGCCCGCAGAGCGCAAGGCGGCGTTTGAGCAGCTTATCAACCTCATTGAGGAGCAGGAGTATCACCTCGATGTCGGTGTGCTCGGCGGACGTGTGCTGTTCCATATTTTGACGGATTTCGGGTACAGTGACCTCGCGTTCTCCATGATCACCCGCCCGGATTATCCGTCCTACGGCAACTGGATCGCACGCGGCGCCACGACGCTGTGGGAGATGTTTCAGCCCGAGGGCAGTGATCGCATCGGCTCACTGAATCACCACTTCTGGGGCGACATCAGCAGCTGGTTTACGCAGGCGCTCTCCGGTATCCGCATGGCGCCGCACGGTGAACCGAACGAGGTGGATTTCCGCCCGTCGTTCATTTCGCGCCTCACACATGCCGAAGCGTTCCACATTGCACCCGCAGGCCGCATCGCTTCCGCATGGGAGAGGGATGAGGACGACGCCATTGTGTTGACGGTCGAGCTGCCAAGCACTATGCACGGCGTTATTCGTCTTGAAAGCGGCTATGTCTTTGAAGATGGCCTCGCTTACAAAGCTGCCGAAAGCGGAACATACCGCATTCACAGCATCGAATAAACGGCGATATTTTTCGCTTTGCGAAAAAAGATCACTAAAAAACAAAAAAGGGCTTGAAATTTGTAACCACCTGTGTTATAATCTTCAAGTACCAAACGGGGGCGTAGCTCAGCTGGGAGAGCGCTTGAATGGCATTCAAGAGGTCAACGGTTCGATCCCGTCCGTCTCCACCAAACAGGTATTGGACGAACACCTATTTCTTCAGCGGCGGCTTCGCCGCAAAGTGTTCGCTCTGATCCACAACAGAAAAGCGCCGTCTTGGAAGTGATTCCGA
>OLOA01004295.1_pt1 | contig 10877 bp, 9 predicted proteins | sample 1672201 | NCBI WGS metagenome assembly OLOA01 (sample SAMEA3136658, study PRJEB25190) | human gut metagenome
ATGATCTTTGCAGCATCTTTTCCAAGACCGTTCAGGATAACACGAAGAGGTTTCTTACGAACTTTGTTAGCCTTCTCTGCGATACCGATAGCACCCTCAGCAGCTGCGAATGATTCATGACCAGCCAGGAATGCGAAACACTCTGTATCTTCTTCCAGAAGCATCTTTCCTAAGTTACCATGTCCAAGACCTACTTTTCTCTGATCAGCAACTGATCCAGGAATACAGAAAGCCTGAAGTCCTTCTCCGATTGCTGCTGCAGCTTCTGCTGCTGTCTTACATCCTTTTTTGATTGCGATTGCTGCACCTACGATGTATGCCCAGCATGCATTTTCAAAACAGATTGGCTGAATACCTTTGATCTGATTGTATACATCAAGTCCGGCATCCTTTGTGATCTGCTGTGCTTCTTCGATAGAAGAAATACCATAACCAGCCAATACTTCATTGATTTTATCAATTCTTCTTTCATATGATTCAAATAAAGCCATTAATTTATCCTCCTGATTAAATTACCTTAAAATATTGAGATTACTCCTTACGTGGGTCGATGATCTTAACTGCATCTGCAACACGTCCGTACTGTCCTTTTGCTTTCTCCCAAGCTTCGTTTGGAGTGTCTCCAGCTTTTACGAAGTCTGTAAATTTTCCAAGGCTTACGAACTGATATCCGATGATCTCATCGTTCTCATCAAGAGCGATACCTGTTACATATCCTTCTGCCATTTCAAGGTAACGAGGACCTTTAGCTAATGTTCCGTACATTGTACCAACCTGTGAACGAAGTCCTTTTCCGAGGTCTTCCAGTCCGGCTCCGATAGCAAGTCCGTCTTCAGAGAATGCACTCTGAGTTCTTCCGTATACGATCTGCAGGAATAACTCACGCATTGCTGTATTGATAGCATCACAAACAAGGTCTGTGTTTAATGCCTCTAAAATAGTTTTTCCTGGAAGAATCTCAGAAGCCATAGCTGCTGAATGTGTCATTCCTGAACATCCGATAGTCTCAACAAGAGCCTCCTGGATGATACCGTCTTTAACATTCAGTGTTAATTTACAGGCACCCTGCTGAGGAGCACACCAGCCTACACCATGTGTAAAACCAGAGATATCTTTAATTTCCTTAGCCTGAACCCATTTTGCTTCTTCCGGAATCGGAGCTGGTCCGTGGTTTGCACCCTGAGCTACCGGACACATCATTTCTACTTCCTGTGAATAAATCATTTTAAAACTCCTTTCAACTATGTAAGTTTGCTTATCGTAAGGTTTGTTATCTCTTTAACATCCATACTTGTATTTATTTTCTCATATATTTCGACATTCGTCAATTGATTTTTCTCTACATTTTTATATGGAATTTTCTCTTTTTTTGGCACAATTTGCAAAAGGTTCTTCTCTGGGAAATACCATTCCCGAAGAAGAACCTTCTCATATCTCTTTCGACCTGTTTTCTTTCAAAAGAATCCTTATCTGCCTTTTTTACAAATTTCTTCTGAGCCTACATACCGCCCTGTGTCAGTACCTGTACATTCTTTGCAATATAATCGATCAAAGATACGATTGTAAGTACCAGAGATACCCAGATCAGTACCTGTGCGATCATGTTAAATGCACCGCCAAGATCTGCGATCAGAAGGATCAGCATGAACATCTGGGATACCGTTTTGAATTTTCCCCAGTAGCTTGCAGCGATCACAATATCGTTGTCTGCTGCTACCAGACGGAATCCGCTGATGATAAATTCTCTTGCAATAATTACGATTACAAACCATGCCTGCAGTTTTCCAAGCGGGATCATGCAGATCATAGCCGAACATACAAGCAGTTTATCTGCCAGCGGATCCATAAACTTTCCGAAATTGGTTACAAGATTTCTGGCTCTGGCGATCTTTCCGTCCAGCATATCTGTAAGACTTGCCACGCAGAAAATAATCAATGCGATCCATTTGTTTGCAGCTCCGCCCACGCCTGTCAGCATGAAAAATACAAAAAACGGAACCATGATTACTCTTAAAACAGTTAACTTATTTGGTAAATTCATTATATCAACTCTCCTATCAAATCATATTCTGCTGCTCCGGTAACTTTCACTTTTGCGAAATCACCAGTCATCAGTTCTTCATCGGTATTTACAAAAATCAGTCCGTCTACATTCGGTGCATCGCGGTAAGTTCTTCCGACATATGCATTCTCATCGGCAACTTTTCCTTCGATCATAACCAGTACTTCTTTTCCGATCATATCTTCTGCCTGATCGAATACAATCTCCTGCTGCAGCTCCATAATATCTGCCTGACGGTCTTCTTTTACTTCTTCGTCGATCTGATCCGGCATGGTCGCCGCCGGAGTATCTTCTTCCGGCGAATAAGTAAATACGCCCAGTCTTTCAAATTCCATCTCATCTACGAATTCCATTACTTCTTCATGCTGCTCCTGTGTCTCCCCTGGGAAACCGGTGATCAACGTTGTACGAAGTGCGATGTCCGGAATCTCTTTTCTCAGTTTTGTGATCGTATCGATCAGCTGCTGCTTGGAAGTTCTTCTTCCCATTCTCTTTAAGATCGCATCGCTTGCATGCTGGATTGGGAGATCCAGATAATGGCAGATCTTCGGTTCTTCTTTCATTACCTGTATCAGATTGTCATCAATCTCTTCCGGATAACAGTACAGAAGGCGGATCCAGCGGATTCCTTTGATCTGACATAACTCTTTCAGAAGCTTATGCAGGGATTTTTCACCGTAAATATCCTGTCCATATACCGTTGTCTCCTGTGCAACCAGAATCAGTTCTTTTACGCCCTGGTCAGCCAGTTCCTGTGCTTCTTTGATCAGACGCTCCATCGGTACACTGCGGTAATTTCCACGGACTTTCGGGATAATACAGTATGTACAGTGTTTGTCACAGCCTTCTGCAATCTTCAGATATGCATAGTGACCTCCGGTCGTCACAAGTCTCTTTGTCTCCGGAAGCGGCAGCGCATTGATATCGGCAAGTTCTACTTCTGATTTACCTTCCAGTGCTTCTTCTACTGCTTCTACAATCTTATCATACGAAGTCGTTCCAAGCACTACATCAACTTCCGGGATCTCATCAATAATCTCCTGCTTATATCTCTGTGCCAGACATCCGGTTACAACCAATGCCTTTAATCTTCCTTCTTCTTTATATCTTGCCATATCCAGAATCGTCTGGATACTTTCTTCTTTTGCGTCATGAATAAAACAACAGGTATTAATCACCATAACATCTGCCTGTGTCTCATCATCAACAATCTGGTATCCTTTCGCATCCAGAAGTCCAAGCATGACCTCTGAATCTACCAGGTTCTTATCACAGCCAAGTGATACGAAAAATATATTCATTCGGTTCTCCTTTTTATTTATTTCTGATTTTTGCAGTATGCATTCTATTCGACACACATCTTTGCTATCTTGCTATATCCAGTTCAAGAAAGGCAGACACCTTGCGGCATCTGCCTTTTGTATCTCAGTCAGCAATGTGTCTGAAAGAATCCGTCTGCAACGGATCCTTAAGGTGTCAGATTTTATTCTTCTTCCTCTTCATCCTGTGCAATAATCGTCATCTTTCCCTGATTCATCTCATCAATTGCAATAGAAAGCGGCTTTTCGCCAACCTTTGCATCAACGAGCGGCATAGATCCGTCAATAATCTCTCTTGCTCTCTTTGCTGTAGCCATAACGATGGAATAACGGCTGTTAACTACCTTTGTTTCGCCCTCTTCAACGTCTTTATTTACTACTTTCATTAAGTCTGTGTAAGATGGATGTAACATACACTTATTCTCCTTTCAATTCTTCTTTCATATGCTCTATAAATTCAGCGTTACGGAAACTTCTTCTGTGCTCACCCTGGATGATCTGATGCATCTCTTCTACGCATTCCTGCAAGTCATCATTTATGATCAGATAATCATATTGATCCATCTCCAGTGCCTCTTCTTTCGCACGGTTCATGCGGAATTCGATCACGTCCATTGTCTCTGTTCCACGGCCCACCAGACGGCTCTTAAGTTCCTCTGCGCTCGGCGGTGTTACAAACAAAAGCAGTGTATCCGGGAATTTTTCTTTTACTTTCAACGCTCCCTGAATTTCTATCTCAAGAATCACATCTTTTCCTGCCTCTAACTGCTCCTCTACATATGCACGCGGCGTTCCATAGTAATTATCCACGTACCTAGCATACTCTATCAGTTCTTCTTTCGCAATCATTTTTTCAAAATCTTCTACAGTTTTGAAGAAATATTCCCGTCCGTCTTCTTCTCCCGGACGCGGATTTCTGGTGGTGGCGGAAATAGATAATGCATAATTATCATACTGTTTTAACAGCTCTTTCATAATGGTTCCCTTACCGGAACCTGAAAAACCTGATACAACGATCAGAATCCCTTTTTCTCTCATTTCGATACCCTCTTTTAATCTTCTTAACAATCTGATTTATTCAATATTCTGTATCTGCTCTCTGACTTTCTCAATCTCTGTCTTAAGTTCGATTCCGATATTGGAAGTCTCCAGATCATTCGCCTTCGAAAGAATCGTATTCGCTTCACGGTTCATCTCCTGTGCAATGAAATCAAGCTTACGTCCGATTCCACTGTCATCAGACTGAAGGGTTGCCTTCATATGTTCCACATGACTTCTCAGACGTACCACTTCTTCATCGGTACAGATCTTGTCCGCAAAGATCACGATCTCTGATGCGATCCGTCCCTCATCGATCTGTGTGTCCTCCAGAAGTTCTTTTACTTTTCCTTCTAGCTTTTCTCTGTACTCCGCAATGATCTTCGGTGCACGTTCTTCAATCTGTCCGACCAGTTCAAGCATACCGTCCAGCTTCGCGATCAGATCCTTCTTCAGATTCTCTCCCTCTACGGTTCTAGTCTGTACGAACTGTGCGATCGCACCATCCAGTGCTTTCTTAAGTCCTTTCCACAGTTCTTCTTCATCATCCATCTTCTCTTCCATTGTGAGGACTTCCGGATAACGGGACAATGTGGATACACGGATGTCATTCTCCAGTGAGAATTTTTCTTCCATCATTTTAAACTTTTCCAGATATTCTGCTGCCAGCGTCTCATTATACTTTAAAGAAACCTGGCTTTCCGAAAAGTCTTCATATGTAATAAAGATGTCCACCTTTCCACGATGAACACTTTCCTTTAAAAGGCTTCGAATGGCACTTTCAAAAAAATTAAGCTTCTTCGGCATACGGATATTGGCATCCAGATAACGATGATTCACTCCCTTCATCTCAACCGTGAATTTACGTTCCTCATCAGCCGCTTCGCAGCGTCCGAATCCTGTCATACTCTTAATCATGATATGATCCTCTTCTTATTCATTATTTAAAATAAACCAACATTTATTATAAGACATTTGGCAAAGTTCGTCAACTATGCTATACTAGACAAATATGAAATTCTGTAAGGAAAGGAAGGTCTTTTTATGGCTTTTGACGGAATCACAGTCGCAGCAGTCGTTCAGGAATTAGAACATACTCTGGTCGGCGGACGTATCTCCAAGATCGCCCAGCCAGAAAATGATGAGCTGCTTTTAACAATAAAAGGAAATGAAGGACAAAAAAGGCTCTATATCTCTGCCAGTGCTTCTCTTCCACTTATCTATTTAACCAACGAGAACAAACCAAGTCCGATGACAGCTCCTGGATTCTGCATGCTTCTGCGCAAGCATATCGGAGGCGGACGGATCACCGCAGTCTCCCAGCCATCACTCGAGCGTATCATCCACCTGGATATTGAACATCTGGATGAGATGGGTGACTTGTGCCGGAAAAAACTGATCATCGAGATCATGGGAAAACACAGCAACATTATTTTCTGTGATCTGAACGGACGCATCATCGACAGTATCAAGCACGTCTCTGCACAGATGAGTTCGGTACGTGAAGTATTGCCGGGACGCGATTACTTTATTCCGGATACGATGTCGAAAAAGAATCCGATGACGGCTACGCAGGAAGAATTCATTTCGGCAATCCTTGCAAAACCGATGACGGTATCCAAAGCAATCTATTCCAGCATGACAGGTATCAGCCCGGTCATTGCCGAAGAGATCTGTTATCTTGCAGGTGTGGACTCTTCCATGACGGCGCATGATCTTTCCGAAGATGTACTGACACATCTGTACCGTCAGTTTACCTATTATATGGAGGACGTAAGACAGGGAAATTTCCATCCTTCTATTTATTATAATGGAAATGCACCAAAGGAATTCAGCGCCCTTCCGGTCACACATTTTAACGAATATACAAAAAAAGAGTTCTTTTCCATCTCGGAAGTCCTCTATACGTATTATTCCACACGTAACACACTGACCAGAATCCATCAGAAAAGTGCAGATCTCCGGCATGTTGTCCAGACAGCACTGGAACGGAACCGCAAAAAATACGATCTTCAGTCCAAGCAGTTAAAGGGAACGGAAAAGCGTGACAAATATAAAGTTTACGGAGAACTGATCAATACTTACGGCTATAATCTGGAACCGGGATCAAAAGAACTGACTGCCCTGAATTATTATACCAACGAAGAGATTACTATCCCGCTTGATCCGACACAGACTCCGGGCGAGAATGCGCAACGTTATTTTGCAAAATACAACAAACAGAAGCGTACATTTGAAGCATTGACGGAGCTGATCCAGGAAACTGCCGATGATATCCAGTATCTGGAATCTATCAGCAACGCACTTGACATTGCTCTGAGCGAAGCGGATCTTGCCCAGATCAAAGAGGAACTGATGCAGAGCGGCTATATCCGCAGAAAACATACAAAGAAAAAAGTTAAACTGACCAGCAAACCAATGCATTACATTTCCAGTGATGGTTATGATATGTACGTTGGAAAGAACAACCTGCAAAATGAAGAACTTACTTTTTCTTTTGCCAATGGCAATGACTGGTGGTTCCATGCAAAGGGTGCTCCGGGATCTCACGTTATCGTCAAAAGCGGCGGGGATGAACTTCCGGACCGTACCTTTGAAGAAGCAGGTCGTCTGGCCGCTTACTATTCTAAGAATCGTGGTGCTGACAAAGTAGAGATCGACTACATTCAGAAAAAACACGTTAAGAAACCAAACGGTGCAAAACCGGGATTCGTCGTTTACTATACAAACTATTCACTCGTCATCGATTCTGATATATCGAATATAAAAAATGTGCAGGATTAATTCCTGCACATTTTTGCCTTCTTATTCATATATTGCAAATAGACATATCCTGTCACGTCTGCCAGGAACCATCCAATCGGAATTGACCACCAGATTGCAATCACTCCAATCGACTTTATCGGTGCCAGTGTATAAGAAAGCAGCACTCTCGTTCCAAGCGAGATCACCGTCAGCACCACCGACATCTCCGGTCTTCCGACCGCTCTGTAATACCCATACCACAAGAACAGAATACCGATTCCACAGTAAAATGCTCCTTCGATATGCAGATACTGTATCCCGACGCGGATGATCTCATGCTCACTGCCGTCGATAAATGCCAGCATCAGATATCTGGCTCCAAAGTAGATCAGCACCGACGCACAGATACAGAATGCCGCTGATACCGTTACTGCACTACGGACACCTTTCTGTACTCTTTTTTCCTTTCCGGCTCCCCGGTTCTGGGAAATGAAGATAGAAAATGCATTTGCAAATTCCTGCGCCGGCATATAAGCAAATGAATCAATCTTCACAGCCGCTGCGAATGCCGCCATGACTGCGGTTCCAAAGCTGTTGACCAGACCCTGTATCATCAGGATTCCAAAATTCATCACTGACTGCTGGATACTTGACGCAGCCGAATAGCGCACCACTTCTCCCATTACACTTTGGCTTTCCTTTATTCTTTCCGGCCGCAGGGAAAAACGTAATTCCGGCATTTTCATCCATGTATAAATACAGATTCCAATCCCGGATACAATCTGGGATATGACTGTCGCGATCGCCGCGCCTTTGATTCCCATACGGATTCCATACACCAGTGCAAGATCCAGCACAATATTCAGTCCCGAAGAAATTCCCAGGAATACCAGTGACACCACCGAATCTCCCGCCGCTCTTAGCAGAAACGAAAAGTAATTATAAAGAAAAACAAAAAAGATGCCCCAGAATATATACCATACATATTCCTGCATCATTCCATAAATGTCCTCCGGTATCTGAAGAATATTCAGGATCGGTTTCATACACACAAACACAACAATGTTCATCACGATCGTCACGATTCCAATAAAGGAAAATGATGCCGTCATTTCATATTGCAGCCGCGCCGTATCCCGTTTTCCGATTGAATAAGAAAATAATGATCCGCTTCCCATACACATTCCGATCAGCACCGAAGTCAGAAATGTCATCAGACTGTATGCCGAGCCTACTGCCGCCAGAGCCCCCGCCCCAAGCGCCCTTCCGACAATCAGCATGTCCACAATATTATAACACTGCTGCAGCAGGTTTCCCAAGATCATAGGACCTGCAAACAGCAGCATTGTCTTTGTCACATTTCCGGTTGTAAGATCTTTTTTCAAATCTTATCTGGTTCCTGCCAGGTAATCGATAAACTGCTGGGCGGTTCTTCCGGATAATCCTCCGTGGCTTAATTCCCACTTGTTTGCTTCCAGCAATAATTCATCATCCGGCATATCAATTCCGTTCTTCTTTGCCAGTTCACGTACGATCTCCTGGAACTGCTTCTTATCTGGTTTTCCAAAGTAGATCGTAACACCGAATCTTGCCACCAGGGACAGCTTCTCCTGAACAGTATCATTTGTATGAAGTTCTTCATCTCTGTCTTCTTTATCTTTGAATGTCTCACGGATCAGGTGTCTTCTGTTCGAAGTTGCATAGATTAGTACGTTATCCGGCTTCTTCTCGAGTCCGCCTTCGATCACTGCCTTCAGGTATTTATATTCGATCTCAAACTCTTCAAAAGAAAGATCGTCCATGTAAATAATGAACTTGTAATTGCGGTTTTTGATCTGTGCGATGACATCATTCAGATCACAGAACTGGTGCTTGTACACTTCGATCAGACGTAAGCCTCTGTCATAGTACTGGTTTGCAATGGCTTTGATACTGGTGGATTTTCCGGTTCCGGCATCCCCATATAACAGGCAGTTATTTGCCTGCTTTCCGTTGACAAATGCTTCCGTATTGTCGATGAGTTTCTGTTTTGCAAGCTCATAGCCGACCAGATCGTCTAATTTCACATGGGCAATATTTGTGATCGGCACGATCTCCACCTCTTCCTTTTCCCTGTGCTGAATGCGGAATGCCTTGTGAAGTCCGAGTTTACCAACGCCAAAATCTTTATAAAATGCCGTCACTGCATCTTTAAATCCGGACACATCTGTGGAAGCTTCCAGCTTTAACTTCAACTCATTGATGCGCTCCTTGATCCTCTTATTAAAAATCTTTCCGCTCCCTGTCATGCTCTGATAATCGGTGATGGCATCCATGCAGTCCATCTCAAAATAAGAGGCAAGTTTTCCAAAATCAAAATCAAACAGCGATTTGATGATCTCAAAGTCATGCAATACGATCTGATTGACAGAGCCCTCCACTTCGCCGCGGATCTCACAGGCTTTGCTGTAAGCATTCTCATTATTTACAAGAAGGAATGCCAGAAAACTGTGCCACAGATTTCCCACAAAGCCATGACTCACTGCCAGTTCCATTAACTGGTTCAAACTCTCATACAAAAGAGACTCCACATCCTCTTTATTATAATATTCATTTTCATAATTCTCCATGATCCAGGTCATGTTATAAAATAATTTTCCATTTTCAAAATCTTTATATAAAATTAAATTCTTTGGACTTTTCATCAGTTTATTCATTCCCTTCTGCACTCACATAATTGCCAAGTATTTTCAAACGGATTGTCTCTTCTGTCAGCCCCCGCAACGCATTCTGTACGGCTGCATCATTGAGATTTCCCTCAATGTCAACAAAGAAGCGGTACTCCCACGCTTTTCCCTGCACCGGTCTGGACTCGATCTTGTTCATGTTGATTCCGTTGTAGATAAAATGGGACAGCTTATGGTACAGCGAACCGCTCTCATGCGGAACTTCAAAAGAGATACTGATCTTATTGGCTCTCAATTCAAAAATCTTCTTGTTCGCCACAATGATAAACTTTGTGTAATTATTTTTATTGTTCTGGATCGCCTCGTCGAGCACTTTCAGACCATAAATATCCGCAGTCAGGGTGCTTGCGATCGCTGCCTTGTTCTTTTTTCCATCTTCTTTGATCTTCTGGGCGGACATCGCAGTATTTTTCAGACTGTGCTTTTCCCAGTCTCTGTGGCTCTCAAGGTATTTCGAGCACTGCATCAGCGCCTGTGGGTGGGAATAAATGTCGGTGATATCGTCCATGTCTGCTTCCGGCAGACCCAAAAGTGCATGGTCGATACGGATGATCTGCTCGCCCACGATATAATTATTGTATTCCACCATAAGATCATAGTTCTCGGAAACGATTCCGGCGGATGAATTCTCAATTGGGAATACAGCGTAATCGGCCTCCCCGTTTTGGATGGCTTCCATCGCATCCCGCCACGTATCCACATGATAACTGTCTGCATTCTCCCCGAAATACTCATTCAGCGCAAGCTGGGAATACGCGCCTTCTGTTCCCTGAAATACGATTTTAGCATTTTTGTAATTCAGATGATCTACTTCTTTAAAATCGGGTTTTTCCGTCTGGCCATGTTCTGTCAGAAGCTGATACTGACGCTTCCGGCTCATGGACATGATCTGCTCGAACAGTTCACGGATACCATGTTTTAAAAATGGCGTAGTTCCTTTTCTGCTCAATGTTTCCAACTTGGAAACCTCACGCTGCTTGTCAAATA
>OLOA01004296.1_pt1 | contig 10874 bp, 10 predicted proteins | sample 1672201 | NCBI WGS metagenome assembly OLOA01 (sample SAMEA3136658, study PRJEB25190) | human gut metagenome
ACAGCTACCGCATCGAGAAAAAGGAAACCATTTCGCTGATTCTCCCGGACGAGGACGCCGAGGTTGGGCCTGTGCCGACGAGCACCGCCAAAGGAAAGCAGGAGCCGGAGATGGATGTGCTCTCTGCGATTCTCCTGAATTTCAATGATCGGTTTGGCAACATTGTCTGGAACGATGGGGACAACGTGCGCAGGCAGATCCTTGAGATTCCGGCGATGGTTAGCCGCGATGAACAGTATCAAAACGCCATGCGCAACAGCGATAAGCAGGAGGCCCGTACAGAAAGCGATCGCGTGCTGCAGAAGGTCATCTTTTCGATCATGGCGGATAATATGGAGCTGTTCAAGCTGTTTACAGATGATCAGGATTTCAGGAAATGGCTGAGTGATCTGGTGTTCAACCTGACTTACAACAAGGATGGGAAACCATATCAAACACAGAGTCTGACTTAATCGAGGATCTTGTATATGAATATCAACAACATCAACGTCAACAAATACCCCATCTCACAAATGCTTGATCCGGATACCAGCCTCAGCCATAGATAGTTATCAAATTATGTTATCGCATAATTCAAATGGAATAATTCATTTATAGCCCGTCTTATGTTTTTCTCATCTATACCATAATAATTCAGCTGAATAGCATAAACCACATATTCCATATACATCAAGTCCAGAAGCGAAAGACCGATAAACTCTTGATCGAGATCACCATGGGCATAGTGATTTCTTTGGGAAGAAAGACGCTTTCCCATTTCAGAGTATTTCAGTTCCTCCCCGTTTAAACGATACAGATGTTTGCCAAAAACGCCAATGATGTCATCAATCACTTTACCAGTATGAATTATTTCGGATTCAAGGCTATCTGATTTCACCAGTCTCTTGAGAAACTTATATATTTCTCGTTTTTTACCAGCACTGCTTTTGATTTTCTCGTCAATTTCATCGGTTACAGCAGTTTCTGCCTTTAATCTGGCTTCCTTCTTGGGTACTCCATCCGGGAAATTGCGTTTATATTCCCATTCAAATGCTGCGGTAATCATAATAAATCGGGCAGCATCTATGGTTCTGCCACTTTGATAGGTTTGAGGGAGGTGCCGAAGATAGAGCATACCGCTTGCGATATCTGACAGTATTTTTCCCTCAGTTCCGATAAGGTATTTTTGTTGAATATAGCGACCAGACTTCAATGTAGACGATTCATCATCGCCTGCTTCATTGAGCACATACATCGTCGCAAATTCTTCATATTTATCGTCATTCGCAGGCGCAGACAATACAACTTCGGGAAGAAGAATATTCCTTCTGTAGCAAAGATACTGCAGAAATTGTTTTGCAATAAACCACAGCCTATAAATTAAGCGGTAATCATTAGTGGGTGCAAATTCAAAAAGCATGGATGAGCTGAGGGCAATGGGCGGTTCATTCAACTTTACGCTAAGCTTTCTGGAAATGCTAAATCTCACAGAAACCTGTACGTTGTCAACCATAAAGATTTGAGGTTCCGTTGTAGTGTCATCAAAACTCTGAGTTGTAACAGTAAATACTCCCGTCTCATTAAAGCTATCCACATCCATTGCATAGCCAAACCCTTGATTGACTGGATGGATGCAATTAATCACAGGGCTGGTAAATGACATTCTGGCGATACTATCCCGTACGCACCTACATCTGATGTAGGCAATAATAGGGATGAACAAAACAGAGTTTTGGCTTCCAATACGTCCCCCTTGCTTGGTTATGAAAATGAAAGTAGTTCCGGTTTCATTGCATTTTCCAGTTAGGTACGGCTCATCCATGGTTAATGGGTTACCTCTTGTGTAGACACCTTTTGCCAGAGGAGTCAGTATCCAGTTCGTCAGAATAGTATCCCTTTTATCTAGTGGAGGAACCAGTCGCAGTTCCTCACCGCTAAATATGAAAGTGAATTCAATGTTCTTATATTCACATGTTCCGGAATATGTATTGGATTCAAAAGCCATGGAATTCACCGCCTTTCTTGGTTCAGAAATATTATATTGCGTTTTCCCCCTCTTTACAAGCACATCATCCAACTGTGCTATCACCTGCGCATTGCCGCCCTTGTACATCTCTCGACCATCTTCACGAATTTAGCCAACTTCACCTTCTCTTTCTCCGGATAGCCAGATTCCACGACCACCTCCGTGAGCGCTCCGATGATATCGCGGATGGGGATGCCGTGCAAATCGAAAATGCCTTTTCTGCTTTCCAACTTCTCTATGATACGCTCCATCGCCTCAGTAGTCAGCTTCCAGAACTCCCCTGCTGCCTCCGCTGCACCGTTTGTGAGAGTGCCCTGGCTGGCGTAAATCAAATCCTGAAAGATGTCGCACAATGCCGCAGGAGGCCCATGGCAATACGTGCTATCATATAAACAGCCAAGAAAGGACGAGAGAGCATCGATGAAGAAAAAGCATTAACAAACTTAAGACAGTTTAGGACAACTTGGGACAATTCCGGACAGTTTGGTACAAAATACTGTGCTATAATGGTAGGGTCAAAGAGGATGGTTCTGGTCTATCCTTTGTCTATGAGCTTTTTTCCACTCAACGGGTTTTTCGCTGGATGCCGAACAGTTTGTCTTGCACGGAATGCTCGTCATGCCCCGCAGAAAGTCATTGGTACCCTGCCTACGCGAATCGACCCCTGAAAGTTGGCGCACGATGTCGTATCATGTCGCACAATGTCGCAAGACGCCCAAGTCAATATGTGCTATAATGTAAACTGTCAAAGAAGGACGAGAACGCATAATGCAGCCCAACGTCTGGAAAAAATCGCCACGGGCAACTTGTCCTCTTGCCGAGCCCCTGACGACGCGCCGTTTCACAAGCAATATGGTTGTTGCGTATGATGGTATCCTTACTCTGCAATATTGGGAGTCATCTGCACCCCGACACGAATCGACCCCTTAAAAGTTGTCGCACAATGTCGCACGATGTCGCATGATGCCCAAGTCAATACCTGCTATAATGTAAACTGTCAAAGAAGGACGAGAGAGCATACCCTGCCCGGCGCAACCCGAACATAAAAGTTGTCACCGAATGTCACCAGAAGTCGCGAGACGCCCAAGGCAATATGTGCTATAATGTAAACTGTCAAAGAAGGGCGAGAACGCATGATGCAGCCCTGCATCGGAGAAAATCATTCATGGGCAGTACATCCGGTTGATCAGATAAAACCAAACCAGCGTTGGCGGAAAAACCGTCAGCGCTTTTTCTTCGCCCTAAACCTGAAAGGCGGTGATTCTATGTGATGCCTACATTCCCTTCCCTATCTCCGTTTCCAAACGGAGCGTCCCCTTTTCTCGGACAGGCTTCATGGCCTGTCTTTTCTATTTTCACCAAACAATCGAAAGAGAGGTACTTTATGAAACAGCTTAAGAACATGCAAATCATTGGTATTGACCATGGCTACGGCAACCTGAAAACCGCCAGCGGCACCTTCCCGGCCAGCGTACTGACCTTCGATCACGAGCCTGTCTACGCGCAGGAACTGCTGGTTTACGACGGCAAATACCACGTCATCGGCAGCGGACACCGGGAGTTCACCCCGGACAAGGTCAGCAACCCGGATCACTATATCCTGACACTCGCCGGCATCGGACAGGAGCTGTGGGCGCACAGGATGACCGAGGCCCGCGTCTACATCGCTGCCGGCCTGCCCCTGACCTGGGTGGAATCCCAGCGCGAGAGCTTCCGAGCCTACCTGCTCCAGAACGATCATGTGGATTTCATCTGGCGCGGCATCGAATACCACGTCGATATCGTGGGCGCGGACGTGTACGCGCAGGGATTCTCCGCCATCGTGCCTATGCTCAGGCAGTTCAAGGGCGTGAACATGCTCTGTGACATCGGCAACGGCACCATGAACATCATGAGCATTCAGGACCGGCGCGCCGTCATGGACCAGTGCTTCACGGAGAAGTACGGCACCTATCAGTGTATGCTCCGGGCACGCGAGGCCCTGACGCAGCGGTTCGGACGCACCGTGCCGGATGCCGTCATCGACGAGGTACTCCGAAACGGCGACGCGGACATCGGGCGCGACTATGTGGAAACCATCCGCGAGGTTGCCGCCGGTTATGCGGCAGAGATCATGCGCAGGCTGCGCGAGCACGAATACGACCCGCAGACCATGCGCCTGTGGATCGTTGGCGGCGGCGGATGCCTGCTGCGCCACTTCGGCGAGTATGACCGCGACCGCGTGACCATCATCGACAATATTCACGCCAACGCCGAGGGCTATGAATACCTCGCGGAGCGGCGTCTCAGACGTGAGGGAGCTGCCAGATGAGCCAAACGTTCCGCACCACCCTCCGGCTCGATCTGGACAAGCCCGCCAGCGCGCAGGCCGCCGCACTGCTGCGTCAGCTTCATGCAGAGCGCGGCCTGTCCTACAGCACGCTGATCGTTCCGGCGATCAATGCTTATTACGGCAAGTCGTCCTCGGATGAAAGCCTGCGGGAGACGATCCGTTCCATCGTCCGAGAGGAGTTGGCAGCTGCGCCCGTTCAGCTTGGAGATTTGCTGCAGGCGCTGAACATAGCCGCACCTACGACAGCTCCTTCTCCCATCCGAAGTGATGAGCCCGACGAAGATGATCTCGACGATGCGCTGGACATCTTCGGCTGCTGATGCTCTTTGGTGCTCATGAGCACCATAATCCCGTATCCAGCCTCGTACCGCGCTATACCTCTGGCACCAGAATGCACCAACGCGCACCAGCCCCGCAAAGCAGGAAGCCATGCCGTCAAAAGCATGGCTTCCTGTCTTTGAGCCGGGTGCAGGGCGGCAGCGCCTGCGCGGGATGCAAGGGGAAGCCCCTTGCCCGGTGTCCAGAGGCGGAGCGCTCTGGGCCGGGTGCAGGGTGACAACGCCTGCTCAGAGTCCAGAGGCGAAGCCTTTGGCCCACGGCACTTTGCTGGATTCCACAGGAAGACAGAAAGTGTCATAGTGGGTAGTTACACTTTCGCAGAAAGTGCCGCGCCCCCGTCACCCCGTGCCCCAAACGAAACCCATCACACCCACCCAAGAAAGGAGGTGCTTCCATGGCAAGAAACGATGGCGTGGACCGCACTACCGTCCGCAATCAGCCCCGAACGGAAAGCAACATCGCCGACGCCGAAGCCCACAACGAGCGACAGAAGACCTGCTACCGGAACGAGGATATTGTCCCCGAACGCAGCCATCTGAACATCCACTTCAAGACACCATCCGGCAGCTATCAGGAGATGTTTCGGCAGATGGAGCAGGATGGCACCATTTCCACCCGAGGTCTCAAGCAGGACGCCGTCCATTATGGCGAGCTGGTTTTCGATGTCAACTCCGCGTATTTCCACAATCACGGCGGCTACGAGTTTGCGGAGGCGTTCTACGCCGAGGCATACCAGGCCGCCGTCGATATTGTCGGCGGCGAGCAGTACATCCTCTCCGCCGTCATGCATGCCGACGAGCGCAACCAGGGTATGAGCAAGGCCCTCGGCTACGACGTATGGCACTACCATCTTCATGTGGTCTATGTGCCCGTCGTCGAAAAGCAGATTCTGTGGTCGAAGCGCTGCAAGGACCCGGCGCTGGTTGGCACCGTCAAAGAGACCATCATGCAGGTCAGCCACAGCAAGAAGTGGCAGTCCCGGCCCGTGCTGGATGAACTAGGGGAACCCATGCGCACGAAAACCGGAAAGATCATTCTGAAGAAATCCTACAGCGTTTTGCAGGATCAGTACCACGACGCCATGTTCGCGGCGGGCTATACCGACGTGGAGCGCGGCGAACGCGGCAGCACGGAAGAGCACCTGACCACCGTGCAGTTCAAGGTCATGAAGGAGCAGGAAGCCCTCGACACCCTCATGGCGCAGCAGCAAAGCGCGGAGCAGGCTGTTCGTCTGGCGCAGGCAAACCGGGAGGAAGCTGAGCGTGAAGTCGAAGCCGCAAAAAAGAAGATGGATGTATTTGCAAAAAGCGACAAAGAGGTCAAAGCATTCGTACAAAGCCTGGGTTCCGCAGACGAGCTTCTGCCCGACACCGGGATGCTGGAAACCGCCAAAAGCTACCGCGAGAACAAGGCTCTCCCGGTCATCAAAAAGCTCGTCCGCAAGCTGAGAGAGGTCTATGCCCTGCTGGTCAACGAGCGCCAGAAGAACAACGATATGCTCAGAGAAACCACCTACTGGAAGCGAAAAGCAGAACCCAATGAGCTCATGCAGGAGAAGGCTTCCAAACTGGACAGGCTGACCCGTACACTTGGCGCGGATGAAATTGACCGGTTGCTGTCCCAGCGTGGCTCCCATGAACGCGGCCGATATAAAGCACGGGATAACAGCCGCTAACCTGAAAACACATCTTTACAATCAATCCCAACAGAAATAACAGAATACAAGGAAGTGAATGATACGAGAATTTTCGATACCCTCAAGGCCCGCGTAACCGTCCCGCATGCGGCTACACGCTACGGCATCAGGATCGGGCGAAACGGCATGTGCTACTGTCCGTTTCATTCGGACAAAACGCCCTCCATGAAGATCAATGAAACTTACTATTACTGCTTCGGCTGTCACTCCACCGGCGACGTGATCGACTTCACCGCCAGATTGTTCGACTTATCTCCCCTCGATGCAGCGCGCAAGCTGGCGGCGGATTTCGGCATCGACCCCAAAACGCCGGCAACCGCCGCCGTTGCGCTTCCCCGTATCCGGCTGGAGGAATCCCCGCGGGATCGGGAGGGCCGCTGCGCCTCCGTGCTGATTGAATATGAACGGCTCCTGAAAAACCGTCAGCGACGATTGACTCCCGTTCACCCCTCGGACGAATGGGACAACCGATTCGTATCTGCCAGCCATGCGCTGCCGCAGGTGTCCTATCTGATCGACTGCCTGTACGATGCAGATGCTTCGATGCGCAGGAACACCGCCGACTCTCTGCTTGGCGACGGTACCATCCGCAGCATTGAGCGCTGGAACGCAGCACATAAAGAGGAGGTGGATGCGCATGACAAAGCGTTTGCGGCCTGACCAGTTCCCGCCCTGGTACGACGGGCAGAGCATCAACGAAGCGGCTTTCTGCCGGGAGTTTCTAGCTTCGCACAAGCTGCTCTACACCGAAAACAGCTTCTTCACGCCGGAAGGACGCATGCCCGACGAAGCGCCGCTCAAGACGGAAATCTATCAGATCATCGAGCCGTATGCGTCCACCAGCGTTCCGAAGAAGATATCCAACATCATCGAGCTGCTGAAAATCACAGCGCATATCGATGATTTCCCGCCGCAGACCGACCGGATTCACGTGGCGAACGGCACGCTGTTTCTGGATGGCTCGTTCTCCACAGCTAAGGACAGAATCGTGCGCAGCCGTTTTCCGGTGGCCTACAATCCCTCTGCACCCAGCCCAGAAACGTGGCTGGGCTTTCTTCATGGCCTTCTGTATGAAGATGACATTCCCACCCTACAGGAATACATCGGCTACTGCCTGATTCCCAGCAACAAGGGACAGCGCATGATGGTCATCAAGGGCAGCGGTGGCGAGGGCAAGTCGCAGATCGGCACCGTTCTGTCCCATCTCTTTGGTTGCAACGCCAAGGACGGCAGCGTGGGCAAGGTGTCCGAAAACCGCTTTGCCCGCGCAGATCTGGAGCACATCCATTTGCTGATCGACGATGACATGCGCATGGAAGCCCTGCGTCAGACCAACTACGTCAAGTCGCTGGTCACCGCGCAGGGGCGCATGGATCTGGAAAAGAAGGGCAGGCAAAGCTATCAGGGCTGGATGTTCGCCCGGCTGCTGGCGTTTTCCAACGGCGACCTGCAATCCCTCTACGACCGTAGCAACGGCTTCTATCGCCGCCAGCTGATTCTGACCACCAGGGAGCGCCAGCCAGATCGCGTGGATGACCCCGACATCGCGGAGAAAATGTGCTGCGAGCTGGAAGGCATCTTTCTCTGGGCCTTTGAAGGGCTGCAGCGTCTGGTGGCGAATCATTTCCGCTTCACCGAAAGCGCCCGCTCCCGTTCCAACCGGGAAGCGGTTAAGCAGGATGCCAACAATGTGCTGCTCTTTATGGAGGCCGGGGACTATATCCGGCTCACGCCCGAAGGGAAGGTTGGCTCGCAGGAGCTTTATGAAATCTACACCGTATGGTGCCGGGAGAACGGCTTCTCGCCGCTCAAGAACCGGAGCTTTTCGGAATTCCTGATTGCCAATCAGAAGAAGTACAGCATCGAGCACTCTAATAACCTGACGAACCTCGTCGGCCGCCGCGTGTGGGGCTTTACCGGCATTAAGCCTGTGCTTAGGCTCCCGCTCAGAACGGCAGACGGATGGCAGCGCGATTGCTCGGATGATAACCCGTTTATTTGAAATTCCCTATAAGTGAGAATTTCCGCGATTCTCTGTGTACATACGTACACACATACAACGGGATTGTACACATGTACGTATGTACGCAGTGGATTCGCATATCTGCAGGAACAAGAAAGGAACACTGAACCTCTATGCACCCACCACCGATCAACCCTTTATTGGAGGAATCATGGCTTTGCTCAAAAGAACGCCTGAACAGAACGCCGCCTTTGAGCGGTGCGTCGGCTTTCTTGCCGAAATGATCGAAAAGTACAGCGGGAAGGTGGAGTTTCCCGTTCTTCCCGCTGACAGCAAAACGAGTTGGGACAGTTTATCCAATCCATCATCTCAAACAAATTCAGAAGAACCATTGACAAATGATATGGCTGCGTAATAAAATGCAGTTGGGACAAAATACACGAACAGTTACTGCACGATTGACAGGAGGTGCACCATGCTTCAGAATCATCCTGCTCCTGAGAGCCGCACGCTGCCCCAACATATCACCGACGAGCACAACGGCCTGAGCTACACCCTTCACGGCGATTATTACTTTCCGGATCTGGAGCTTCCGGAGCAGCAGCCCATCGGCAAATGGGGCCGGCTGCACCTCCGGCACCTGGAATCGAACCATCCGGGTCATTTTCAAAGGCTTCTGCTCACGGGAGAGCTGAATGCCTATCTGCACACTGTCGATGAGCAGGCCAGCGAGCGTTTTGATGTGCTCATGAAGGGATATGCCCAGAGCTGGGGTATCACTGAAGCCCTGAAGGCCGAAGACCCCATGAAGTGGGTCGGTCTCATGAATCTGGCGCGAGCCGAAGCGGAGCACAACATGATGACCGAAATCATCTGCGCCTGAACAACTCTTCACCGGCTCGCAGCCAATCGGGCCGGTGAAGGCTTCCACAAACCGCACGAGGAGGAATTCCCATGTCCAGCAAAAAGCAGACGCCTGCGCCCATCCGTTCCAGTGCAGCGGAGGTACTGACCTATGTCGCCTCCACGGGCGACCCGCAGGGAAGCATTGAAATGCGCTATGAGGACGAAAACATCTGGCTGACGCAAAAGACGATAGCGCAGCTGTATGATGTTGATGTCAGAACAATCAATTACCACATCAAGAAAATCTTTGACGATTCCGAGCTGTCCGAGGATTCAGTTATCCGAAAATTTCGGATAACTGCCACAGATGGCAAACCCTACACCGTCCAGCACTATGCCCTGCAAATGATCATCGCGGTCGGCTTCAAGGTCAATTCCGAGCGCGCCGTCCAGTTCCGCAAATGGGTCAATCAGATCGCAACGCAGTACACCATTCGCGGCTGGGTCATGGACGACGAACGGCTCAAGCAGGGCACCTATCTGACCGACAAGTACTTTGAAGAACAGCTGGAGCGCATCCGGGAGATCCGCGCCAGCGAGCGCAAGTTCTATCAGAAGATCACCGACCTGTATGCTATTCTGATAGCGAATTGCACAATAGTTCAGTTATTCGGAAATTCCGAATAACTGGTTCGGATGATAAGCATCGCTCTGTTCATCCAATACTCAGTAGATGATTATCAAATGGAGGCCTTCAAATGGAAAAGATCCTAATTAACGACTTACTTAATATTCCTGATTGTGATGTTGCCAAAACCAGACTAAAACTCAATGTTTTCAATGGAGATGCTGATCCTCTGGAAGAATACAAAAGAGACCCCGACAAAATCAACACTGAGTGGTTCTTGTGGCACAACCAAAGAAGATACTTCCATTTAGGACAAATCGCGATTTGTCTTCTATACCTTTATGATGATAGATGGCTATTGACAACGATAAAGAGGATTACAAAAGAGATCGATGTCGTTGATGATGTTGGCTATGAAGCTGACGAAATTGAAGAATATCGTAAATACTATGGTCGATTGGTTCTGAAATATCACAATACAAAACGAGGAATGGGCAGAACCTATGAATCCATGATGGACGAGCTGGAAGTCATCGAACTCCTTTCAACTACCTATGATGGCGATGACTTTCCTGGTTATGAGAATATCAGACTATCCTTTGCTCAGCTTGAGACAATAATACATAAAAAGCGTAGCGGATGGCTGGATGCCTTAAGAAATCAAAAAGCCGTTTATCTGATAACTGATACAAGCAACGGAAAAATGTATGTTGGTTCTGCAACTGCTCAATATGGAATGCTGCTCCAACGGTGGACAGACTATATCGACAATGGTCACGGTGGTAATGTTGCGCTTAAGCACATTGTCGACACAAAAGGCTTGGAATATATCAAAGCAAACTTTCAGTACTCAGTATTAGAAAACTATAATGCACGAATGGACGATAACTATATACTCGATCGCGAAAAATGGTGGAAAGATACACTTTGCACAAAGAGATTTGGATACAACAAAAACTAACTCCTTGAGCTTGAGCAACATGCGGACGCAGCAAAGCCCGACCACCGGGAGGAAAAGCCATGAAGCGAATGAAATGCTACATCTATACCCGCGTCTCCACCTCC
>OLOA01004298.1_pt1 | contig 10871 bp, 10 predicted proteins | sample 1672201 | NCBI WGS metagenome assembly OLOA01 (sample SAMEA3136658, study PRJEB25190) | human gut metagenome
AAATGCGGTGACTGGTATAAGGTAACTTCAATTCGGAGTCTCTCTTTATTCCGCTTCAAGAGGGCGATTCCAAACAAAGCTTGTTGTCGGCATGCGGACGCGGGTACTATATTGTCGGCATTTTGGGAGTCAACCAAGAGCCTACCAATCATGCGTTGCGTGATATTGCAGCTTTCAAGGCTGATTTGGAAAAGTGGGGACGGAAAATGGTATTGCTTTTCCCGAATGAGACACAGTCCGAGAAATTCGTTCAAGAGTCTTTCCCCGACTTGCCTTCTACTATTATCTATGGTATAGATACGGAGGGTATCCAGTCCCAAATTGCAGAGTCCATGAAGTTAAGACATAAAGGAACCTTGCCTGTATTTATCATTGCAGATACATTCAATAGGGTGGTCTTTGTGTCGCAAGGCTATACAATAGGATTGGGCGAACAGTTGATGAAAACAATAAAAGGCCTTTGATAATTGAAAAAGAGGAAGACTGTAACTCTATCATTCTGATATATCTGTTTTCAACTTTTCAATTGTTTTCCTTACCCGTTCCTTAGTAGTTACGTTCCGTTCAAATTCATTGATTTGTACGGTTGCGCCCATAGGAACTTTGTCTTTGCGATATTGCATACGGCTTGTTACTGTTTCTCTTGCCGAGAAGTGGAACTCGTGAATACCTGTTTCGCGGGCTATGCGTGCAATATTAGTTTCATTTACTCCACAGCCGGCAAGCAGGGTGATGCGCCCTGCTGCCTGTTGTTGCAGTTCTTTCAACAGAGGAATGCCTATTTCGGCAGAGGGTTGCTGCCCGGAAGTCAGGATGCGGTCGCATCCGAGGCTGATAATATCTTCCAGCGCTTTTTGCGGATTGCGGCAGACATCAAAGGCACGATGAAAAGTCACCGATATATCTTGGGCAGCTTCCATAAATTGCTTCATTAGCGGAATATCAACTTCGCCGTCTGCCGTCAGGCAGCCTAAAACAACGCCGTCCGCTTCTAAGCGGCGGGCATTGTCTATGTCCTTCAGCATGATGCGCTGCTCTGTGGGAGAGTATAGGAAATCGCCGCCGCGAGGACGGATAATGACGTGTAACCTGGTGTTTTGCAAAGCCTCTCTTGCAATGACAATATCACCGTAAGAAGGGGTAGTTCCCCCTTCGGGTATTCCGGCGCATAGTTCTACCCGATCGGCTCCGCCGGCTTGGGCGGCCATACAACTCTCTACGGAGTTTGCACAGACTTCAAATAAATATTCCTTCATAGCTTTTATCTTTGCTTTGTACCGCCAAATATACGGAAACTCCGCGAACTCCGGAAGCGGATAAAATAAAAAAGGAGCGGATGGTTTGATACCAACGCTCCTTTTATGGTTTTAAGTCTTGTATTCTTTTACTTACTTGGCATAGCTTACCGCACGCGTTTCACGGATAACGGTAATCTTCACCTGTCCCGGATAGGTCATTTCATCTTGTATCTTTTTGGCTATTTCACCGGAAAGGTTTTCTGTAGCCTTATCGTCAATCTTGTCCGCACCGACGATTACGCGCAATTCACGTCCTGCCTGGATGGCGTAGGTCTTCGTTACGCCCGGATAAGACATTGCCAGTTGTTCGAGGTCGTTGAGACGCTTGATGTAGGCTTCTACAATTTCGCGGCGTGCTCCCGGACGTGCGCCTGAGATAGCATCGCATACTTGTACGATGGGAGCCAGCAAGCTGGTCATTTCCACTTCGTCGTGGTGGGCGCCGATGGCGTTGCAGATGTCCGGTTTTTCCTTGAATTTCTCTGCCAGTTTCATACCGTAGAGTGCGTGCGGCAATTCCGGTTCTTCATCGGGCACTTTACCGATATCGTGCAACAATCCGGCACGTTTTGCTTTCTTCGGGTTCAAACCGAGTTCTGATGCCATTACAGCACACAGATTGGCTGTTTCACGGGCATGTTGCAACAAGTTCTGACCGTAAGATGAACGGTATTTCATCTTACCGATGATACGGATAAGTTCGGGATGCAGACCATGAATACCCAAGTCTATGGTGGTACGTTTACCGGTTTCGATGATTTCCTCTTCCACCTGCTTGCGTACTTTGGCCACTACTTCCTCGATGCGTGCGGGGTGGATGCGTCCGTCCGTTACCAGCTGATGCAATGCCAGACGGGCAATTTCGCGGCGAACCGGGTCGAAAGCTGATAAAACGATAGCTTCCGGAGTATCGTCCACAACGATTTCCACACCGGTGGCAGCTTCCAGCGCGCGGATGTTACGTCCTTCGCGACCGATGATGCGTCCTTTGATTTCATCCGATTCGATGTGGAATACGGTAACGGAGTTTTCGATGGCGGTCTCTGTTGCCACACGTTGGATGGACTGTATTACGATACGTTTGGCTTCTTTGCTTGCCGTCAGTTTGGCATCGTCCATAATGTCGTTGATGTAGGATTGCGCCTGTGTCTTGGCTTCTTCCTTCAAAGACTCTACCATGCGTTCTTTGGCTTCTTCGGCAGAAAGTCCGGAAATGGCTTCCAGTTTTTCGATTTCCTGACGCTGCATATGCTCCAGTTCCTCTTTCTTCTTGTCAACGATTACCAATTGGGCTTCCAGATTCTCTTTCACCGCTTCGGCTTCCAACTTCTTGCGTTGAATTTCTTCCTGACGCTGGTTCAATACCAGTTCACGTTGCTTCAACTTATTCTCTGCCTGCTGTATCTTTTGGTTACGGAGCGATACTTCTTTCTCCAAATCGGCTTTCTTGTTCAGGAACTTTTCCTTTACTTCCAGCAACTTGTTCTTTTTAATTACTTCAGCTTCCGTCTGTGCCTCTTTGATGATGATGTCATACTTAGATTTCAGGCCATATCTGAAAAGCATGTATGATAGGCCACCACCTACAGCGAAACACACAATTGCTATTATTACCGTTGTTATCATTGTTATTAATTTATATATAAATAAAAAACGCACAATCTATCTGTTAAGAACCCTTCTCTTAACAGTATAGCTGTGCGTGAATATCTTCAATTCTAAACGATTACTCTCTGTTACTGATTTGTTTTTCTATCTCTTTGGTCAGCTCCTTCAATTTTTCCTGATAAGGTGCAGTATTATTCCTGTCTTTCATAGAAATATTTTCAAAAGCTAACTCCAGCGCAGCCATTGCCCAATGCCTTGCGGGGCTGAAATCAGGGTAATAACTACGGTATTTGTTTAGTTTATTGTCAATCTGTTTGGCAGCGTCCCTGTATAACTGTTCATCTTCACGACGGATGGTCATCGGGTATCGTTCGTTGTCAATCAGTAGATGTATCTTCATCATATCGTCCATAATACTATCGTTTTATTGTCCAACTTTTTTTATTCGTTTAATAAAGCGATGCATTTGTCGACCTCACGCACAAGCCTTGACAACCGTTGTTTTGTATCATTGATGTCTTTATCATGAATACTGATTGTCCTCGCCATTTTCAAATTGGTATACCTTACTTCTAATTCTTTCCGGCTATTTTCCAATCGTCTTACCTCCTCGTTTTTTTCAGTGAGAAGTTGCTTTAACTGTGCATTTTCATGTTTCAATTCATCATGCAAATACATAAAATGCCTCAGTCTTGCCTCGAAAGTATTTAATAGCTTTTTGTCTTCTTCAGTCATTTTATACCAAAATTGTACACAAATATAAAGGATTGGAAGCAAACACGAAAATATTTCGTCCTAAATTTATCGTTTGTCGTTTAAAAAACTTTTTTAACGTCTTTATTAGCTGTTTTTCCCGTGCTGTTCGAATATGATCTTTTTACTATTACATATGTCTGTTGAGGATTGTCTATCGTTTTAATGTTTTATAGGACAAGATGTGCCAGGTAGTACCGATTGCAATAATCAGAAACAGGATTCTTGCCCAAATGTAGGGTAGTGTCCAGATGGCGCAATAGCTTAGGGTAATCCATATTAATGATACGGAAATGATTTTGGCATGTAAAGGTATTGCTTTATGCTCGCGGAAATTGCGGATGTAGCTTCCTAAATATTTTTGTTGGATGAGCCAATGATACCAGCGTGGTGAACTGCGGAAATACATGGCGGCTGTCAGTAATAAAAAGGGGGTGGTAGGCAGTAAAGGAAGAAATATGCCGATAATGCCTAGTATGAGTGAGGTTGTTCCTACAATGGTATATAGTATTTTCATAGGTGCAAATATAGACCAAAAAACAAAAAAATACAGTGTCCTTTTTATATTATTCTTTTTTATGGTGTATCTTTGCGTCCTGTAGCACCGAGGTGACATTAGGTGTGAGTTCTTTCTTATTATAATTAAATGCTATGTATACAGTAATTAAACGAATGGAAATTTCAGCTTCCCATAGCTTGAAGCTGTCGTATAGAAGTAAATGTGAGAATTTGCACGGTCACAATTGGATTATTACCGTTTATTGTCGTTCCGAGGTTTTGAACGAGGATGGTATGGTGGTGGATTTCACGCATATCAAGGAAACGGTGATGGGGCGTTTGGATCACCGGAATTTGAATGAGGTTGTTTCTTTTAATCCTACAGCTGAAAATATTGCACGCTGGGTATGTGAGCAAATTCCCACTTGTTTCAAGGTTGAAGTTCGCGAGTCAGAAGGAAATACCGTTATCTATGAGAAGGATTAATGAAATATTTTACAGCTTACAGGGGGAGGGGTATCATACTGGAATACCTGCCGTTTTTGTACGTTTTTCCGGGTGCAATTTGAGATGTCCTTTTTGCGATACTCAGCATGAAGAAGGTACATTGATGAGTGATGAGGATATTGTGATGGAAGTGGCAAAATATTCGACCCAGGTAGTAATACTGACTGGTGGTGAGCCAGGATTGTGGATTGATGAAAAGTTAGTTGATGCATTGCATCATGAAGGGAAGTATGTTTGTATTGAGACAAACGGCACTTGTCTGCTGCCTGAAAATATAGATTGGGTTACTTGTTCCCCTAAAGAAGGGGCGAAAATAAATCTAGATCGTATAGATGAGGTGAAAGTGGTTTATGTGGGACAAGATGTTTCTGCTTATTTGGATTTGTCTGCCAGTCATTATTTTTTGCAGCCTTGTTCTTGTGCTAATACAGAAGAAGTGATTGCTTACATTTTGCAACATCCAGAGTGGCGGTTGAGCCTACAAACTCATAAACTTTTGCAAATTCCTTAAGAAAGTAGAAGATATAAAAAAAGATTATCCAATGGCGTGGCATTGAATAATCTTTTTTGCACGGGAGGAGAGGCTCGAACTCCCGACACCCGGTTTTGGAGACCGGTGCTCTACCAACTGAGCTACTCCCGTGTTTGCGGCTGCAAAGGTAGTGTAATATTTGGAATATACAAACCTATTTATGAAAAAATATTGTTCATTATTCGTTTAATAGGCCTAACTCATTGAACATGACCCGGTATATTGCTGATTTTTTTTCAATGGGCAACGGGTAGGCACGGCTGGACGAAGGCATTCTGTATAATCGCATTGTCCGGTCTTCGAATTCGAAAGGTTCACTGGTTCCTACAACGGGTTCTTTTACCTTTATTTGTTCACGAATAATATCCGTTGCTTTTTGTCCTGTGGTTACAATGGCCTTGCACATTGGAATCTGCTTCAGTAGCAAACTGATATCTGTCTGTTCTACAACTTCCAGAAATTTGTCTGAGGCATTGTCCTGTAAACGGCGAACAGCTGAAGCGGTATCATAAAGTGCGATGCCTTTTTTGTTCAAAAGATCAATAATACGTTCCTTGTCAAATACCTTTTTGTCAGGATTCAGAAAGTGGTCTTTGTTTTGGAAAAATATTATTCCAAAAATACGCCACATATCATTTTGCAGATTGGGATAAAAGAATTCCATGCTCCATCGTTTCTTTTGTGGGGGAAAACTGCCTAACATCAGTAGTTTGGCGTTAACCGGTAAAAAAGGCTCTAATGGATGTTCTTCTATATTTAATAAGGATTTCATAAAATCTTTAATGATTATTCTTTTGGCTTTGGTTCTTTTTTAGCCAGTAATACAATGTTATACACATATTCCGTCATCCAGTTTTCAGAATATCCTAAGGCTTGTTTGTATTTACGGATGGCAACACAGGTCTTGTGTACGCTTTCGTCTTTCCAGTCGGTCTTGGTCATGATATCATGAATTGTTTTCTCGGTCATGTTACGTAACATTTTTTTCATTACGCTGGGCATACGGAATTTCCATTGCATCAAATTACCTATCAGCATCATCAAGTCATTGCTGAATCCTTGGAACATAAAAAGATAAGTCTTGACATCATTTACATTCTTGCAATTCTTTTTTATAGAACCGTCAATTTCTTTAAAGAAATCATCACTTAGACCATAAAGTTCTACTAACATCTTTTTGCAGCGTGACTTCTCAGCAATTCCCAACTTGTTGTTTTGGGTCGGTATTTTAAGGGTGCGTTTGAAAACTGCCATGTCTGGCAAAAAATTAATATTTGTGATACCTATGTTGCAGGCCATTACAGACTGATAATATACACGGATTAGTGTCATGAAGTCTTCCATACCACCTATGCGGCTTGTTTCTTCTCCTTCTGTCTGTTTTTTACCAAATAATTTTGAAAATATGCTCATTGTGTTCTTAAATTATATTGTTTTCCTGTCTGCAAAGATAGCGATAAAAACTGAAACATTTTTGATTAAAATCCTTTTGTTTTACTATTTATCATTTTTATTGAATGGTTGATGCCGGGGGAATTGCTTTGTGTTACCAGCATTCCAAATCATTTTCAATATCTTTCATTCTGTCTTTGGTGAAAACTGGATTTTTGACCCCGTTACGTTTCTGAATTCGATAGTCTTCCAATAGACGGAATGCATATTTCCCTAGTAAAGTAATGGCTATCAAGTTACAGATAGTCATAAATCCCATTGCCATATCGGCCAGGCTCCATGCCAGTTCCAGACTGGCCAATGCCCCAAACATAACCATTCCTCCCACTGCTATACGATAAATGGGGATAGCCCATTTCCGATGAGTTATGTAACGTACATTGGCTTCACCGTAATAATAATTTCCCAAAATGCTGCTATAGGCGAAAAACAGAATTGCCACCGCCACATAAATAGTTCCGATGTTGCCTATTTCATTATTCAGTGCCATTTGAGTAAGTTTTATTCCATTGGCTTCTTTTGTGGAGGCTACTCCGCTGAAAAGAATGATGAAAGCAGTGCAGGTACATATGACAAGTGTATCGGTAAAAACTCCCAATGTCTGAATTAATCCTTGTTTTACAGGATGGGTAACATCGGCACTTGCCGCTACATTGGGTGCGGAACCCATACCGGCCTCATTGCTGAATAATCCACGTTTGATTCCTTGCATTAATGCCATGCCTATACCTCCGCTTAATGCCTGTTCCCAGCCAAAGGCATTCGCTATAATCAATTCAATAACTTCTGGCAAATGCTTTGCATTTACAATTACGATGAAAAGGGATAAAAAGATGTATCCCAATGCCATGACAGGAACAATAATGCTACTTACTTTAGCAATACGCTGAATGCCTCCGAAGATGATAATTAATGTGAGCGAGGTCAGTATCACTCCCATTAGGCTGGGAGGAATATTGAATGCTTCTTCGAAAGCGGCACAAATGGTATTGCTTTGTACTGAATTAAAAGCAAATCCAAAAGTAAAGATAAGCAAAAAGGCAAACAAAACTCCCATCCACGGCTGTTTTAATCCTTTTTTCATGTAATAAGCTGGCCCGCCAACGAAAGAATTATGTCCGTGTACTTTATATAATTGAGCCAATGTGGACTCAATAAAAGCGCTGCTGGCCCCAAAAAGAGCAATTACCCACATCCAGAAAACTGCACCCGGACCACCCAAAGTAATGGCGGTGGCGACTCCTGCCAAATTGCCTGTTCCTACGCGGCTAGCTATGGAAACGGCAAAAGCTTGAAAAGAGGAAATATGGTGTTCGCGACCTTCTGTCTTGCCTGTAGAATCACCTAATAGACGTATCATTTCTCTTATCATGCGGAATTGTACGAAATTTGTTTTAAAAGTAAACCAAAATGCACATCCTAACAGCATGATGATCAAAATATAAGTCCAAAGCACATCATTCACTCTGCTGATTAATAGGGTCAGTATATCCATTTTACTTATTCCTTGTTTAATTTAAAATAGAACTTATGTCCATGGAAAACAAGTTCCACTAGACCAAAACGGATAAAGTCTGCTAATAGTTCACAAGTTGTCTTGTGGTTTAACCTGCAAAGTTTGCAACATTGATTTAATGAAAGTTTCTCTTTTTCTTTCAAGGCATCCAGTAACCGTTGCTCTCTTTCGGTAAATGTTACAAGTGCTCCTTCAGGTTTCTTGCTGTGTTGCCACATCTTTAGATGGACGGGAGTGGCCAGTATGTTTTCGTCTTTGATGCGGATATAGGCCCATGGCTTATTCGTTTCATCTAGGGCATATACAGGTTTAGAAACCGTTTCGTTAATACGTATTTCCAATACAGTCTTTCCTTCTACCTTGTAAGTCTGCGTTTCCAGTTCTACTTTGGGCTTGCAATACATGGTTGCTGCTGCTTCTATCATATATATTTCTTCGTCAGAGCGGACTCCTGCTATTTTGCCATTGTCCTTTACTCCTATTAACAGCCTGCCGCCCTCGGTATTGGCGAATGCGGAAAGGCTACGGGCTATTTTGCGTGCGTCCGAAATCTCGAATTTGAAATCCTGATGACAGTGTTCTCCCTCCGAGACAAGCTGTCGTATGTATTGTGTATCCGTTAATGCTTTCATTTCAATTGCAAAAATAGGAAAAATGAAACATATTGTGGGTATCGAATGATAAAAAAGCCGATATTAGTTTGTCTGTTATCAAGCTTTTTGCTTCATTTGCAGTGGAATAAAAATAATTAGCCTTTAAAATCTATGGGAATAAGAAAAAAATGTTTGATCATTACATTATTATGCTTTTCTAGTCTGATGCATGCAAGTGAATTCATGTTTAAACATTTGGAGGTGAAAGATGGTCTGTCAAACAATCAAGTCCTTGATATATTTAAAGATTCCGAAGGTTTTATGTGGTTTGCCACAGCTTCCGGTTTAAATCGGTATGACGGGTGCCAGATGACTTTGTTTCGTAGTAATAATGCTGATCCGGCTTCTTTACCTGATAATTATATCAAAAGCATACAAGAAGATTATAAAGGAAATTTATGGATTCTTACCGGTGTGGGTTATGTCATTTACAACTCGGAATCAGAAACATTTGATAGGGAGGTGCATGCATGGCTATGTGAAGTCGGTATTGACGGAACTCCAGCATTAGTATATATAGACCATAATAAAAATATGTGGTTTTATATAAAAGGAAAAGGCTGTTATTTGTACATTCCGGAATCTCAATTACTGTATCCGCTTTTGTTTGATACTCATCAGTTGCCAGAAGGTGATATTACGGACATTGTAGAATGTAGCAAGGGAATCTTGTTGGTATATAATACCGGAAGACTTGTTTGTTTGGATACTCGGACAAATGAGATTAAATGGCAGCAGGATGATTTGGTTGGGGAATTGGGAACTGACAAGCAGGGAATTTTCACTCTGTTTGTAGATCGTGATAATGATATATGGATGTACAGTCCGCTTGGAATATGGGTTTATAATCCGGAACAGGAAAAGTGGCTGTCTTGGCTGACAAATATTATCAAGCGTCGGTCTCATAACATGGTCCGTGCTGTATCACAGGATAAGCAGGGGCGTATATGGATAGGAACAGATCAGGATGGCATTGATATATTGGATAAGAAGACAGGGGAAGTGAGGCAGTTGCGGAACAAGACAGGTGATGAACGTAGTTTGCAAAATAATACAGTAATGGTTCTATACGAGGATTCCAGTGAAACTATGTGGGTGGGGACTTATAAAAAAGGAATTTCCTATTTTAATGAGTGTGCTTTTAAATTTGGTGCAGAGTATATAGGAGATATTAGTTGCATTGAAGAAGACAAAGAGGGGTATGTGTGGCTGGGTACCAACGATGTCGGTATCATATATTGGAATTCCGTGACTGGCAACCGGGCTGCTTTTCCACAGAAAGGTATGGATAAACTCACTACTGATGCTATTGTTTGCATTTTGAAAGCCGGTGATGGGAAACTTTGGATTGGTACTTTTGGGGGAGGCTTGATTTGTTATGATAACGGTCGTATTATTCATTATAAAAAAAACATACCGGAACGGCAAAATTCTTTGGCTCATAATAATGTATTGGCTTTGGCTGAAGATAAGCAGGGGATTATATGGATAGGTACATTGGGTGGGGGAGTGCAGAGTTTGAATCCCAAGACGGGTTTGTTCACCACTTATAATACAACTTCGGCCGGCTTGATATCCGATTATGTTTCCTCTTTGTGTATGGGAAAAGAGGGCTCTTTGTGGATTGGTACCGCTCAGGGACTTTCGGAATTGGATATTGAAACTAAAAAAGTGGTTAATCTGGAAGGTACTAAATCTGGTAAGGAATATTTTTCTGATCAGAATATAAGTCAGGTGTATGAGGATAGCCGTGGATTGATATGGATTGGTACATGTGAGGGGCTGAATGTTTATAATCCCAAAACGGATGAACTGATTATATTAGGAGTGGAGCAAGGAGTTTCCAGCCCTATCATTTCTGGAATAGTAGAAGATGGTAATGAAAATATATGGGTGACTACAGCACGTGGAATAACTAATGTCATACCGGCAGTAGATTTAAAAACAGGGCGCTATATTTTTCATAGTTGTGTTTATGATGACAAAGATGGTTTGCAAAATAGTGGGTTCAACCTGCGTTCCATTAAAAAATTGTCTTCTGGAGAAATTCTTAT
>OLOA01004308.1_pt1 | contig 10853 bp, 8 predicted proteins | sample 1672201 | NCBI WGS metagenome assembly OLOA01 (sample SAMEA3136658, study PRJEB25190) | human gut metagenome
ACCTTTTCCCATTTAACCGGGTTTCTGCGCAGCCCGGGAGTACGAAACACTTATGTAGCGGTTATTAAAGGACCAAATTGCACACAAATTGCACAGTAACGAAAAGTGAATTCTTAGTTTCAAAAAAATAAGCCCTCCACCCGCGTTAGCGAGCAGAGGACTTTTTTGTAATATGCTTAAAATGGATTGATCGAACTAATGCCGATCTGCAAACGATCAAGCGGTTCTCCAAACAAGCCGGCATATGTGTCTGTGTACTGTGGCAAACTCGTGCCATCATCACATACAACGCCGAGCCAGCCAGCCCGTTGTGTCGTCTGACTGCGGTAATACGCTTGCTTGTACGACTCACCAGCAGGAGTAAGAAAGATGATCTGGACTCCATCAATCACTTCGCCAGCATTACCGGCACAGCCGTTGACCGTATCATTGCGATCACCTTTGGCTACCCAAGGCAGCCAACCACTTTGAACTGTGTGGACGCGATACTTAACGCTACCATGATCAACTTTGATGTACAGCAGATCATGCTGATAATTAGGCATACCAGCAAAACCGTTGTCACCAGATCCGAAGTTGGTCACCTCATCAAGCCAACGGATACCGAGCAGATGCAGACCGTAGGCTACGTTGACATTTCTAGTTACAATTGCTTGTGGACGCGCGCTTTGTGCTGCTAGTGCGCTCTTAGATGCATCTACAGTAGTTGTCCCATTAGCAAGGTCAGCCGCCAGCTTCTCCTTTGTAATGCCCCAACGTGCTAGATACCCATACGGATCAGTGTGGTCACCCCAAATATGCTGCGTTACCCACAAATGAGACTTGATGCCCGGCGTTCCAGCACCGCCAGCGTCCAAACTAGTCGGAATGCCATATCGAGCAGCCATATCACGTGCAAGCTCAATATAAACGGCATAATCCTTCTTGAAAGTTTCGGGATCACTAGTGTGGCCCAATTCAATTTGGACCGGGCTGTTAGCATTTGCCACTGTCCCAGCGCCCCACTGAACATAGCCGGGTTCACCAACTTGATAAACCTGACCGCCATCGCCTACAACAAATGCCGTATAAGCAATTTCAGCAGCAATATTGTTTTTGAAGTAAGCGGCATTTGCACGCGCACCAGATTCAGCACCAACATCATGTAGGATAATGTAAAGTCGATTAGCTACTTGCGATGAACCTTCATTTGCACCCAAAGCAAATTCTTTATTGATGGTATAACTCATACTATTTTGCCTCCTCACTAGCTACTGGAGCAACAGATTCCGGTGCCAGCTGAGCCTTAACTGCATCTGCGGCCGCCTGAGCTGCGGCAGCTACCTTGTCTTGATTAGATACTTCCTGATCAACTGTCTTTTGCGGATAGGTTTCTGCTAGGCTGTCTTTCAAATCCGCATAAGCTTTCTCAACTGCGTTGGCAATCGTCTGCTCGTCTGTGCTGGTGAAACCAAGTGACTTCAAGCCGTCTTTCACAGCCTGAATAGCAGTCGATTTCTTAACCGCACCGTCAATTGCCTGCGTCATACCGAGATGTTCTGCCGCCGTTACGGCTGCATTTGCCAATGGGCCTAATACCTTTACCAAAGTGAGTGCTTGTTTGTTAGCAAGCACCTGTTTTGAGATCCAAGCCCCAATGATTGGAATTGCTGCTACTGCAAGTGATACCAAAAGTTCTGTCAAATTATTCATGATTTGTTTTCCTTCCTGAGACGCTCATTCTCACGTCTCAAACGGTCGTTGTCTGCGCGTAATCTGTCATTCATGTCCTCAAGCTCATCATGCCTGTTCTTCCGTTTACCCTCGCGGTAGGTCATAAAAGCGATGAGAGCCGAAGCAATACCGGCAATGTATGGAGCAGAACTGACAATAATTTTAGTTATCGCTGCTGTCACGGCTGTCACTCCTTCGCGCCAGAATCAGCACGAAGGCTGTTATGATCGCATTGCTGATCCAACTTGAGTAGATTCCAGTTGATATTGAGGTCAGTAATTGCAGTATTGTCAAGAACGACATTAAAAAGCTGGTAGTCGTAAGCAACAGACGATTGGTCACCGCTAACTGTGTTCCCCATAGCACCCAACCCCCAATCCCGAGTCCGTCAATGACAAACAAAAACCCTACAATATCATCGTTTAACCAGTCAGAGTAATGTGGGGGCCAGACGAAATAATGGTCATTGATGAGTAGAAACAAGCCAATGGCAACCATGCCAATGGCGAGTGCTGTGTGTGTCGGGTGATCTCTGATTTTATTTAGCATTGTCATCACTTCCTTCCATAAGGATGTAACGGTTAGTTATAGTTGACTCAAAGTCCCGGTGTTTTGCTGCTATCCGTGCCCTCTTTTTCAGAAACCAAAGAATCCTCTGTGTCATAAAGCAATTGCTGAAACTCGGCAATGTCAGCTCGAACTTCTTTCTTGTTCGCGTCATAGAGTGCCTGATTCTGAATTGACTGATTGACCGTATTGGCTCCATTTCCTTCTTGGTCAATAGTTGCGTTCAAATAAGCGACCTGAACATCACCAATGGTGGATGTACCTGTGAGACTGATGCTCTTGTTAGTTTTCAATGTCATGATTACTTCTCTCCTTTTTCAAACGCTTCGTACAATGCCAAATATGCATCAAGATCGGGTCCGCCTATTTCGTTCTCATCAACGTAGTCACTGATGATTCGCTGGACATCGTCAATGTGATTCACATAAGTACCACCTTCGATTTCGGCCTTCTGCTCAAGCCATTCACCATGAACCTTGTTGTACTCACGAGCTAGGTCGGGATTCAGCTGAATATTACCGTTCGAATCTGTTTTTGATTCTCCATTCTCGTCTTTAAGAGCATACTGAGCGACTAAGGCTTGCTCATCCTCACCAGCAGATTTCAAAGTTTGCTTTAACAATTTGATGAACTTGGCAAGTGCCAGAGCATCCCTGCCCTTAACTTTTATTTGTTCAACAAGTCTGTATACGTTAGCAATATTTGCATTTTCAAGTGTGATTTTCATGTTTTCCTCCCAAATTAAAAGCGCCAGCCTATGCCGTCGCTTTGAGTTCATCGATTTCAGTTTTCATTTGTGCCAGCAGTGGCAAGAGTGCTGCCGCGATCCGGTCGTACTGGATCCCTTCAAGCTCACCATCTGGCCCACGGACAACCAGATCCTCAAGACCGGCAGCTTCCAAATCCTCAGCAATCAGGCCAAAGTTGGTCTGTGGTAACTCTTTTTGCTCGCCGCTTGCATATCGCTCCATGGCTGCCTTGTCCAGCCAGTGAGCGTTTGGCACGGTCAGCAACCGCTCAGCCAAATCGGTCGACCGGGTTCGCTCGATGTTGACCTTGTACTTGCTGGCAGACGTGCTGCGGACGAGAGCACCATCAGAAGCAACAAATACGTTTGGAGATGATGAAGTCGTCATATCGTAGACCGAGCGTATATGCACGTATTCTGCATCAATAACAATCCGGTTTTTTGGCCCTTTGTTCCAGGTAGGCGCGTTAGTTCCGATATATATTGCAGGCTGAGATGAAAATCCATTGACCTCATATTTGTCTCCACCATCAATTTGCACCAGTGTTCCTTGTCCGTTTAGGTAAAACCAGCCCGTGTCGCTCATCATGAGTGACGGCGGAGCCGCTATCACGGTCGATGGCCAATTATCCTTGTGAATGCCGAGTGTTAGCACATGCTTACCTTCGATTAAAAGGCCTTGTCCAACAATAGCTTGGTTAAATCCGATTTTACCGTAGTCAGGCACAGCTCCATCACCACCGCCCATCAATGATGCCCACATACTTGACGTCGACAGATATAACTCTCCTTGTGTGAACAGCATTCCTTTAACGCCATCGCCCTGAGCAAACGTTCCATTGTCAATATTAATGTTTAACAACCCATTAGTTGACTTAATTGATCCTTTCTGAAACAGAACTTCACCAGTATTCAAATTGATGGCCAAGTTAGCGCCAGAAATCGTGCCAGTCACAATAGCTGATGCGTTCAGGTTGATTACGTTGAGATTGGCCGCATTCAACGTCCCGGTGGTGATCTTGTCAGCAGACAAACTTGCGATCGCTGCTGAGGGGATGAAGGCATTGCCTGTAAAGACAACTGTTGGTGCATCTAGAACAAGCTTGCCGCTTTGAATCAAAGTGCGGATGGCTTCCAGATTGATCTGACTAAGCACATCGTTTTTGGACACACGGAGATTAATCGCATCTTGCAGCTGGGTGATCTGGCTGTCGGTGCCTGATTGTACGTCAGGTGTTGCCATTGAACCTAGCTCTACCTTTGGCTCAGCAAAGAACAGATAGGCGGCATCGCCAGATGTATCGACCATGCCATTGTTATCAATGCGGATAAACGCTTCATCATAGTCACCACTGTTGAATATCGCAGAGTATGACAATGTTTCAGAAGGACTTAGCTTTTGATTATTAATCAGCAACTGGAAAGTATCATAATCTTTAGCCGATCCTCGCCTGCGCATCATCACGAAGATGTCCAAACCAACCGTATTCCAATTGGCAAAAGCTTTGAGACTCACGGTGTATGCCGTGTTTCGCGTTACTTTGAAGCGATTGGTGGATACTGTCCGCTCTCTGGCATCAGTGCTCTTGATGCTAAAGAGCGTTTGCCCACCGCCAGCATAAAAGGCATGCGAAGTGATATTCAAGTAACCGGTATCGATCCAGCCTAACTTGCTAACATCTTCCGGATACATACTATTCAAAATCAGATTAGGATTACTAAGACCACTAACAACGCTAGTCCACTGACTCGCAAGCTGCGTCTGTTGAAGTTTAAGACCGTTAATTCGATCCGTAGCCGTGGTTTGGAATCCTTGCAGTGTCTGCAAAGCAGTCGTTGTTTGGCCTTGATAATTAGCCACTGTCGATTGAATCCCGTCAACTGTGACTTTGAGGCTAGCCACTTTTGCGTCCGCATAGTCCGCAGAATCCTCTGGAGCAGGCGAATAAACCGGAACCGTTGGCCCTTCAGCTAATTCAGCTTCAACCATATACATGTCAGCCGGATCAGTAGCGTTGTAACCGCCATTCATATCGAAACGAACATAACCCAGTGTCTCGCCGGGATTTGTGTGAAAGGTGGCTGTTGCTCGCTTAGTTCCTGATGTTGATAACGTGATCGCATTCATCAGTAAATGGATCTTGTCACTATCGTAATTGTCACCAGCATCACCAGGTGAAGTGGCATCTGTTCGGCCCAAGAAGTAAACCGTGATCGATTTGACATTGTAGTTGTGAAAGCCAAGAAACTGAAAGTTGTAATCTGTGTCCGGCTTGACCGCGACAACATCAGACCGCAGATGGCCATCCAAGCTATCCGTAGTCGTTAATTTGATCAAATTGTCCCGACCATTGTGGTAAAACGGGTGCGTTGACAACTTTACGATTGTCGTGGCGCTACCCCAACTTGTTCGAGTCCAATGAGCTAAATTGATCATATTTGAGGTGTTGAGCAACAAGTTTCGATTGCCGAATTTCAAAGCATCAATCTTGCCAGAAATCGAGCTGAACTGGGCATTAAACTGACTTGCAGTCGCCGTGATCTGCCCCTGCGTCCACGACTGTGTGGCATATGGCGTCAACAGCCCAGTCACATCATTCTTGGTCATCGTTAAAGACAACCGATCATTTGCAACCTTGAGATCAGCACGCAGTTGATTGACTGACCCATTGATGGTGTTAACGACACTTTGATCGGCTTTAAGTTGCAATCCATCGGCAGTCTGTTGAGCGAGCGTTTGCGCTGTGGTGACTTCGCCCGACAACTTGTTTATGTCCGTCTTGGTCGCCAATGTTGCAATCGTTCCTGCTAGATCATCGGTTTTAGTGACCAATGTAGCCACTGTCGTCTTCTGATCTGTCGCCGTCTCAAGGGCTGAATTTGCGGTCGCCAAGGCGGTTTTCGCATCAGATGCTGCTGACACTGCTTGTGTTGCAAGAGCATTGGCTGAGTCGGCTGCACTTTTAGCAGCCTGTGCAGTCTGATTGCTCATTGAAGCCAACTGTGTGCTGCTGTTTGCTTTATCCACAGCATCATTGGCAGCTTGTTCGGCAGCGGCAACATCCGCGATCGCGGCGTCGACCTTCTTCTGAACCTCGGTGCCAAAAGCGTCACCGGTTTCGGCATTCCATTGGCCATCATGAAAGAGCCACATAATTGTCCCGTTGGTAGTCGTTTGATAGTATACGTCACCGGTTTTACCAGCAATATTCAGATCGACCGGCGACTGATCTCCCCAGCCTGTTGAATTCATGCCATTTGCTGCCTTCGTAATCACGACCTTATCAACTAACTCAATCTGTGACTTGATCTCGTTGACCTGGCTACTGAGATTGCTATATGCAACATCTGGCCGCGATGTACTGTCATACGTCTGTGTTAGATAGCTATGATTTGAAGGTTGCCAGGTATATCCAGTCAAACGCGCTCTCACATCAATACCATCAAGCTTGTGCGTGATGGTGACCGTATCGCCTGGCAACACAGTGGTAGTGATGCTTAAATCCTTGTACTCTTCAGTATTCTCAAGCAACGCCACATTCAACTTGTACGTCCACTGGGCCTCATCAATATGACTTTCGGAGAACTCTTTCGCAGCGGCAGCACGAAGTAACTCGTACGCTTCTTGAACCGGAATAGCGCCTTCTTGATCCCCTGTTGCCTGTGTTTCGTCAATGGCCTTGATGTCCTGATAGGTTTTGGTGCCAATCTTCGGTTTGCGATAATTGCCTAACTTGGGGCTGTCAACATACAACTCAGGCAGTAAAAGACCATTGTAGCCTTCTGGTAGCAGTCGCGTAATGATGCCACTACTGTCCTTGGTCGCTTCGTATCCGGTCAAGTTGTGTGCATATTCAAAATGAACACCACGATCTTTTCCTAGACGAGGGTTGACGCTGAAACTAAAGTCCTGCCAATCAAATTCACCGCCCCAACGGTTGAGGAAGGTGTTGTCATCAGTTCCCATCAGCGCATTGATGATCGACATTCTAACCAGCCGGGCATTGGTTACATTTCCGATTGTTGACAGAACTTTAAAGCCGGTTGGATAGTTGGCAGCGTGCATGATCTGATCAAGTGCGCCCTGGCCATCTTTGTCAACGATGTTGGTGTCCGCGATGAAATCATCGTTAAGATCCCAGAACACGTGATAAGCAGTGATGCTAAGATGACCCATGGACTTGATCACTTGCGCGATTCGAAAAGCAGCCTTGCCCCCCGGAACTGGCACGCGCACGATATTTTCAGCCACGAGGTCTCCAGCATGTTCGCTAAACATCGGATAATCGAACGTCAAGGTGAACTTCGCGTTGAGCTGCCAAGTGACGATATCATTGCTGATGTCGTCCAAAGCATAGCCGTGGTGACTGAAATCAGTCTGGTCACGCGGATAGAGTTCAATATCGGTACTCATACATAACACCACCTAGGTTGCACTGTGATACTTGTGACGCCGGTCAAAATGACATGATTGACACCTGGTACAAAGAGCGGCCAATCACCCGCTGTCGAGGTTGTGATATCCTTGTCAGCCATGGTCGCCGTGTGTTTAGCACAGTCGAGAGTGACAGGCGCTGTCAGGCTGTCGATGGAGAACTGGTTCGTGTTCACGGAGATCTTGACTGTTCCGGACCCTGACACGGTGAGCAACGGTTCCGCTGCCACGTTACCGGGGTTCACGATGTCAAAGTTAGCCGTGAACGTCTTTGGATCAGTTATCTGATACTCAAGTGGATCCAAAGTGAAGCTGGGCTTGTAGGAGCCACTGACCTCCACATCGTCTACCGAAAACTCGCCGATCGTGACTGACTTGATGAGCCGATAGAAGTCGGGGTCATCACTCAACACTAGCTTCGACGCGGATTGCAGTAACTGCCGTGTCTTCCGCCATGACTGGTTGAGCGTCTTGAAGTCCACGAGTTGGAGTTCTGGTAACCAAGTAATATCCTTCCAACCCCGTTTCTCGGTTAATGAACCACTCAAACGGCCAGGCACGTCTGTGAACTGCACATCGCGCTTAGCTGCGGGAATGTTTGGCTTCTTGGTGACCAACGTCCCCGGCACAGACTGGGCCAGAGATTGACCGTCCAGAATTAATTCAACCATCCGTCATCAAAGCCTCCTTCCATAGCTAAAGTTTTGAGTTGCATCCTGCTGTTTCAAGTAGTCCGAGGTGTATGGACCGGTGATAGTCGCAAACGTGCGGCCATCCACCTGCAGCGTAATTGGTCCTTGGGATGGCATATGAGCCGCAATAGCTGCACCCATCTTGTTCCACGTATCATCGTTCAGCGGAATAACGCCCTCCGGCCCAGCTTCGCCACCAACCTGTGCCCGGCCATTGTTATTGGCAAACATAGTCGGCTGCGTCATAATGCCACCTTGCGCGTACCAGTCAATACCCAAATGAGGGATAGATCCATGCAAAAGATCACCAACAGACCAACCACTGGGTTGGATGCTGAAATGCGGCATTGGAATATGTGGCCAGTTGATACTGAAGTTGAAGAAACCTCGAATGGCGTCAATCGCTCCTCGAACGATATCTTTTGCAGTATTGATTGGCCCAGAGATTGCATTTTTGATACTGTCCCAGACGTTAGATGTCACAGAACTAACCGCATTCCAAGCACTTGAAACAGCATTTCTAATACTTCCCACAACATTTGAGATAGTCGATTTAATGCTGTTCCACACATTTGATACTGCACTTTTGACACTATTGAAAATGTTTGAAGTAGTCGAACTAACTGCGTTCCATGCATTAGATACAACTGACTTGACTGCATTAACAACATTTGAAACGACATTCTTGATATTGTTCCAAATGCTTGAAACAACACTTTTAACCCTATTGAACACACTAGAGGTAACACTACTAATAGCATTCCATGCACTCCGGATCACGTTACCTATGCTGGATAGGATTGGCCCAAAGAATGATTTAATACCATTCCAAACCTTGGTGATGATACCCTTAATTAAATTCATTACGGTCGTAATAATGGTCTTCCAGATATTGAGATACGTACCAATAATGACAGCAATAGCGGTAATCGCCACCGTAAAGATTACTTTGATTCCGTTCCATAAAGCAGAAAAGAAGGACTTTATACCGTTCCAAATTGACTTAATGACATTTGCAGCGGCTGTAAAAGCTGGCTTCAAAAAATTGGTAATGGCATTAATCGCAATCGTGAAGATTTGCTTGATACCATTCCACAACTGCTTAAAGAAACTGGTAACGGTACTCCAAACACCCTTGAGCCAAGTGACAATCGCACCCCAGTTCTTGATAACCAAAACGACTGCGGTAATCGCGGCAATTACAGCCGCAATCACTCCGACAATCGGCAGGAGCGTAGCCATAAAAGCTCCCATGCCTGCAGCTCCTAGGCCAGCCCCTGTACCGGCAGCGGTCGCACCAACACCGAGCATTGGCAGAACTGTTGCAACTGCCGTGATGACTGGTGCCATGACACCAAGTGCGACAGTAATCGCACCAAACGCAACAACCAGCGCTTTCACCGGCGCTGGTGCCTTATTGAATGCATCACTGACACCTTTAACAACTGGCAGAAGCCCCTTGATCACAGGCAACAGGGTCTCTTGAATTGTTCCACCAATCTTCCCCATAGTCTGTTCGTATTCTTTTTGAGCTTGTTTGGCCTTGTCGACTGGATCCAAGGTCTGCTGAAAAGATTTCGAGACGGTTCCACCAGTGTCTTGGGCTGATTTTTTTAGACCATCAAGTGAAACCTTGCCATCACGGATAGCCTGAGCCATCTGTGGACCTGATTTGGCGCCAAATGTTTGAATTGCAATGTTAAAAGCATCTTGGTCTGTCTTAGCATCTTTGATTCCCTTGAAAGATTGCGTCATGACATCGCTGAAAGATTTGTTCTCAGTTTTGGCGGCAGAGAATGCCTTCTGCATGCCCTTGAGCACTGTGGAAGAATCAATCCCCGATTTGCTCCAGGACGCCAGTAGTGGAATTCCCTGCTGAAGACTAATGTGCAATTGTTTGAAGGCTGGGTATGCCTTTGATGCATCTTCTTCAAGGTCGGCAACTGGTACACCTGTCCGCTGAGACGCTGCAGCAAAGGCATCAAGTACGCTAGGAATATCTTTAGCGCTGAGATTGAATCGTGACATGGAATCGTGTAGTGCGTTGACCGCGTCAGTCCCAGACTGACCTGTGATCTGGCTGAACTTGGCAACGTCCTCGGATGTCTTTTCCAGCTGCGGACCACTCAAATTGAATTGACTAGTAAGCCCTGCCATGGTATTCGACAAATCCATCGATTCCATCTGCGCACCAGACTCGGAGCGTTCAACTTTCTCAAATGACTCACCGAGTTTATCTGCAACGCCTCCAACAGCGCCAGTTTTGCTGGTCAGGTTATCAACAGCATCATCAGTTTGTGTCCATGCTTCCTGCGCCTTTTGGTTAAAATCTTGTAGGCCTTGACCAGCAGATTGGAATCCATTGGCGACAGTCTGCAACCGTTCAGCAGCTGTGTTCTTAGCAATCTCGTCAAGCTTTGAGCTAGTACCTTGTGACTCCTTACCCAATTTATCCATTTGTTTACCCAAATTGGCCACAGATGTTTCGGCGTCATTCAACTTGACTTTCATCTGTGTTGCTTCAGCTGAGTTTTCTCCGTAAGCGGTGACCGTTTCCTTCAACTGTTGCTTCAAGTTATCAACTTTTTGCCGAGACAAGTCCATTTGTTCCGACAATTGCCGTTGGGCGGCAGCTGTCTTCTGCGACTCGGAAGCATTATCACCTAGTTGGGCATTCTCCAGTTTAGCCGATGAAGAC
>OLOA01004309.1_pt1 | contig 10852 bp, 11 predicted proteins | sample 1672201 | NCBI WGS metagenome assembly OLOA01 (sample SAMEA3136658, study PRJEB25190) | human gut metagenome
AAAATAAAGACAAAACTATGATAGAATAAGAAACAGGAGAAGAACTAGGCTATATAAAAAAAAGCCCACACTCGTTAGAGTGTGTTAGTTCAATTCAATTTAAATATTTCTAAAAAATGAAAGGAGGATAAAATGACAGATTTAAAATTTCAAAAGTTGACTCCTTACCATAATGCAGATATATCAAGTTATGAAGAAGCTCTTGATTATGCATTTTTTCAAAATGATATAAAAAATATAGCTATTTCTGGTGCCTATAGTTCTGGAAAAAGTAGTGTTATTGAAACATATGAAAAATTAAATCCAAAGTTAAAATCTATACATATTTCTTTAGCACATTTTAATAAAGAAGAATTAATCGATGAAGAAGATGATAAGAATTTTACAGAAAACTTAATTGAAGGCAAAATTTTAAATCAATTAATACAACAGATAGAACCAAATGAAATCCCACAGACTAGCTTCAAAGTAAAAAGAACGATAAGTAAGCGTAGTGTTGTAAGTCTATCATTAATAACTCTATTATTTATGATATTGCTTATATATAATGTAAAGTACAATGATTGGCGCATTCTATTAGAAATGGATAAAGGCAGATTACTGTATAATCTTCTACTTTTTACTTTGTTTCCATGTAGTAGGATTATTAGTATTATTGTTATACTGGCAATTACTTATTTATATATTTATAAAGTATTATATGCTCAAAAAGCTAGAAACATTTTAAAAAGAATCAATGTCCAAGGAAACGAAATTGAGATATTTGAGAATGAAGATAGTTCATATTTTGATAAATATTTAAATGAAGTTTTATATGTTTTTGAAAATGTTGATGCGGACTGCATCATTTTTGAAGATATAGATCGATTTGAAAATAGTACTATTTTTGAGAGGCTTCGTGAAATTAACACTTTAGTAAATATTAGACTTCAAGAACAAAAGGATAAATCACGTAAAACAATAAAATTTGTTTATCTTTTACGTGATGATATTTTTCAATCTAAAGAACGAACCAAATTTTTTGATTTTATAATTCCAATAGTTCCAATAGTAGATAGCTCCAATTCATATGATTTAATAAAAAAACATTTAGAAACATCTAATTTATATATTAAGTTTGATGATCATTTTATAAGAGGTATTTCGTTATATTTAGATGATTATAGACTAATTAAAAATATTTTGAATGAATTTTTAGTATATGAAAGCCGTCTAAATAAAATTGATTTAAATCTAAATAAATTATTTGCAGTTATAACATATAAAAATTTATTTCCAAAGGACTTTTCTGATTTGCAATTAAATAAAGGATATGTATATGCTATATTTAATAATAAAGAAGCTATACGAGAAGAATATTTATCAGTTTTATATGATAAAAAAGAAGAATTTGAAATTCGATTGAGCAATTCAGAAAAAGAGTTATCAAATAGTCTTCAAGAATTAGAATATATAAAAAAAGGAAAAGAAAATGATTTTTACTATGATTATAATAAACGTAATCAATATAACAAATGGTTAAAAGAAATATTACCAATTCGTCAACAAGCCGTAAAAGATTCTGAAAAAGAACAAAGAATAGCTATTTCAAAAAAAATAGATGAACTCAAATTATCTATTCAAGAATGTAAGAACTATACTCTCAGTGAATTAATAAATAATGAAAATTCAGATAATGTTTTTAGAGTAAGTACAATAAATGATATTGGAGAAAAAAATGAATATGAATCCATTAGAAAAAGTGATTATTATGCCTTACTAAAATATTTAATTACCAATGGATATTTGGATGAAACATATCCTGATTATATGAGCTATTTTTACCCAAACAGCTTGACAATAAATGATAAAATGTTCGTAAGAAGTGTCACTGATAGAAAAAGAAAAGAATTTAATTATCCGATTAATAACCCACAATTAGTAATGCAACACCTTAATGATCATGACCTATTACAACTTGAAACCATTAATCTAGATTTAGCACAATATATTCTTAATTCAAAGAATAAAGAATATATACAATCGTACATTACTAATATTTGCAAGAATGAATGTCTTGATTTCGTTTCCAGTTTTATGGATAATAAAGATCCAATAAATTTAGTTAGATATATTAATAAACAGTTTCCGAATTATTTTTTAACAATGCTAAGTTCAAATAAATTTACAAAATCACAATTAGTAAAATATTGTTTTATTAGTTTTGAATATAATGAATCTAATGAAGTAATTTTAATGAATATTGATGATACCTTGGTTAATTACGTTAATGATAACTTGGATTTTATAGAATATGAAAAGATAAATAAATTAGAGAATGTGATTAGTTCTTTTAAAACGTTAGATATTTGCTTTGAATTTATTAATTCGAATAAGCCAAATCATGACTTATTTGATAATATTTATAATTTAAACATGTACCAAATCAATGAAGTAAATATTAAATATTTAATTGAATATAAACTTCAAAAGTCAGTAAATAATTATTTGGCAAATTTTTCTACTCATATTTTGCGTGATGAAGATATTCCACTATGTAGCTATTTAAAGAATAATATTAATATGTTTATGCAGTGTTATCTTTCCTTTTATTCAGATGAAATAACAGATGATGAATCAACGATTATTTGGATTTTAAATCATCCAAATATAAATAATGACGAAAAAGAAAAATACATTAATCAAGCAACAACAAGAATATCAGATGTTTCTAAAATTGAAGATAAATCGTTATTTACTACGATTATAAAAAAATCCTTAATGAAATATACTACTAATAACATTGTAAATTATTATTCCGAATACAGTTTAGCAACAGAGTTAGTTCAGTTTATCAATTCGAACAAACAAATATTGGATTTTACTGAAATTGATAATGTATCAGATTTTGCAAATGACTGTATAGCAGAAAAAGGACTAAATGATGTAAAATATGATCAATTATCCAAAAAAATATTTGAAGTACAGGAGCAATTCAATATAGAAGATTTAAGTAAAAATAAAATTGAAATCTTAGTCAATAATAACATTATTCTAATGAATAAGAGTAATTTAACTTTTTTTAGATTACATTATCCAAATTCTGTAATTAATTTTATTTGCAAGAATTTCAATGACTACATCAATATTTTAAATACTAATATTGAAAACGAAAAAGAAATTCATCTTTTATTGAAGTCTAAAAATTTATCTATTGAACAAAAAAAATTATTATTAGATAATCTTTCAATTTCAATTTCAATACAAGATTTGCAAATTTCCAATGATCTTATTTTAGATATTTTAATGAAACATTTTGATACTAAAGATTTAAATTATTTGCTTTCTATCTATAAAAGCAGTGATACATCAATTCAACAAGCCATATTAAAAACAATAAATATCAATTTTGATGAGTTTATAGATATGTTACAAACTATTGATTTTAATATGTTAAAAATATTATTAAGTAATTCTATATTTGAAGAAAATGATAAATTAGCTTTATTTAAAAAGTTATTTGATATTAAGAACAAAAATGATATATTGTCTGAGTTATCAAATATTCTGAGATTATTAGGAGCAACTAAAATTAATGGAAACATCTATGATAATAGTAATGAACGTGTTGATTATAACGAATTTAATAAATTCATTTTGAATGTTTTGTTTTCTAATGAAATCATACATAAACCTGTTTTAACTAGTGATAATAAGCACTATAAAAAAATCAAATTAATTTTACCATTTGATAATAAAAAATAAAGAGGTTGCTAATTTGAAACGATTTAATAAAGGCGATGTTGTTTACTTTGTTTCCTCTTCTGTTTTTATCAAGAAAGCTACTTTATTCGTAATGCTGGTGGTTTTGTACAATACGATTTTTAGATGGTAATTGTGGTACTTCTGGAACACGTGTTCGTGAAAGTAAATTGTATCGTACAGAAGAAGAGGCAGAATTGTTACAGAGTCAAATTGATGATGCTTCTAGTACGAGTGAAAGGGTTAAATTATCTAAACAATTAAAGAAGATTAATGAACAATTATTAGAATTGAATAAGTATGAAGAAGTTGTTCATCATTGGGCAGATAAGATGGAACCAATGGATTTGGATGATGGTGTTAAAGTGAATTATGCTAAGTTTCAGGATTTGTTGGCTAAGATAAAATAAAAAAACTAACTCCAGGAGCAAAGGCATCTCGATTTACATCTTACTAGCACAGGTTAGTTTTAAAGAAATATATTACACCGAGAATTTAATATAAAAATGCATAATTGGATAGACCATTCTGAATGAAAGAGGTGAAGAAATGAATACAGATAATGAATTATTAATAAAATTAGATGCTTTGATTTCCAATTGGGAGGATGAGACAGTTGAGTTTAAAGAAGCCAATAATGATTATGATAAAGATAAAATTGGAAGATATTTTTCTGCTCTTTCTAATGAAGCAAATTTAAGAAATGTACAATGCGGATGGTTGATTTTTGGTATTAAAGAAAAAGGTAAAAAGATTGTTGGAACCAATTACAGAGAGAAAAAGGGTCTTGATACGTTAAAACATGAAATTTCATTGCAAACAACGGGTGGCATTTCATTTGTTGAAATTTATGAAGTTGAAAAAGAAGGTAAAAGAATAATTATGTTTCAGATACCTGCTGCAACAGCGGGTATTCCTACAGGTTGGAAAGACCAATATTATGCTAGGGAAGGAGATTCTCTAGTTCCACTATCATTAGAAAAAATGGATCGTATTCGTCAACAGAGTAATCGAGATTGGTCAAAATTGTTTGTAAAGGGTGCAACAATTCAGCATCTAAATAAAGATGCAATTAGCTTAGCTAGAAACAACTATAAGGAGAAGATGCAAAAGCCACATATTTCTCAAGAAATTGATTCTATGAGTGATGAAGAATTTCTGTCGAAAATGAAACTTATACAGAATGGTCGTATTACAAATGCTTGTATGTTGTTACTAGGGAATGAAGATTATGATTACTTATTTGATTACACGCCTGAAGCAGCATGGAGACTATATGATTCTAAGAGTAACATTAAAGATTATGAAATCTTCAAAATTCCATTTATTACATTGAGTGATCGTATTTTTTCTCGAATTCGCAATTTAACATATCGGTATATGCCGAATCAATTAACCTTGTTTCCTTTAGAAACGAAACAATATGACATGTGGCTTTTAAGAGAGCTTATGAATAATTGTATTGCTCATTCTAACTATGCATTAGGGGGAAGAATTAATGTGGATGAAGAAGAGGATGAAATCACCTTAAGAAATCCTGGTTCTTTTCTACCTGGCAGTATTGAAGTGGCTCTCCAAAAAAATTACACACCTCCATTTTATCGAAATCAGCTGTTAGCTGAAACAATGATGAAATTCAATATGATTGATACACAATCTATGGGAATACGTAAAGTATATAAGATCCAACAAGAAAAATATTTCCCTATGCCTGATTACAATTTGTCGGTAGGTAATCAGGTTGGAGTTACTGTATATGGTAAAGTATTGGATGAAAACTATACGAAACTATTATTTGAACATTCGGAATTTGATATTCAAACTGTCTTTTTAATCGATCAAGTCCAAAAGCATCATACAATAACGAATGAACAAGTTAAATATTTAAGAAAATTACAGGTTATTGAAGGAAGAATGCCGAATATCTATCTTTCTGCTGATATCGCAAAGACTTTAGAACAGAAAGAACAATACGTAAAAAATAAAGGCTTTGATGATGAATATTATCGGAATTTAATTGTTAAATATCTCCAAAAATATGAGTCTGGAACAAGGGAAAATTTCAGAATTCTTTTAATGGATAAATTGCCAGATAATCTTGATGAAAAACAAAAAGAGAACAAAATTCGAAATTTGTTATATTCATTAAAAAGAAAAGGAGTCGTCCAATGTTTAAACAAAAATTCCATAAATTCAACTTGGATATTAGTAAATAATAAAATTTAGCATAATAAATCACACAGATGGAAATTTGAATACACAAATACTAGACTTTTTCATCTTACTAAAATCAAAAATTAAATTTTGTTTAGTAAGATATTTAGTAAGTCAACATACAGTTATTGTTAGCTAAAATGCATAATTACTCGGCTTTTCAGCTTACTAAAATCAGAAATTAAATTTTATTTAGTAAGTCAACATACAGTTATTGTTAGTTAAAGTGCATAATTACTTGGCTTTTCAGCTTACTAAAATCAAAAATTAAATTGTATTAGTAACTTATTGATTTGACTAAATGGAATTATTTAAAAAATTATATGCAGAATTTATTCTAAGCTATGAAGAAGTACACGCCAATATTTTAGATGATATTAAGTTTTATATTACAATCCTTAGAGGAGCTGTTATATATTCTGATGGATATTTAACAAGGAATGGAAAATTACCAAATAGAATTGATATATGGATGGATGGAAAAAAACACGAACTTTTTATCGGACCAGTCTTTCCTATAAAAAAAGAAGACGAAATAATTGAAGAAGGTATTAGGCTAACTATGTGTTTTAAAGATATAAAACAAGGATATTATGTTAGAAAAACTTATGTGATGGAAAATGATTTATGGTATCACGAAGAATTATATGTTGTGCCATTAACTAAATTTTGACAAATCTGATTACAAAATTTTTGATTTGAATAGATCGGAGGTGATTAGTAATGGATTCTATAGCATTAGAATTTTCTATTCCTGCAGATGATGATGGATATATTTTACTTCAATGTGGACATTGTGGTGAATATTTTAAATTAACGGCAGAAGATTGTGAGAATGATGATATTTTGCGTATAGTATGTCCAGCGTGTGGTTTAGAAAGTGAAACCTATCTTACAGATGATGTCATACAACTTGCTTTAACTATGGCAGATAATTATGCAATGGATTTAGTCAACAATATGTTTAAAGACTTAGAAAGAAAAAGCCGACATAATAGTAATTTGCAATTCAAATCTGGTAAAAAGTTGAAACATGAATATGAGAATCCTTTGCATTCTGGGATTCAAGCTTTAGAAGAGGTTACTTTTCCGTGTTGTCATCATTCAGCAAAAATTAAACCATTATTAAAGATGACTGGTTGTTATTGTCCATGTTGTGGGGTGAAAAATTATGAATTTGAATAAAAAAGATTTACGAAAAATCATGTATGATTTTAACAGCATTTCGAATCGATTAATGCAATCAGATTTTCAGGATTATAATTCTGTACTAAAAAAGTTTTTGATGTTTATTTCAAACACGGAAATAATTAATGAATTTATAAAAGACTGTGGAAATTGTAAAATCAATCTTGCAGAGGAATTTTCACAAATACAAAATTCTTATGGTAATTTAATATTTACTCTAGGTGAAACTAATCAAGAAGAAGTATGTAACATTTTTGCATACTTAAACTATATTAATGATAATGATATCGATATTTGCAATCGCATCGCAATGGGATATTCCGGCTCGTCTAAATATCAAGATATGGTAAAAGGTTTTAATGACCGAGTGGTATTTGTGCTAATCAGACATATTGAAGGGTACTTAACCAAAATTGGAATAGACATGGGAGTAGATGAAAAGAATACATTTAATATCACAGTAAAGAATGGTCAAGTAAATATTGCAAATGATAATTCAACACTTACAGCTTATAACAATATCTCTTTTGATCCAAATGAATTGAATAAATTGATTCTAAATGTTAAGAAGATATCTCAAAAAGAACAATTAACTTCAGATGATGAAGAACAATTAAATTGTAATCTTGAGGTAATATCTGAAGAATTAAAAAGCAACCAACCACGTAAAAGCTTTATAAAAACGGCCGTAGAGGGTATAAAAATGATAAAAGGTACAGCTGAATTTGCAGCAGCAGTTACCACTCTAATTCAATTTGTACAAAGTTGTATTTAAAGGCGGAGGATGTTGATTTGAAAAGATTTAATGAAGGAGATGTTGTTTATTTTATTTCCTCTTCTGTCTTTATCAAGAAAGCTACTGTTATTCGTAATACTGGTGGATTTTGTACAATACGATTTTCAGATGGTAATTGTGGTACTTCTAGAACACGTGTTCGTGAAAGCAAATTGTATCGTACAGAAGAAGAGGCAAAGAAAGTTGTTGAACAACATCAAAATACAAACAAGTGGAGATGATGGTTTCTCCACTTTTACTTTGGATTGGCGAATACAATACCTCCCATTCTTGACCTGTAGTAATCAAGAGTATAGGTGTTGGTTTGCCAATCCTTTTTTGCATCTTCAAAAGTATTGGTAATACCATCATAGTTACCATCTTGAATTGTAATGTTGTTGCCATCTACTTTTAATACTATACCAACATGGTTTTTACCAATGCCAGAGAATACAGCTCCTGCTTTAGGGGTAGTGGATCTTTCAAATTTATCTGGATGTGCTTTTAGTAGTTCATCTACACAATCCCATCCATTACCAGTAAAGCCAGGATCATAGCCATATAACTCATAAAATCTTCCTCAAGCAAACCATGTGCATTGGCCATATAAGCCTGTTTTAGCATATGGATTCTTTGTAATCCATGCTTCCATGTTATTAAAGTTAGGATTAGTTCCACCTCTAAAGGTAATACCGACATATCGCATTCCATGATCTACATAAGATGGATCTCCATATTCTGATACATTCAATTCTTGTTTTTTCATATCTGAAAAGTGTTGTGCATTGTATTTGGAATAACCACCAAAATTAGAAATTGTCCAATCAATATATCCAGATTCATAGTTGTATTCTTGCAAAGCTAGATAGATGTGTTCTGTATCGGATAGATCTTTTACATTTGCCTTTTTAACACAATCCGAAAAGGTATGTGTGCCAACATCTATGGAATACTCCGGTTCTGTAATACCATTAGGAACTCTAGGATATTTTGTATTGTATCCTGATTCACTAGCTTGCATGGGATCATTTCCTTTACCACCAGATTCCTGCATCATAATCGCTTGAAGTAAAGATACATAATCCTCTATATCGTATTCTTTTGCATATTTTCGAATGGTATCTTCATACGCAATAACTTCTTCACTTAAAGAAATAATTTCACTATTAGATCCACCATCTTGAGCTAATACGCTAAATGTGCCAATAAACAGGGTAATCACAATCAATAAAATCAATCCCGTTCCAAAAGAAAAGAGTGTATTCAATGTAGATACACTCTTCTTAACAATATGAAATGATTTCTTTATAGCCTGTGTTGTATTTTGAACAATAGGTTTAGAAACAAATTGTTCTGTAGACTGTTTTATTTTTGAAGCATTTACTTTATTCACAACATGCTTCTTTGACTTGGATATATATGATATTCTCTGTGGATGAATATCATGGTTTGATTCAATAATCGGTTTCTTATTAGCTGATTTAATCTTATATTCATGATGCTTTTGTTTAATAAACTTAGTAGTACGATGTTTAGATTCAATTACAGTTTGTCTTGCTGCAACACTTACTTTATTTGTAGCCTGTACCTGTGGATTGGATTTAACAGAAGCATTCTCTTTTCTATCAACATTTTTATTATGAATTGTTTGCTGTTTAATAAAATGCTGAATATTTTCCTTTGTATCTTTTGTTTTGATAGCTTGCATTTTTTGCTTTGTCTTAATATCTCTCAAATTCATCAACTCCTTTGTATGTAAAAAAAGCAGAAAGTTAATTCTGCTTATTAGTAGAGTATCATTTGTTTAGATGTAAATAGAGAATAGAAATAATCATCAAAATCATCCCAATTGCTAAGGAATTTTTATATACAAACTTTTTGATTTTCATATCTTTTAAAACATATTCAAAGTTTTTATCATTATATTTTATTGCTATTTCCTTACCGAATGGATATTCCTGGTCGTCTAATTCAACATTTAAAATGGATTGGATTTTTTGGTTTTGATTATTTGTAAATTGCACAATGGGCATGTAAACATAATAATCTTCTTTGTCGTAATATTTTCTTCATAGTCAATTACTTTGGCAATTGCTGAATTTTTATATTTTCTATACTTAAAATGATATATAGTGTATTGCGCGAACCCGATAGCTAAAAAAACAGTAGAAATCTCCTCTAAAGCAAAGTATCTTTGCTTCATTAATAAGTGCTCTATATTTAACATAATTAATTATCCTTTTTCAAATCTTATTCTTTTCTCAATTATATCTTATATCTTATGAAACTCCAAATAATAGGGAAGATTCAGTAACGTCGGCTAATTTTGTAAAACCTTTCTATCTCCTGGTTTAGTTGTATTGAGATCGTACAATAATCCTTTTGGCATCTTATTGACAAAAGGGACAATAGAACCACCATACTTGATTAATCCAGATCCAGTTGGTGCATTTGTGATGTATCCCATCTGTTCTTCTGAAATATTTAAAAGTCTTGCTAAATCTTCTCTGTCATTGGCAGATTGATTTAACATAACGATAAATTCAGAGTTTGATAGCATGCTTGTACCTTGTTGAGAGGAAAGAAGATATTTAACATTTTGTGTTATTCCTGTAGGATAGGCATCTCTTTTACGGAATTGTCTCCATGCAGATGCAAAGAAGGTTGCACTTTCTTCATTTTCAAAGATAACGTGAATCTCATCAATAAAGACATGTGTACGTTTTCCTTTTCTCCAATTTTCATTGACACGATTGATAATGGCATCCGTAATTACAAGTAATCCCATCGTCTTTAATTGTTTTCCTAAATTAAAGATGTTGAAAGATAGGATTCTAGATTTGATATCTACATTGGTTTCATGGGCAAAAATGTTCAAGGATCCATTTGTAAATAATTCGAGTTTGATAGCTAATGATTTAGCTTCTGGTTCAC
>OLOA01004310.1_pt1 | contig 10849 bp, 11 predicted proteins | sample 1672201 | NCBI WGS metagenome assembly OLOA01 (sample SAMEA3136658, study PRJEB25190) | human gut metagenome
GCTCCAGCGCGTCCTCGATCAGTCCGATGATGAACTGCTTCTGTTTGAGGTTGTTTTTCTTGAGGTATGCCTTCAGCCGCTCGAAGAGTTCTTCCGGAAGCTGGATCGCCATCGTTCTCATATCGCCTGTCATTTTTATATTCTCCTTCATGTCGTAATAATTTTGAATTAGCTGTTCCACATATTCGCTGAGTGTCTTGCCGGATTGCTCCTGCTCCTGCCGCACACGCGCGTGGAGGGCTGTGTCGATTTGCGCGCAGAGGTTTTTCTTGTCTGCCATTGGGCTTCGTCCTTTCCTTTTTGATTTGCAAAGCAAGCATACTGTAAGCGCCGGAACAAAGCTATTCACTAGAAGCAACAAAGAAGCGGCGCAAAACGAAGCATATTACAAGCACATTTCGCCGGAAAATGTATGCTCCTGCTGGCTGCGGAACGCCTGCAGCGCCTGTGCGGATTCCCGGTATTCCTCGTCGGTGGGGTCGCATCCGTTTTCAATGGTATAGTCGCGGATCTGCTCCAGCGTCCAACCCTCGGTGAGCTTCGCCGCCGCACCGCGTAGTTCAAAGTAATTGAATACGAACTGCTCGCCGTAGTTGAACAGGCTCGCTGCGGTCGGCTCTCCCTGATGCTCTTTGATAAGCCGTAGTTCCACATAGGCGGCATCATAAAGGTCTCTTTCCTTTTCTGTGCCGTCCTGCTCCAGTTCCTGCGCATACTGCGTCCACTTCTCCATGGCCTGCGCTGTCACGTCCGGCAGCAACTCCTTGACCATGACTTCAAATTCATTCTTCTGCATGATGCTCTCCTTTTACTTGGCTCTGCATGACATCAGCCTCCATTGCGGCAACTGCTTGCAGGCTTTTCATAATGAATTCCACGCACGGCACAGGAATGCTGTTGCCGAGAGCACGGTATCTGGCAGAGTCCGACGCGGACGGGATATCTGTCCAGCCCGGTGGGAAGCCCTGAAGAAGTTCGCATTCCCATGGAGTAAGTCTTCGGATGAGCTGCGCATACTGCCGATCCGGTTCTACGACCAGATCCGTTGCATCTTTCGCTTGTCCGGCACTCTGCGTGCTGGCAATATCGTCATTGCGGAATTCGTCCACGCGCTGGCGCGCAAAGACCGCGTGCCGGTCTAATCCCGAGGATTGAGTTATCCTGAGGGAGTCGGTCACTATACTGCTCTTTGCTTGAGGTAGGGCGCTTTTTCTGGGCATTACATTATCAAACCTCCGAATAATAAATTTGCGGCGGCCGGAAGAAACCAACCGGCCACCGCCCTGCGGTTATTGTTGAATTGTGGTAAAATCACGCTAATCCATAGAGGCGCTTTATCATCTCCTCATCGTTTTCCCAAATAGGCGCAACGGAACTTTCATTCAAATTTCCAGAGATTTTTTGGATTGCCTGACGCTTTGTCTCCGTATCTGCCCATGCATAGACGCGAGTTGTGTTGACATCGGCGTGTCCAAGAAACTCCGAGAGAAGAACGAGCGGCATACCGGCACGATACAAGTGCATGGCTCGGGAGTGTCGGAGTTGGTGGGGATGTACCCGCTTGGGAACTTCAGAACAAATATGGTTTGCAAGTTCGCCATACTTTTTCATAAAGAGGGACACAGCATCAGTTGACATCCTAGTCCTGCGGCCATGGAGTGTTGTAAAGAACAAGTAATCACTATTCTGTCTTTGTTCAATGGGATGAACGGTATCCATATACTCTTTGAGAAGGGTACTCATACTCGGGGAAATCGGTACCACACGCATTTTGTTTCCTTTTCCAGTGAGGCAAATCGCAGTATACGATTTACGAAGATCAAGGTCACCGATTTTTGCATTGACCAATTCTCGGCAACGGGCTGCAGTGTCGTACATCAGCTTCATAAAGCAAAAGTCTCGATATCCATTTGCTTTCAATCGATTCGGTTGCTCCATAAGGGTATTCAAGGCTGGCATCGAAAGGAACTCAACTACTTTACCCGGCATTTTCCGAATGGAAATGTTGCTGATTTCCACTTGGGTATGGATTTTTGCAGGGTCTAGTATTCCGGCGTATTTTGTAAAGGAACGAATCGCCATCAACCGCAGATTTATCGTTGCAGGTGAGCAGTTTCTGGAACTTGAGAGCCATTCAAGAAATCCAGTTATATTGGAATAAGTGATATCCTCAAATCCAATATTGACGTATTCAAGGCCAAGTTCCGTTTTGAAGTAGAGGAGAAGAAGATTCAACGCCTCCCGATACGATTTTTGGGTATTTGCGCTATATCCCTTGTGCCGAATCAGATAGATGTCAAGGAAATCCCGCACCGTTTTATAGAATTTTTCATCCTTCAATCTCATGAGCGCACCTCCGTTTGGAGTGTGTCCAGATGTAGTTCTGGCAAATCAGTATAGAGAGTCGGAAGTAAATGTATATAATACGCTGTATCTGAGAGATTTGCGTGTCCCATGTACTCGCTCAAATAGGCAAGGCAGGCATTCACGTCCTTTCCTTCCTTTATCCACTGGTACAAGCGGTGTGTGGCAAACGAGTGTCTCAAATCGTAAGTTCTCGGGGTGACCCCGGCGTATCCGAATATACCTGCGGAATGGAGAAACCGGCGGAACGTGGGAATCATCCATTCCATAGAATACATCCCATCTCCTCTGGCACTTGGACTCTGAAAGAAGTATTTTCGGTCAGGATAAATCGTGTCTGCACGCTGGTCATAAGTCACACATAGGGCGAGCATACTCTCAGAGAGTACAACGATTCGGTCTTTATGTCCTTTGGATTCCAGAATTTTCACAACCCCGTCGCGCAGACTGACATCTTCTCTGCGGAGGCGTCTTGCTTCTACCGGTCTGAGACCGCAGCAGTAGATCATGCGAAAAATCACGGACACGACCAAATGTCTCGTTGGTGCGTTGAGACTGGGAGCGCAGGAGTCTATTTCTCGAAACAATCTGGCTAATTCTTCGTATGAGAAAATATAAGGGATATGGCGACCGGTTTTCTTTGTGAAATCAAGCGGCAGGATATAGGCTTGACAGCCTACGCTGTTCATGTGCCTGGCAAGTTCTCGGATCACGGATACCCTATTCAGCCGAAACAGGTTTTGTTCGGTTCCAGTCTGTTCGGCCCATCTCATGACAATTTTCGCAGTCAAGTGGGTTTCGCACGGGAACTGCTCTCGGCAGAACTCATCGAAGGTACGGAGAATGCGCTCGCTTTCGTAATAATCATAGCCGAGAGATCGTTTCTTTTCTATCAGGCCATAAATGTAGGGAGCAAATGCTCCATGAAATGCATACTTCACAGCAAATCCTCCTGGCGTACTTCGATGCCATTCAGGCTGAGCGAACACATTGCCAACTTTTCACGACTGATACGCATATAGGACTTCATTGAGTCCATCTGCGTATGGCCCAGAATTTCTTTCACGGTATCGACGGGTACCTCATAATTTATCATGGAACTGGCGACATATCTTCTAAAGCTATGGAAGCCCTTTCCGTCTCCCGGAGTGTACTCAATATCCGTGAGTTTCATGTATTTTCTGAGGCGGTCTCCCGCAGCTGTTGAAGTCATGGCATCAAAAGGTATACGGGACCGTACAAAAAGAACTTGAGACTTTGTTTTTGGGCGCTCGTGCAGAATGTAATTCGCAATGGCGTTTCCCACTGACGCTTCGAGGGGTAAACACAGTTCAACGCCAGTCTTGCCCTGTACGAAGCGCACTTCGTGGTGAACCCAGTCAATATCCGACAGCGTTAAACGAACGATGTCGCCTGCTCTCATTCCCAAGCTGGCGGCAATGGAGAACATCGCAGTATCGCGGAGAGATAGGGCCGGACTTTTTGCAGCTGCTTCCATGACGATACCCACCTCTCTTGCCGAGAAAGCAGGCCGCAGTTTTCTCCGAGGCGCAGGACGAGCAGTCAACGCGGTGCTAAAATCATTGCATATTTTTTTGGAAAGAAGGTATTCGCACAGGTGCCTTAGTGTAGAAGTCACTCTATCTATGCTGGACTTCCGTTGAGGCGCAATGACTATGAGAAAATCATTGACTATTGTCAAATCGATATCTTTGCAGTTATGACGGCCATTGGCATCAAGATATGCAAAGAATCTCCGGCAGATATTTTCCTCATCCCGTAAGCTCCCGTATCCAATGGATCTCGTATTCGCTTCATGCTTTCGGAAACCAAATAAGATTTCTTGATAATATGGCGATATGCAAACTTTGGGTTCGGGTTTGAGACGCTGCCAGATTATTTCTCCGGTTTGTGTATACTCCTCAAAGAGGGCTTTTACTTTTCTGATGCTCATCCAAACGTGGTCAGAGACCAAACCATTTTCGTGTTCTGCACGAAAGCGATCTACAACTTCGCTCGTAAAGGGAATACTGTAAAATATCACCCCCTCCGAGCGATATGCCTTTATAATTGGCCGCATCCCCTCGTAGTAATAGTTTCGGATGCTGAACTTGCCAAGCTCCAACCCGCGCAACGCCTCCAACACTTCTGCACATAAAACTTCAAATACAATTTCAGACATAAAAACACCTCTGAATGCAGTTAGTCGGCCTATGCCGCCAGCTACATTATAGAGGTGTTTTTATAATTTTTCTTATCTGGAGGTTATTTGTGGACAGCACACAGAAAGCAGTGAAAAACCAAGAGGTTTGTGAACCGCTGCAAGGCAATCTCGGGATAACTCAATCCTCGGGATTAGATCGCTTATCTGGATATCCAGATAAGCGGTCACAAGTTGTAATCGTGTATGCAAGATTTTCCTGATATCCACAGCCGTTGCCGCCGTTTTCCGGCTGGCGGTCAATGATGTTGCCGACGATGCAGTAGACCTCGTTTGGTTCCTGCACCAACGGCGTATTGCCGCCGCCTGTGCCAAAACGGGCTGTGACTGTTGGACTGATCTCGCTGGATTCCCGGATACGGGCATCAACACCATGGTTTTCATACACTAAGGGCTGATGCCCCTTTTCGCTGTCGCGGAGCGTATCGGTCATATTTTCACACACATCCATCCGTTGTCCACCCTGATCGTGCAGGCACATAACAGACGGCATACAGTTGCCGCTTGGACTGCCCTTGAGTGTTGGGGCGACTTCCTCTGCGTAGCCGATGGTTCCAGCCGTTGCGCTGGCGCCAGCGGAAAAAGACGCGGCAAATGTCTGCTGCTTCATTCCCGGCTGTGCAAGGACGGCAGAATCATCAAACGGCACCGTTTTCTCTCTGCCTTCCGGCAAGCCAATCAAGCCAGCTTGTATCCGTAAAGCAGTGTCTAACGCTTTCGGCAACGGCTTGCCACGTTCCTCCGCCCGGCGCAGGATTCCGAGACACGCCGCAGTAGTCAAATAATATTTTTTCGGCGGATGCGCCTGCAAGATCTGCGACAAGAAAGATTCTATGGCGTCTCTGGGCGACGCCCCAGTATTCCGCAGCCAGCACCCGCCATGCAAGGCTGAACGTATCGTCCACTCGTATTGCCCCAACAGGTTTCCAGCGTCCGAAGAGAGGTCGAGGAACTGATAATCCGGGGCGATGTAGTCTAACAATTTCCTCCAGGACAATCCGGAAATCCTCCCCGTGCGGCGTGCCTGAGCTGAATACGCCCATGACGTTTTCCCAGCAGAAGTATCTTGGTCGAACAGACTGACCTGATCGCCCTCGAAGTATGTCTGCATCTCTCAGCTCCTTTGTAATCCGTATTTGTTCAAAAAACAGTCCGGAACGCGCGCCCTGCAATCCGGCGCGTGTCCCGGACGCAACCGAGCAGTCCTGACACGGACTGCCCCCGCAGATGATGTCCACGGGCGGCAGGTCCGCGCCGTTGAGCTTTGTAATATCTCCGACATGAACCATGTCGGGGAAGTGTGTTTTCGTGACTTCGATGGGGAACGGCTCGATCTCCGAAGCCCACACGGGTGTGATCCCGTTTCGCACCGCCGCCAGCGGGAAGCCGCCGATGCCGTCGAACAGGCTGCCCATCGTCAGCTCCGGCATTACATTCCTCCAAGCTGCGGTTCCTCGCTGTACTGCCGCAGTTCGTCCAGAGACGCTGCCATGAAATCATGCACACGCATAGTACCGCCGAGGAAATTTGGCGAAGTGTCTTCCGTCAGATCGATCTTGTCTGCGCCGCCGAAGTCAATGGGTTCTTTTGTGAGCACCGTGCCGCCATGGTTGACCACTACGAGCGGCGCGATGTAGCAGAAATTGCCCGTATCGCAGCTTTCATAGAGGTCATACGCATAAAGGCCCTTCGGCACAGCCGCCCGCAGGATTCTGCCGTTTGAGAAAAGCGCCGGATGATCCAGCACCTCGATCATCTCCAGATCTTCATCCAAAAAGCTCATATCCATACCTTCACCTCCGTCATGCCGCAGCCGCCTTTGCGACAGTTTTTGTAATATTGATCGCCGTCTGTGCCGTGTAAACCGCGCTGGACAGGTTTGCTCTGGTTGATGTGTCTAAGCCGAACGCGCCCGCAATGCGCGGGATCTCTCCGGCGGAGAGCATCAGCCCCAAGCCGAGCAGGGCGTGTTCGTTGAACAGCGACAACCCCGCGATCAGGATCGTGGCCTGCAAAAAAGCCGTGAGGCAAAGCCCCACGACCTGTTTGCACCACTGGTAGAACCCGTCCAGATATCCGCGCGGTACGGAAAACATATACAGACTGCCGACCGCGATCTGGATGAGCAGGATGCCGCCACGCTTCAAATTTGCAAAGAAAACTTTAATCACGGCGTATGCCATAAGAATGATACAAAACAGCACCATGATCGGGCTGGTGACCGAACCGAAGCCGCCGACGTGCGTCGTAGCAAAATCTACGAAGTTTTCAACGGTCAGCTCGTCGATGATATTTCCGGCAACCGTGCCGAAACTCGCGCCCGCACCACTGATGGCATATCCAAAATTCACCTGCAAGGACACGCAAAGCTCATAAAGCCTGATCGGTACAACCGTAAAAAGACTGACCGCCATGAATCCCTTGATGAGATTCATGGCGGTTCCTTTGATGTCGGCCCGGCCGGACGAGTATTCCAGCCCGCATTCCGCGCAGGCGACCACGAAGCCGACCGCATACAAAATCCAAGCAAGATACGAGAAAAACAGGACGATGCTCTGCACCCAGCTCATTTCAAACATCTCGGCTCCCATGTTGCCCATCTCTGCAAAGAAGTTTGCAAGGAAGCCGATGATCTGCTTGTAGACCCAGTCCATGATCTGCTCCAAAATCGTGTCGGCTACAAAATCCCAGATAAACAAGCCGCGTCACCTGCCTTTTCTTTCTGAATTGATCACAGCCCGACGATGCCCCAGATGTAGGTCGGCGCGGTCAGTGTGAACACGAGGCAGGCAAAGAGGATGGCAGGAGCCGTCCATTCAAACTGCCCACTCTTTCGGTAGTCAAAGTATGCGGTACCGAGTTTTACAAAGAAAGCGATGGCTAAAACCATATCAATGACCGGAAAAACCACGTTATCCACAACCGTTTTGATCTGTGTGGACGCTGTGGTCCAGGTGCTTTCAACAGCAGATGCCACATCGCCGCTTCCGGCCGCCGAAGCAACCGTTGCAAACAGCAGGCAGAGCAGTGCGCAGAAAACGAGCAGCTTTCCGCGCTTCAGAATTTTCATCATAAATTATTCCCCCTTCCACTCCAAAACGAATACGACAGACAGCACATCCTGCTCGGTAACGGGCTGCGAGACCGCCGACACGACGGCATCGTAATCAATGGGCAACCTTGCGTTCTCCGCAATCTGCCACGGTGTGTTCAGGTCAAACGTTTCTGCATCGCCGGTTTTGCTGGTCTGCACGTCGTTGATCTTGAAACCGAGCTGTTTCGCATCGACTTTGGCGTGCGCCATATCCGTTGTGTAGGGCACGATCTGCCAGCCGTTCTTGGCCGAAATGCTGACAGAGGATACGACGACCTCGCCGGTAGAGCCGTTGATGATCTCTGCCGTGCCGACGTGAACCTCACCGTTTTCATCGACCGTCAGCGGAAGGACAACTGGCACTGTGACCGAGAAAACCTCTGTAATTTCCCAATGCGCATAGTAGGTGCTGTCACCATCTGTTTTGTAGACGGTGTTGGCATCGACCTGTGTGCCGCCGTTCGCTTCCGTGAACCAGCCGAGGAATTCGGCGTTCTTGCGCGTCGGTTCAGTGGGGAGGACGAGTGCTTCGCCGTAGGTCTGCTTTGTCGTCTCTGTATTTCCATCACCGAGATTCCATGTGACCGAATAGCTGTTGGCAGTAAACTGCGCGTAGAACGTCTTTGCTGCCATGATGATTGCAGTGTTGTACAAGCTGCCGCCAGACGCGGACGTGTACCAGCCCTTGAACGCATGACCAGTCTTGACCGGCGTGCTCGTCGGGGCTGTCGCCGTCGTATTCGGCTTGCCAGTCGTGGTGATGCTGGTCTTGCCGTCGATGGTGCCGCCGTTGCTACCTGCGTCCCAAGTGACGGTCAGGCTGACCGTTGCGCCGCAATCGTCGCACTTGCCGTCGCCGTTCGCGTCGGTGTGGTCAGCGTATTCATAGCCAGAATCGCCGCAGGCCGAGCACGTCTTGGTGCGCTTATGCTGCGTTTCGCTGTCCGACACCCACGAGCCATAGGAATAGCTGTGATTGGCGTAGTCATAGGTCGATGCGCTGCAGCCGGAGCAGGTTTTTGAGCGTCTATGCTGGGTATCACTGTACTTACTCCATGCACCGGTGGAATAGGAATGCGAACCGTAGTCCGTGGTGCTGTATCCGCAGGTACGGCAGGAGACCGTTCGGCTATGCTGGCTGGAAGAAGAATTGCTCCACGAGCCGTAGCTCATGCTGTGGCTGGCATAATCATAGTCCGTCGCGCCGCAGTTTCGGCAGGAACCTGTGCGCCGATGCTGACTGGACGAATACTGCTCCCACGAGCCATAGCTATAGCTGTGACCACTAGAATAGATTGTTTCGGATTTTGTCTGACCGCAAGCGCAGGAGTACGAACGGTAGCCGTTGCTGGTACAGGTGGCAGCCTGCTCATTCTGAAGAATCCATGTATGGCTGCCGCAGTCCGGGCAGGTACCGGAACCGTAACCACCAGCGCCGTGACTCTTATAGGTGTAAGTGCCAAGGTACTGGACGTAGTGGCAGAGATAACACTCATTATAGTTTGCATGGCCGCGAGACGAATGTGCGACTTCAACGTATGTGCCCTGGAACGAATACTTTCCGCATGAAGGGCAGTTGCCAATGATGGAGCCGGTGGACTGAACAGAGATACCCGGTGCTTTTTTGATGCCGCTGGTCGCAGCAGAGCCAGCATCTGCATTCTGGTACACACCATAGAGGTCATAAAAATAGCGTTCGCTGCGGTTGGATGCAGCCCAATCGTAAGTGTGGAACGGCACAGACGATTTGGGGTAGCCGATCAGGTAGCCGATATAGAGTGTATCGCCGCCGTCCGATTCCCGCCAGAACGCATCTTCGCCAATGCTCTCCAAGATGTCCTCTCCGTAATAAATTGTGAGCGTAGACAGCTTCGGGCAGTTGTAAAAGGCGTGTTTGCCAATTGTCGGCGTGGTGCCGGGGATCTCAGCCGTGGTCAGATTGACGCAGTCCTCAAACCAGTACGCGAGATCGGAAATTCGGAGGTTTTCCATGTCATCAAACCAGACCTGCGTGATCTGATCCCGGACAGCCGCCCAAGGCTGGTCGTCCTTGCTGGTGAAAGGATCACAATCGCCGGAGCCGGAGATCATCAGCCAGTTGTGTTCGTTCAGCTCCCACTTGATCTTGCTGCCGGGGATCGTGCCGGAGGTGGCTGTTTCGGTAGACGCAGCCACGTCTTCGTCAGGGGCGCTGTCGTAGACAGTGTGTGTTTCCGGTTCAGCGGCGAATACAGCCACGGACAGAGAGAACAGCATACACAGAGCCAGCACAAATGCGGTGAATTTCTTGAAATTCTTCATTATGCAGCCTCCTTATCTGTTACGGCAGCGATGGTGAACACAATCGTTGCGGCATTGGCATTGGTTACGGCTTCATTGGCAGACACCTTTGCCTTATAACGGATGGCAAGATTCTTTTCCGCGGCAATCGCCGGAAATGCGCCATCCATGATGGTCAAAGCGCCCGCACCTTTTGTCGCACAGCCATTGATACTGAGTGCAATGCTGTTCTTGGAAGCCGAGAAATCATCGTAATTTCCGATTTCAAATGTCCCTGCCTGCACATCAACCTTGGTTACTTTAATGCTGCCAGTTTTGGCGGTATTGGTGATGGCCGCATTATTAGCTGTCACGACGTAACCGTCGACCAGTGAAACCGGCAAACAAGCAGGAACCGTGCAAGAGATCGGTGCAACGGTGTTGACCACCGTGAGTGTCACCGGCACACGCGCCTCGGTAGTTTCTGCTGCTGATGCGCCTACAGCCAGTGACAGGATCATTGTCAGTGCCAGCAGAAAAGAGATAAGTTTCCTCTTATCCATCACTGCACCTCCTTCGGCCAGAGGTAAGCGGTATGGAGCGTCAACTCAGTGTTCAGCGTGCCGATCTGCTTACCATCGCGGTAAGCTGTGATCGTTACGATACAGTCTGTGTTCCCAAACTCCGGTGCTTCCAGCAGCGCGAGCGTCGAGATGCTCTTACCCGCGGCAAGCTCAAAAGCATCTGCAATGAGAGAATCGTCCTTGTTGCGGCGAATTTCCACCCTATAGGTATCGTTCGCGCTGTTGTTTCTGAACTCGGCTTTTACGCTGGATTCTCCGACCAGAGCATATAAATGAGCAGGAGCAGTAATATCAATCTGATTGTCCGCGACAATCGCGTTGAGCTGC
>OLOA01004322.1_pt1 | contig 10827 bp, 9 predicted proteins | sample 1672201 | NCBI WGS metagenome assembly OLOA01 (sample SAMEA3136658, study PRJEB25190) | human gut metagenome
CATACTGGAAAAACAATATATATCAGCACACAGGAAACCTGACAGTCTATGCACATTGGGCACCGAAATCCGTAGTAGTCACTTTCCATAGAAATGCGAGCAGCAGTGACACTGTAACCGCACAGCAGACATTTACTTATGATAAAGCTGGTCAAAAATTTACAGATAAAGGCTGGACAAAGAAAGGTTATACTTTACTCGGATGGTCTGATAGTAAAGATGCGGCAACAGCTACTTATCCAATCACATACGGAGTAAGTAATGAATGGATTAACGGAAGATATCCAAAGACCGATCTGTATGCTGTATGGAAAGCGAATACTTACACAATCAAGTACAATGGTAATGGAAACGATGGCGGTTCTACTGCATCAAGTACGCATACGGTAGATCTTGCAAAGAACCTGACTGTAAACGGATTCACAAAAACAGGTTGTACCTTTATCGGATGGAATACCAAAGCAGATGGTACAGGCACTCCTTATAAAGATCAGCAGTCTGTAAAAAATCTTGCATATGAAAATGGTGCAACTGTAACTTTATATGCACAGTGGAGTGCAAATAAGTATATTGTTGTATTTAATGCAAATGGTGGAACTGGAAAGATGGAAGACCAGGAAATGATTTACGATAAAGCAACTGCTCTTAGGGCAAACACCTTTACAAGAGTCGGATACCGGTTCAATGGATGGAACACAAGAGCGGATGGTACTGGTACAACTTACGCAGATAAAGCAACCGTGAAAAATCTTGCAGAAAAAACCGAATCACGCGTAATTCTCTATGCGGGATGGCATTCAGCATCACCAGAACTGGAAGCAAAAGATGCAACTTATTACGAAGGACAGGAGATTACGAAAAAAGATCTTCTGAAAAATGTAACGAAAGCATTTGATGCAGAAGACGGAGATGCAACCGGTAAGGTAAAGATCGTAAAAATTGAGTATGCAGCAGGCAAACTGGTAGATGGCAAGGAACAGCCTGGATATGTTTCTGAATGGAAAGACGGTATGCCGGATGGTGAAAAACTGGATACCTGGTTTATGCAGCTTCCAAAGGAGAAAGCTCCTGTTACACATAAGATTACTTATCAGGTAACAGACCTTAGTGGTAAGACAACCACAAAAACATCTTCTATCCTTGTAAAATACAATGAGTTCCCTGTGATCACAGGAGTCGATCGGTACTTTACATTAGCAGATGCGAAAGCTGGAAAGATCACAGAAGATGCACTTCTGAAAGATGCGATCAAATCTGGTAAGCTTAAATCAGATGACAAAGAAGAAGGTGTGATCAGTAATAAGATCACGATCCTTGATTGCAAGGATACTGACTTCAAGAACGTAAATGGAAATGCAACTGTAACCGTTGTGTTTAAGGTAACTGACAGTATGGGACCTGGCGGTGTTGGAAAAGAAACAATCTACGAAATAAAGGTCAAAATTATCGATCCGGAAAGCAATTACTGGAGAGATGATGATGAATCTGCAAGTAGAAAGAAAGTACGTTTCATCACAAAGAAATACTATGACAAGAACAAAGATCTGGATTACAGAGATATGAGCAGCGAAGCAATCGAAGCTTCCTCTGACAACGGTGGATTAAATGTAATGTCAAAGTGGTACCAGAATGCAGATTACAAAGCACTTCTTACCGGAACTTTTGAAAAAGAGACCGGAACGGAGTATAAGATTGATTCTGAAAAGGCGAAAAAGCTTAAGGAAAAGATCGAAACAGACGGCATTGGAAACAGCAAGAGAGACAATGCCCTTACGGATATCTACAACTCTTTGAAATAATTCGAAGATAAAGGGAAGAGAATCGGGAGACCGGTTCTCTTTTCTTATGGAGGCATGGTGCAAAAATGGAACCAGGTTCCAAAAATGGGACTGATTTTCCAAAAATCATTCATTTTTATAGTAGAGGTTTACCAGCTGGAATTTTTGTGAACATACTGAAAAGCCTGATTTTACAAGGAAAACTGGCATTTTCAGGAATCATTATGAAAATTGAGCGTCGGTTGGTAAAATTTGAATAAAATCCCGCGGTTGAGCGGTTTCGCGGATATTGATGAGCCGAGAAATGGCTTAAAACCGTAGGTTTGGTAGTAACATAGGATGTTTTGAAATGCTCCAGATTCGGGTTTGCCTTTTTCCATCCCCGGTTTGGTAGTAATATAGGATGTTTTGAAATATAATTCAACTTTCGCGATTGCTATAAGTTAATTGTTTGGTAGTAACATAGGATGTTTTGAAATGGACGATGCCAGAACCGGAGCGGTGTTTATAAGATCAGTTTGGTAGTAACATAGGATGTTTTGAAATTAAGAACCGATTATTTAAGTTGCCTTGTTTTGTGTGTTTGGTAGTAACATAGGATGTTTTAAGATAGCAAGCGGGAATTCTCGGTAATTCAATTGCCGAGTAGTTCACATTTTTGCAAAAGAAAATAATTCAAAATTCCATATTTAGTTCGAAATTATAGACTATAGGAGGAAAAATATGGAAAACAAAAGTAAAAATCCAAGGGAAATAGCTTATATTGTGGAGAAAAGTACGTTTGCTGTACTGGACGGATTAACAGAGGCTAATATTGAAAACGAGGAAGAGCCTTTGACGCTTCATTCCAGGAAATTTAGCCGTTTTTCGTTCTTGATCATTAATCAGGATAAGAAAGCGGCGACTGCAAATTTGAACGTGAAAGAAATGTTTGGTTTTTTGGAGAAGAGCCATTTTGCTATGCAGCAAGAAATGTTATACCGGTTTAATGCTACAGATGCAAAAGAAGAAGAGTTGCCATTGGCATATACTGTAACAATTACATCTGGGACATTAAAAGGAAGAACCCCGGCAGATGTGCTGTTGAATGATGCAGAAGAAGGAAAGAAGCTGCTGAATAATCAGTATACATTCTTAAAAAATAATTTAGCTAAATATCCGAAAAACAAGGTGCAGATGGATGCAATTGTGAATGCTTCTCAACTTTTAAAAGAAGGGAAGTTGGATGCAGATGCAGTCGGAAAAGGGCAGACGAAAAGGATTCCTCTGTACTCCAGTGGACTTCGGCCCCTGGTAAACCGCAAGAATAATGCCGGAATGAGTTTTGTGTATGAACTTACGGTGGACTGGTTGCTTGGAGAGAAGAGACCGCTGATGATCACGATCGTAAACTATTACGCTCCGGTAATAAAAAAAGATGACGGAATGTTGAATGTACAGGTGAAACAGCGTGACCAGACAACACTTCGGAACAACACAGTGAATCTGACGTTTGAAGATTGGGCTTACGTGCAGCATATGATTGAAACGGATATTGAACGATTTGAATCCGGAATTTACTGGAATAAGCGGAAAGAATCAGACCGATATTTCTTTGAAAACCGAAAGAATGCAGGCGTTGAAAACAGATAACGTTTTCCGAGACAGAAAGATCAGCAGTGGCTGGTCTTTTTGTTTCGCAATCTTCCATATTTATCATGAGGCGAGAGAAATGAAGAAAGTAAAGGAGAAAGGTGATATGTTAAGAATGATTGCTTGTTTTTGGCAGCTGAGTTTCCTGCCGTGGCTGCTATTTGGTGAGTGGTCGGTATGGTATCTTATATATGGAATTTTTTACGGGACAAGCAAGGACTTGTTTGGATACACCTATGTCCAAGGCCTTGCAGCTCTTCCTTATTCTTTACAATGGATTGGGTTGACGTTCGTTATGCTTGCCGGTCCTATACTGGCTGTTGTCGGCGTGATACAGGTAGGGATATATGTTTTCGTATTTTGTAAAACAAAAGAAAAAGTGTGGCATATGGGCATATCAAAGAAAAAAATAATTAAGAGCTATATTGCGATGAGCATTGTATTTTTGGTGATATTTTGTCTTTGGAGTTTCTAAAATTCCATATTTACTATAGAAAAAACATAATTAAAACAAAGGAGAATTTATCATGGCAAATAAGAATGCAAACAAAAACATCGGAACAAATTATGTAACAGTTACGGGCAAGGTGGAGTCTGATTTTGAATTCAGTCATAAAAGCGGAAATAAGAGTTTTTATATGACAAAAATTGCAGTAAAAAGATTAAGTGACGTAGAAGACCATATCCAGTTGATTGTCCCGGAAACATTAATTGATACGGCAGAGGATTATGTCAGCAAATGTGTTAGGGTGCGTGGAAATTATCGTTCTTATAACAATCGAGGAGAGCAGAAAAACCGTGTGTTGTTAGCTGTTTTTGCAAAGGAGATCACATTCACGGATGAGGAACCGGATGCGAGAAAGTCAAACAGGGTACACTTAGATGGCTATATCTGCAAGACACCAGTTTATCGTAAGACTCCAAAAGGACGTGAAATTACAGATCTTTTTATTGCTGTGAACCGTCCATTTAGACATTCGGATTACATTCCTTGTATCTGTTGGGGAAACAATGCGGTAATTGCGTCCGAATATAAGGTCGGGGACCGGGTGAATATTCTCGGAAGAATCCAGAGCCGGGAATATACAAAACGAATTTCCGAAACAGAGAGCGAAAAGCGAGTTGCATATGAAGTCTCAATCAATAGCATGCGAAAAGAAGAAGTAGAACAGCCTGAAGAGGGTGAAAAAGCGGGAGAAACTGCAGAGTAATTTTATAGCCATTGCTGCGAATATGATACAAAAGGATCGATCACAAAAGACCGGTCTTTTTTGTATGTTAAGAGGAAAAAGAAAATGAGTGACTTATCACTTGAAAGTTTGAGAGAAGAATTCATGGGGATTGGAATTGAAGAAAAGTATCATATGATCATGCAAAAACTGCAGATGCTGTTACAGCAGAAGCTTCGTATTCATGCGGACGAAACGCAGATTATTGTAGGAACAATAGCTACTATATTGTTTATTTGGTTCGTCTTACATTTAATGAAAAGATCTCCGTTTAAATATCCGTACATGAAAATTGACGTTGATACAATCAGTGATGAAGTAAAGAACTGGGATGATGTTATTGTGGATTTGTTCGAGCAAGGAAAATATGAGGAAATTGAAAAACATGAGCAAATGGTGCAGACATGGAAAGAAAAGTGTGAGGGAAAAATAGCAAAAAGTGTTTTCCGTAAAAAGCGAAGACAGCAGTATGCGAAAAGCTGTGATGACAAGCATGCGTACAGATTTGTTCTACATGTAAATGGAAACATTCCTGTGAAATTACAGAAAAAATATGAAACCAGTTTTGTACATGTTAAGTATCTTTATATGCTGGCAAGTGGAATGCTGAATAAATAGGAACATTGTATGTTGGAGTAACGCCAGTAATCGAGTGCTAATGGGAGATAATTGGGTTTTTACTCGATTATGGGCGATATTTCACTCGATTACGGACGGTATTGAGTGACATGGAATCTTGTTTGACTTTTTTATTCTGGATTGCTCAAATAAGCGGTAAAAAGCTTTTTCACCCTAGAAAATTATGATGTATTTAAGTTTGATATACTGTAATCGCAGCAGAGGTAATGAAATTGCTTTTGATATCCACAGTTTGGGAATACCGCGGAAGCCTCTGCTATTAAGAAGATGACGCAGGAATGAAAAATATTCCTTCTTATTATATGCTTTCGGGTGGAGTCACATCCGCCGCGACAAATGTAGACTGATTTTTCAAGAATCGTTACGAAAATTTGATGGTGGTTGGTAAAATTTGAAGAAAATCCCGTGGTTAAGCGGTTTTTCGAGAATTGATGAGCTGAAGATTGGCTTAAAACCGTGGGTTTGATAGTAACATATAATGTTTTGAAATAGTAATAATTGAGTTTTTACTCGATTGTGGGCGTTGTTTGATAGTAACATATGATGTTTTGAAGTGTAAAAGGGAGGAACATTTATGCAAAAAAATGATGGAAAATTGAAAGATTTATGTGATGAAAATAGCACTGATATTGTGAAAAAAGCGGCAGAGCTTTTGTATGATTTAATAAATCATTCGTATAAGACGTCTAAGGCGCCGTTGACGGTTGAGATTAATGGAGATAATCAAGATATCCGGGACTTTTATAGGAATTGTTGTGACCAGATGAAACAGATTTCCAAAGCAGGGCAAAAGGCCGACTTTCTGCAAATGGCTGTCCTGGAGGATACCTGGAATAAGGTAATACCACTCATTCTTGTTCCACTTCGGGAAATGTTGTCCGGTGACATGAAACAACTGGAAAATGCGCAGAAGCTGCAAGAACTGTTTGCTGCAGACGAAACGAAGGCTGAATGGAAAAAGAAAGCCGAACTTTATGTGATAATGTTAAAGAAAATGCATTTTGACGCAAAAATTGAGGATTTTAAAAACCTGACAGAGATCATCGATCCGTTGCTTGACGGATTGACAACTTATGATAATGAGTATAGACGAAAAAACATTTACCAGTTACGGAAAGGAGAAAGAAATTCTGAGGATCCAGCAATTATGACAGAAGTATGCAAATTCGGTACAGAAAAAGAATTTGGAGATGCTGTTATGAATTCGGATAAAAGTTGTGTCATTGCATTTGGCGCAATTGAAAAGAAAGAAGCTGTGTACATGAATCACCGGCGAAAATGGCTTGATGGAATGTGGGATGAAAGACATAGGAATATCATGGAACATAAGCGATTGACAGAAGAAGAGACGGCTGAAGGAATCGCAAAACGAAGCATCTGGCTTGCAGTGAAAAATGGCGAAAATCTTTGGATGTATGAAATGCCGATAATGACCAATTATGGAAACATAAAAAAGTATTACTACGGAAAGCGAAGCAGCTATGCACCATGGAATATCTTTTTTACAGAGTTTTCAGGCGAAGCTGCCGACACGACCTTTTTGAGTGTTGTGAAAAAAGGATACCGTCTAAATGAGCTTATGGATGCACAGCAGCAGGCTTGGCTACCGGTATTTTTGAATGAAACAATACAGTTGTTTTTCAAAGATGAAAGTTTTACTTGTAAAGAAATGTACTTCCCGGAAGAGTGCAGCGCGACAGTAAATGGCACAGAATTGATGCTTCCTGGTGTCGCACTTCCGGCTGTCAGGTCTATCAATTATCGGGTGAAAACGCCTGAAGAGGTATATCCGGAAAATAAAGAGCTGCTAAAGATGTTTCACGTCACAATTGATGATCTTAAGGATGTTCCTCTTGTATGGGAAGCTGAACTGGTAAGTAAAAATGACTATTATAACCATATGGATGAAGCTGTAGAAGCAGCATATTGTAAAATTATTTCCGAACGTGTAGCTGACTATGTGTGGGAAAATGTATGGGATGCCAGAGTTATGTTTTCTAATCTGTTCGACCTTTATCATGCAGATATCGTAAAAAGAGCAGCTGCAGGTGAATTTGATGATTTCGCAACGGTCAATATTGACGGGGAGCCTGAGCTAGATAAAGACGGGAAGCCGAAGATGAAACTTGAACATTCGTGGTCTACTGAATTAGTCCCGATAAAACATCATACATCCTCATATGACGGCTATTCTTACGGAAATAAATACACAACTATGGCGACAAGCGTATTTTGGCTTGGCGAGAAAACCGTACAGAAGAAGCCTCCGGTTGTTTTAAAAATTACGCCAGTTACGACTGCAGATTATAAAAAAATATTTGGAAAATATTTGAAAGAGGAAGAATCTTTCCCGGAACTGATTGAAAAATTAGATGTAATTAAAGGGTTTGAATATCAGAAACGTTTGAGCGACAAATTTGCGTATAGAAGAAAAGAAAATTTGTTTGATTATGATGGAAACAAAAACAGAAGTACATTTGTTCCATGTCTTGCAAGAATGAATATCTGTATGCGGAAAGGAGAATGGAATGCACTGATGAATAAGAACAAAGAACGGTATGTGCGTCGTGAGTTCAAAAAAGATTTATCGTAATCGTCACTTGGTGGCCCCGCAGCGTGCGGAAGAAGAGACACTTGGATTTATTTCCAGGTGTCTTTTTTGTCTGCAAAAAAATGAATAAATTGAAAAATGATATCATGAATACAGAAACGAAAGGGGCGTGGAAAATAGGATGACAAACAGGGAATATATGATCAATTTACTTCTGGATGGCTTGGAAGAGGATGGGAAATACCTTGGAGAGGGTAAGCTTCGATGATTGCGGAGCCAGTGAGGAAAGCATGATTTATTACAATATCAATTGCCCATACAAGGAATTTGATAAAAGATGTCACTGCATAGGAAAAAGAGCCAATCGCGAAATATGCACAGCCTGTAAATGGGAATGGTTGGATCAACCGGTAGATGAATAGTAGACGAAAGACACATATATGATTTCAGGCGGAGTATCATCCGCCACGGTAATACCAGCTTCGGCTGTTATTATATACCAAACCTTTCAGACAAAGGACCAGCTGAAATGGCTGGTCTTTTGCTGTTCCCAAAATATAATTCTGCCTATTCTTCCAGATTCATGGTGAAAGTATAAGAATAGGAGGAACCCATATGGCGAAAGTACAGAAGAAGGCTTCGAGGAAGAACACTCCAAAGTTGAAGTCTGACTCAAAAAATGTTAAAATCAAAAGAAAGGGCAGCGATAAGCCATTCGACCGGACTTTTCGGACAATGGCAGAGAAGATGCCGGAACTGCTGATCCCATTGATCAACGAAGTATTTGGTACAGATTATCCGTTGGATGAAAAGGTCGTGCAGCTTCGCAATGAACATCAAAAGGATAAGGATAGTATCACGACTGATTCCTTTATCCGGATCCGTAATACCATGTATCACATTGAATGCCAAAGCGTAAATGATAATACCATGGCAATCCGGATGTTCGAGTATGACGCAATGATTGCAATCGAGAATGCTGTGGCAAAGGAGAAGGGAATTTATAAGGTATTCATGCCGAAATCCTGCGTACTGTATGTCCGTGCGAATGAGACAACACCAAAGGATCATCAGGTGATTGTTGTATTTCCGGATGGAAGTGAACATACATACCAGATCCCATGCATCCGCTGTGATGAATATTCCGTAGAGGAAATATTCACGAAGAAACTGCTGTTTTTCCTGCCATATTATATGGCAAGATATCAGAACCTGAAAGCAGCAGATAACCGGAAAATACAGCTGCTCTTAGACGAAGTGCAGGATATTTCAGACAGACTTTCAGCGGTTGCAGAAGATGACCAGAAGAAAAGACTGGTGATGGATCTCACGAAGTTAATCGTGCAGCTGTCGGATTACATTTTTGAGAAAGAGACAACGATTAAGGAAGGAGTGGAAAACATTATGTTGAACAAACCTTATATGTTGGAAAGTGAAAGGCTTCGCAAGGAGGGATTTACTCAGGGTGAAACCAAATGGCGAATGGAAGAGAGACATGATATGATCATTAATGCCTTGAAACGTGGTACAACTCCAGAACAGCTAATCCACTTAATGGGATTTGCCGAAGATGAAATTGTTGAATGCCAGAAAAAACTGGAAGCTACAAAATAGCCGAACAAAAAGAGATTCCCTTGTGGAGTCTCTTTTTTCTCCCTAGAAAATTGCACCTCAATTGGATTTGGTATACTGTAATCACAGCAGAGGTGATGCATTTGCTTTTGATATCCGCAGTTTGGGAAGGCTGCTGAAGGTCTCTGCTGTTAATGAGACGACGCAGGAATGTATTGTTCCTTCTATCATATGATTTCAGGCGGAGTCACATCCGCCACGGTAATACCAGCTTCGGCTGTTATTATATATTTTCTCTTTTTCATAAATAAACATGAGACCGGTCCAATGTGACCGGTCTTATGCTGTGCGGTAAGTATAATTCTGCTTATTCTTTCAGATCATCTGGAGTCTGAAAATTCCATATTGGAAATGTATGGAATAAAATGAGAAAGGAATGAGGATATGGCTATAATTTTGGTGAGTATATTAACTACGTTTGTGATAATCCCGGTATTGTTGATTGTAGGTATTATTTTCTTTTGCTATACAATTTTTGCATATGTGATGTTCTGCAAAGGGCTGAAAAGGTTTTTGTTAAGAGATAATATACCGTCACGATGGTATTGGTTCCCTCTGTATAATTTATACTTAATGGGGAAGGTTGTCCAATATGAGGTCGGATATCAAAGTTGGCTTCTGGAAAACGCAAAATATATTCTTCCGGTTGGATGGACAATACTGCAGTTTATCAATGGGAAATGGATCATCTTCTTTTCCGCTGCCTATTTATTTTACAAAGTATATTGCTATTATCATCTTGGAAAAAAGTACAAATGTGGAGGAATAATGACAATTTTATCCGTATTTAATTTGCAGGGGATTGGACTATTGTGGAGTTCAAAGATTGAGAATGATGCATGCGTATCATAAGTTCAATTAAGATTTAATCGTAATCGCCACAGTTAGTGGTTCCACAGCGTGTGGAAGGAAAAAGGGATCTCTTAGTAAAGAGGTCTTTTTTCTTTTGTGAGAAATAATGAAATTATTATTGTTGGACGATGGGGCTTTTCTTCGCTCTTTCTGAAAATTCATATTCCTTGTAGGAGTACAAGGAGGTATGAGTTTTGGAGAATACAAATTTACATAAGGCAAAAGCAGCGAAAAATGACGAATTTTATACACAACTTACAGATGTAGCAAAAGAACTGATGCATTACAAAAAACACTTTAAAGACAAGATTGTGTTCTGCAATTGTGACGATCCGACATGGAGTTCTTTTTGGAAATATTTTCATTTGAATTTTGCAGAACTAGGATTAAAGAAACTGATTTCTACCCATTATGACAGGGAAGAGGCAACCTATAAGATGGAGTATACCGGCGGTGATGACAATGATATTGAAGTTGGCGTGAAAACACCATTGGAAGGGAATGGCGATTTTCG
>OLOA01004335.1_pt1 | contig 10794 bp, 8 predicted proteins | sample 1672201 | NCBI WGS metagenome assembly OLOA01 (sample SAMEA3136658, study PRJEB25190) | human gut metagenome
GTGGAATCATCGTTGATGGAAAGATCGTTGGCGGTGCTCATGGTGCAGGCGGAGAGATCGGTCATGCAGCAGTTAACCATGAAGAAAAAGAAGCCTGCAACTGTGGTAACTGTGGATGTCTGGAGCAGTATGCATCTGCAACAGGTATCGTTCGTGTGGCACAGAGAACTCTGGCTGCTACAGATGAGCAGACTGTTCTCCGCAAATTTACAAAACTTTCAGCAAAGAATGTTCTGGATGCATTTAAAGAGGGTGACAAAGTAGCCTGTGATGTTATGGCACAGGTGGGAGAAATGCTTGGCGGAACACTTGCCATGTTTGCATGTGTGACAGATCCGGAAGCCATCGTTATCGGCGGTGGTGTTTCCAAAGCCGGACAGCCATTGATCGACTGTATTCAGAAATACTATGAGAAATATGCTTTTACAGCATGCAAGAAAACACCGATCATTCTTGCAACTCTCGGAAATGATGCAGGTATTTACGGATCTGCACGTATGGTTATTAAAGAAGCATAAATATCTGTTTGATAAGCCCCATATTTACAGGAGAGATTCTGAAATTATAAAAAATCCACAGTTCTGTCGGTTCAGAACTGTGGATTTTTTGTGTTGCACAAATATCATTTTGAAGTGCTTTTGTATCGGAAGTTTTAGCTATTAATAGTAATCAATCTGATAAGAAGAATCATCTTCGCTGCCGCTGCTGTTGTCATCACTGCCATCGGTATTATCAGAGTCACTATTATCTTCGTTATTGTTGTTGTCATCAGTAGTGTCACTGTTATCATTGCTGTCGGTAGTTTCGCTGTCAGGGGTTTCAGTATTGTCAGTGTCTGCAGCAGTACTGTCAGTCTGATCAGAGGAATCTTCATCATAATTATAGTCGTAATCATCACTGTCATAGAAATGCTGATCACAGTATTCTGTTGGCATGGTACCTACGTCAAAGTATTCGGTGATCACCGGGCAGCCGGCTCTTGGAAGAAGTCCTGTTTCTTCACATACACTTAACTTTTCTACACTTGCAGGTTTCTCAAATTCCTTAGAAGGCAGTCCCTCATGGATTCTGGTCATAACCTTTTTCCATAAAGCCTTATGGAAGTTACGTGCATAATCCGGTAACTTCTCATTATTGTCATAACCGGACCATACAGCACATGTGTAATATGGAGTATAGCCGACAAACCATAAGTCGTTATATGCTTCGGTTGTACCTGTTTTTCCGGCAACAGGCATATTATCAAGCTGGCATGCAGTACCTGTACCCTTTTTAACAACATCTTCCATCGCACTTGTGAGAAGATAAGCAGTACTTTCTTTGATTACGGAACGTTCTGCAGATGTATTCTCGATCAGTACATTTCCGTTGTGGTCCAGGATTTTTGTATAATAAATTGGTTTGATGTAATTTCCGCCGTTTGCAATGGCTGCATAGGATGCACACAGTTCAACATTTGTGACACCGCGGGTGATACCGCCAAGTGCAGTAGCGAGGTTTGCATCGCTCCATACATTTCCATTTGCGTCTTTATCAGCTTCTGTTCCATGAGCAAGGGTTGTAAAACCGAAATTATCCAGATATTTTAATCCAAGTTCAGGAGTTACTTTTTCCAGACACTTGACGGCTACAACGTTGATGGAATTTTGGATTGCCGTACGGATCGTGGTTGTTCCGTTGTAAGAACGGGTTGCGTTGTTTACAGGGGAACCATCCGGATATTCATAAGGTTCATCTTCAAATGTTGTTGCAAGAGACATTCCCTTTTCATTTAAAGCAGGTGCATAGGTGGACACAATCTTAAATGTAGAACCTGGCTGTCTGGTTGTGTCCGTTGCGCGGTTCAGCGTAAGACTGGCCGTTTTCTCACCACGACCGCCGATCAGAGCTTTTACATAACCTGTATGCTGATCGATCACACTCATGGAAGACTGTGGCTGTGGTGCGAAGTTAACACGCTCGGCGAGAACTTTGCTTCCGTCAGCAAGTATGTTTGCCTTATATCTGTCTACATAGGTCTGCCCCTCTTCCGGAGAATCAAACAGAAGATCGAAATCCGGATTTTCATTCTGGAAATATAGCTGCAGCATTTCCTTGCTGTAATTCACCTGTTTTCCATCCGGATCGGTAACTGTCAGAGCGTAATCAAGTTCATATTGGACAGTATCCGGATAATTGGAAGGATCTGCATATTCTTCATCCAGAATGTTCTGTATTGTAGAATCCTGAGTTGTATATACTTTAAGTCCGCCACTGTAGAGAAGATTGGTAGCCTGTGTTTTAGTGTATCCCTTGATATTCATCAGGTCGTTAATGATCTGATCTGTCAGTTCATCCTCAAAATAAGTATAAACAGTATTTTCGGTACTTGAATTCTTTATCTGAGCAGCCTGAATACGGGAATAAACATCATCTGCGAGAGCTTCATCATACTGTTCCTGAGAGATATAGTTCTGATCCAGCATATGCTGGAGGACTTCTTTACGTCTCTTGCGGTTGCTGTCAGGATTGGTGATAGGATTGAACTTGGTCGGGTTCTGTGTAATACCTGCCAGAGTTGCGCACTCGGAAAGGTTAAGATCCCATACATCCTTGTCAAAATACTGGCGTGCTGCAGCCTGTACACCGTAGGAACCGGCACCCAGGTTGATGGTATTCAGGTAATTCTCAAGGATGGTATCTTTATCTGTCTTTTTCTCAACCTGGACAGCAAGATACTGTTCCTGAAATTTACGTGTAAATCTTTCCAACTGGGTAGATTCGCTGGTCCAGTTGGTGAATACATTGTTTTTCAGAAGCTGCTGTGTGATCGTACTGGCACCTTCTGAGAAATCTCCGGTAGTGAGTGCCTTCATTCCTGCACGGAGAATACCTTTTACGTCAATACCATTATGTTCGTAGAAACGTTCATCCTCGATTGCGACAACTGCATGCTGCAGATCAGCAGGAATCTGATCGAGAGTAACCGGCAGTCGGTTAGAATTCGGTGCGGCCAGTTTGCGGATCTGATTTCCGGCATCATCGTAAAGAAAAGTTGCATAGCCCAGTGGCATAATATCAATATCATCAACATCAGGAGCATTATCGATCACGCCCCTGAATGACCCTACACCCAGGCAGGTTACTGCGATGCAGAGTGCTATCAGTGATACGAACAGGACTCTGATGAAAGAAACCCTGGCACGCTTTCCCATCATGGAAGAACGGGAGATCAGTGCTGTCCGCTTCTTTGCAGTCGACTTTTTACCGTAGTTCATGTTAAACCTCCTTTATAATCCGTTCTATTATATCAAATAAGAATAAGTAAATAAAGCACTTTTATACCTTTTTAGTGCTTATTGTGGATTTTTATATGATAAGTATACTCTGCAATAGCGCATTTCTGTAATTTATGGTACACTGTGTCAATAAAAGAGTTACTGTTCGCTCCGTGCCCGGTAACAGGATTGAGAGAGGAAAAAAGAGTATGCTTGAGAAATATAAAACAGTATATAAAGGCGGGGAAGGAGAAATTGTGGAGAAGAAATCCAGATTTATTGCTACCGTACGTCCTGTGAAAACAGAAGAGGAAGCATTGGCTTTTATAGAAGAGATGAAGAAAAAATACTGGGATGCCAGACACAACTGTTATGTATATTCTGTGGGAAAGAATCGGGAATATACCAGATGCAGTGATGACGGAGAACCTTCAGGTACAGCGGGCAGACCGATGCTGGATGTGATCTTGGGCGAGGATATTTATAATGTGGCAGCAGTGGTTACAAGATACTTCGGCGGAGTCCTGCTTGGAACCGGCGGGCTTGTAAGAGCGTACTCAAAGAGTCTTCAGGAGGGACTGGCTGCCAGTACGATAATAGAGAAAACGTATGGGATTTCGATGGAAGTGATCACAGACTATACCGGAATTGGCAAAATACAGTATATTGCCGGGGAGCAGAAACTTCCTGTATTGGATTCTGAATATACGGACAGAGTAGTTCTCCATCTGCTGGTTCCCTCAGATCAGATTTCGTATGTAGAGAAAGCAATCACAGAAGGAACAAACGGAAGAGCGAAGATGAAGAAGGATAAGGATCTTTACTATGCGGTGATTGATGGCGAAGTGGAAGTTTTTGAGGATTGAAAAAATATGAGACTGCACGTGGGTCTGCCAGATGAAAAAAATATGTCTCCACATTCTTTTCAGACTGCGGAGACATAATTAAACTATTTAGCATTTCTCGGGTTCCGGATAATCAACCCCGAATGTATCTACTGTCATAGATTTGATTTTCTGTTCGTCGAGAGGACGGTCACTGTAATCAGTATCCTCTTCTGCAATACGGTTAACAACATCCATTCCTTCTGTAATCTTGCCAAATGCAGCATATGCACCATCAAGATGTGGAGCATCCTTATGCATGATAAAGAACTGGCTTCCGGCAGAATTTGGATGCATGGCTCTTGCCATGGAAAGAACTCCTGCTGTGTGTTTCAAATCGTTTTTGAATCTGTTCTGTGTAAATTCACCCCTGATGCTGTATCCCGGGCCGCCCATACCTGTTCCGTCCGGACATCCGCCCTGAATCATAAATCCGTTGATCACGCGGTGGAAAATCAGTCCATCGTAGAAACCTTTCTTTACAAGACTGATGAAATTGTTTACTGTATTCGGTGCAATTTCAGGATATAATTCTGCCTTCATCACATCGCCATTTTCCATGGTAATAGTAACTATCGGATTTGCCATAGTTTTAAGTCTCCTTTTCAAAAAGTATTGTATTTCCCTGTTCGCTCTATTATAATATGCAAAGGACAATTCTGCAAGAAAAAGGTGGAAAACATGATTATAGAAACAAAAACACCACAGGAAACATTTGAAGTGGGAAAAAAGATCGGTGAGAATGCAAGACCGGGTCAGATATATACTCTGACAGGTGATCTGGGAGTAGGGAAAACAGTATTTACTCAGGGAGTTGCAGCCGGACTTGGGATTACAGAACCTATCAGCAGCCCTACATTTACGATCATCCAGGAATATGAAAGCGGGCGCCTGCCGTTGTACCATTTTGATGTTTACCGTATTGGCGATATTGAGGAAATGGAAGAAATCGGATATGATGACTATTTTTTCGGACAGGGAATCTGTCTGATCGAGTGGGCGGATCTTATTGAAGAAATCCTTCCGGAGAATCTGATCAAAATAAGAATAGAGAAAGATCTGGAAAAAGGGTTCGATTACAGGAAAATCACTGTAATCGGTCTGGAAGAAAACTGATCATAAAGACTGTTATGACAAAAAGACAGTCAGGAGGTAGAAATGAAAATTTTGGCATTGGACAGCTCAGGAATTGTGGCATCTGTAGCAGTTGTGGAGGATGACACATTACTGGCTGAATATACAGTAAATTATAAGAAAACGCATTCTCAGACACTGCTTCCCATGCTGGATGAGATTGTGAAGATGACAGAACTGGAGCTGGAATCCATAGATGCAATTGCAGTGGCTGCAGGACCGGGTTCATTTACAGGATTGCGTATCGGTTCAGCAACTGCAAAAGGTCTGGGGCTGGCGTTAAAGAAACCGCTGGTGGCAGTACCGACAGTGGATGCACTGGCTTATAATCTTTATGATGCGCAGGGACTGATATGTCCGATCATGGATGCAAGAAGAAAACAGGTATATACAGGGATTTACAGATTTGAGGAACACCAGTTAAAAACTCTGAAGGATCAATGGGCTGCACCTGTGGAGGAATTGCTGGAAGAACTGAATCGGAGAGGTGAAGCAGTTACGTTTCTGGGAGACGGGGTACCTGTATTCCGGGAACTGATCGCAGAGAAACTGAAGGTTCCATATTCTTTTGCACCGGCTCATGTGAATAAACAGAGAGCAGCAGCAGTGGCTGCCCTTGGAAGCATTTATTATAAAGAGGGGCGAACACAAACAGATGTGGAACATGTTCCGGAATACCTTCGCGTCTCCCAGGCTGAGAGAGAACGTGCAGAGAGAGAAAAAGCACAGAAACAGGCAGGGACAACTGTATGATCCTGAGAGAGATGCTTGTAGATGACCTGGATCAGGTTATGGAGATTGAACAGGATCTGTTTCATGTTCCGTGGACTAAAGAAGGCTTTTTTACCTTTCTGACCAGAGATGATGCAATGTTTCTGGTAGTGGAGGAAAAGGGCAGGGTATTAGCTTACTGTGGTCTTCTTATGGTTCTTGATGAGGGGGACATTACAAATGTAGCGGTACGAAGAGACAGGCAGAAAGAGGGAATTGGTGGTTTTCTGATGCAGAGCCTGATTCGGCTTGCTGCTGAACGTGATGTTACTACCATCCATCTGGAAGTCCGTACAGGGAATGAAACAGCTATTCGTCTTTATGAACGGATGGGCTTTGTCGGAGATGGAATCCGTAAAGCCTATTACAGTGATCCTGTAGAGGATGCATTGCTTATGACCAGACATCCACAGTAAATACAGGCAGATAATCTGCCAAAAAATGAAACCAGAAAGAATTAACTGTCAGGATGGAAATACAGGATGGCAGTTGAGAGACAGGGGAAATATATGTTAGATGTATGTTTAGTTGGAACCGGAGGAATGATGCCGCTGCCGCGAAGATGGCTGACTGCACTTATGACAAGATATAATGGGAGTAGTCTGCTTATTGACTGTGGAGAAGGCACTCAGGTGGCAATTAAAGAGAAGGGCTGGAGCTTTAAACCTATTGATGTGATCTGTTTTACCCATTATCATGGTGATCATATCAGCGGACTTCCGGGACTTCTTCTTACTATGGGAAATGCAGACCGCACAGAACCATTGACTTTGGTAGGACCGAAAGGTCTGGAAAGAGTGGTCAATGCACTTCGTGTCATTGCCCCGGAGCTTCCGTTTGAAATTAAATTTATTGAGATTACACAGCCGGAACAGGTCATTGAATTAAATGGCTATCGTATTACGGCTTTTAAAGTGAACCATAATGTACTTTGCTATGGCTATACTCTTGAGATTCTTCGTCAGGGAAAATTCTCGGCAGAGAGAGCGAAAGAACAGGATATTCCACTGAAATACTGGAATCCGCTTCAGAAAGGGCAGACCATCGAAGCAGACGGTATTACCTATACACCGGAGATGGTACTTGGACCTGCAAGAAAAGGAATCAGGCTTACTTATACAACAGATACCAGACCGACAGAATCTATCCTGCGAAATGCGAAGGAATCGGATCTGTTTATCTGTGAAGGAATGTACGGAGAAGATGACAAAGCAGACAAAGCACGCGGATACAAGCATATGACTTTCCGCGAAGCGGCGGTTCTGGCCCGTGATGCCAGGGTAAAGGAGATGTGGCTGACACATTACAGTCCGTCTTTGGTCAGACCGGATGAGTTTATGGATAAAGTTCGTGAAATTTTTCCAAATGCATATCCGGGAAAAGATGGCAAGAGTATTGAATTGAATTTTGAAGAATAACGGGAAAACAAAGTAAAGATAGTGCAGATGATTATGAGGAATAGAAAATGAAAGATACATTAATTCTCGCAATTGAGAGTTCCTGTGATGAGACCGCAGCTTCTGTTGTCAAAAACGGCAGAACTATTCTGTCAAATGTGATTTCTTCACAGATTGCTCTTCATACTTTATACGGCGGAGTAGTCCCGGAGATTGCTTCCCGTAAACATATTGAAAAAATCAACCAGGTAATTGATCAGGCTCTGTCAGACGCAGGGGTAACTCTGGATGACCTGGATGCAATTGGTGTCACCTATGGTCCTGGACTTGTAGGTGCGCTTCTGGTGGGAGTTGCAGAGGCAAAAGCAATTGCCTATGCTAAGAAACTTCCACTGGTTGGGGTTCATCACATCGAAGGCCATGTATCAGCAAATTATATTGAACATCCGGATCTGGAACCGCCATTTCTCTGTCTGATCGTGTCCGGAGGACATACTCATCTTGTGATCGTTAAGGATTATGGTGAATTTGAAATTCTCGGACGTACCCGTGATGATGCAGCCGGAGAAGCTTTTGACAAAGTTGCCAGAGCAATTGGTCTGGGTTACCCGGGCGGACCCAAGGTAGATAAACTGTCAAAAGAAGGAAATCCGAATGCAATAGAATTCCCGAAGGCTAAAATTGGGGACTGTCCTTATGATTTCAGCTTCAGTGGTGTGAAGTCAGCAGTATTAAATTACATTAATCATGCGCAGATGACAGGAGAAGAAGTTAACAGAGCGGATCTGGCTGCATCTTTCCAGAAGGCTGTGGTAGATGTGCTGGTAGAACATACCATGCTTGCAGCTAAAGATTATGGAATGACTAAGATTGCAATTGCAGGCGGAGTGGCCTCGAATGGAACGTTAAGAGCGGCAATGGAAGAAGCATGTAAGAAAAATAATTACAGTTTTTATCGGCCGTCACCGATCTTCTGTACAGACAATGCAGCAATGATCGGAGTAGCTGCTTATTATGAATATATTAAAGGTACACGTCATGGCTGGGATCTGAATGCTGTGCCGAATCTTAAACTGGGAGAGCGTTGAGATGTCAGAAAGAAATACGGCCATTGTTCTGGCAGCAGGGCAGGGAAAAAGAATGCACAGTAAAGTACAGAAGCAGTTCCTGGAGATACAGGGATACCCGGTTCTGTATTATTCCCTGCGCTGTTTTCAGGAAAGTCCGCTGATTCAGGATATTATTCTTGTGACAGGAGAGGAATCTATCTCCTACTGTAAAGAAGAAATCGTGCAAAAATATGGATTTACAAAGGTATCGGCAGTAATCCCGGGAGGAAAAGAACGCTATGATTCTGTCTATGCAGGTCTTTGTGAATGCAGAGACTGTGAATATGTATTGATCCATGACGGTGCAAGACCTTTTGTGACAGAAGAAATTCTTAAACGTGGTCTGCAGAAAGTGAAGGAAACAGGTGCATGTGTGATTGGTATGCCTTCTAAAGATACAGTCAAACTTTCTGATGAAGAGGGATATGTAAAAGAAACTCCAAACAGAAAGTGTGTGTGGACAATTCAGACCCCGCAGATTTTTTCGTATTCACTGATACGTGAGGCTCATGACAGCATTCGTCAGAAAGATATGAGCAAAATTACAGATGATGCCATGGTAGTAGAGCAGGAGACAGGGGCAAAGGTTGCTCTGGCAGAGGGATCTTATCAGAATATTAAGATCACAACACCGGAGGATCTCGATATCGCAGAAGCATTTTTGAAACATTAAAGAATGTTTGGTGATTGAAAAATGCCGTATTTTAGCGGGTTTTATGGGAAATCTGGGAAGATAAAAATAAAAATTGAAAAAAATGTAAAAAAGTTGTTGACAGATGCGGGTATTGATGCTAGAATATCACTTGCGTCGGCGGTGAGAACACAACGAACGCAGTCAACAACATATGGAGAGATATCGAAGTGGTCATAACGAGGCGGTCTTGAAAACCGTTTGTCCGCAAGGGCGCGTGGGTTCGAATCCCACTCTCTCCGCTTGCCAAGTCACTTAAAAAGTTTTGAAAAAAGTACTTGACAAACAAATGAAAAGTGCGATATAATGCACAAGGTTCTTCGGTGAAAACGAAGAGAACTAAATAAAGACACGAGAGTGTGAAGAAAGTCGTTTCTGTGAAACGACGAATCTAGGGCAATTTGGAGAAGTACCCAAGCTGGCCGAAGGGGCTCCCCTGGAAAGGGAGTAGGTCGTTAATAGCGGCGCGAGGGTTCAAATCCCTCTTTCTCCGTTTGCACAGTAGAGATTTCTACTGTGTTTTTTTGCGCTTTTTTGGCGGACATGCGATTATGCATGGTTTGGTAAAATGGCATTTTGCTGAAAGACTTTACAGTCTGTCTGGTGTGTGATTCCTTGAATGTGAACATCACAGATCAGAAAAAGCAAAAAAAATAAAAATGCCAAAATTTGAGGTGCAGACGTGGGTTGATATCTATTCGATGTTGACTGACGTTTTTTCTTTGTCGCATGAACAGGCATTCAGCGATTTATCGTTAGTCGATCTGCTGCAGATTGCTTACAACAAACAAGCGTATGACGGGTGGGTTAATTTTGAACTCAATCGATTACAAGAGAAGGGAGGAAAATAGATGGCGAAAAAAAGAAGTGAAGCAGAAATCATTTTTAAAGCAACGGACAGTGGGATGAAAGATACTTTAAAAGGTATCACATCTGAAATGACTAAAAATCGAGCTGAACAAAAATTGGAGCAGGCACAGCTACAGTTGACTGGTTCAGAAACTGAAAAGCTAGAAAGTAAGCTTGGGAGCTTGCAGAAGCAATATGATCTTCAAGGTCAAAAAATCGAAACAACTAGCCAAAGGCTCGAAAATGCTAAAAAATATTATGGCGAAAATTCGACAGAAGTCCAAAAGCTGGAAAAAGAGTTGATTAATCAGCAGACAGCCCAGCAACGCTTGTCGAATGATATCACTAAAACATCTCAAACGCTGAGTACAGCTAAAGGTGAAACGAAGTCTTATTCGTCAACAATGAACGGTTTAGACGATGAGCAAAAAAAGGTTCAAGCCTCCGCGGAACTTGCTGAATCAGAGTATAAGAAATGGCAATCGACTTTTGGTGATACGGCTAGTGAGTCCGAAAAATTTGCAAAAGCTCAAGAGTTAGTTGGAAAACAGAGTGATTTCGCCCAACAAAAAATTGACATCATGGAACGTCAGTTGGAAGCCACAAAACAAGAATTTGGTGAAAACTCGACAGAAGCGATGCAGATGCAAGCGAAACTAAATGACGCAGAAAGAGAATTTACCGAACTTGGGAACGCAGCGG
>OLOA01004336.1_pt1 | contig 10789 bp, 10 predicted proteins | sample 1672201 | NCBI WGS metagenome assembly OLOA01 (sample SAMEA3136658, study PRJEB25190) | human gut metagenome
GCGATTTAAAATGGCGAGATGCGTTGCTGGTCGCACATCGTGTGAACAGTAACAAATATTCTGCTCCGGATAAGAAACTGGAGGTGATCGTCCATGGCATCTGAATCAACAACTCTTTATCTCAAAGCAGACAGGAATGTTGAGGTATCAAAGCAAAACGTCATGTTAGGAGACCTCCTGAATATGGAGTGTTCAGACAAGACCATCCTGATGAAAGTAAAAACTTTGCGGATTTTGAAGATCCGGGAGGAAAAAGAACAGCGCTATGTAATTTCCGTGTTGAAAATCATTGCCTGTATTCATGAACAGTATCCCCGGCTGGAGATTCAGAATCTGGGCGAAACAGATATTATCGTTACTTATGAAAATCAGAAAACACCACCTCTTCTCTGGCACATTTTAAAGGTAGTGCTGGTATCAGCAGTGATTTTCTTTGGATCTGCCTTCTCGATCATGGCATTCAATAATGATGTTGGGGTAACGAAGCTGTTTGGTCAGATTTATGAACTGATCATGGGAAAGAAGACAGATGGTTTTTCTGTTCTGGAAGTCACGTATTCCATAGGGCTTGCAATCGGAATTCTAATATTTTTTAATCACTTTGGTAAGAAACGCTTTACAGTAGATCCTACACCGATGGAAATACAGATGCGTCTTTATGAAAATGATATCCAGACAACTCTGGTGGAAAATGCAGCACGGCAAAAGAAAGAACTGGAGGTCGGAAAATGAACTTGTTGCAGACAATTTTCCTGGCATTGCTTGGTTTAAGTGCCGGAATGATAGTAGCTGGCGGTGTCTTTTCTTTCATTGTGGAACTTGGTGTGATCTCAGATTTTGCAGATCGTACCCATACCGGCAATCATATTTTAATTTATGAAGATATGGTAGCAGCTGGTGCGATCCTTGGAAACTTGTTTCAGATTTTTGAAGTTAATCTTCCTGGAAGGATGATATTTCTTGCAATTTATGGACTTTTCGGAGGGATTTTTGTTGGTTGCTGGGCAATGGCACTTGCAGAAATTTTGAATGTATTTCCCATTTTTATGAGACGGGCAAGGATTGTCCGGTATCTCGCGGTGTTTGTGGTAATGGTTGCATTAGGGAAAGGAATCGGAGCGGGATTGTTTTTTTGGAAAAGATGGTAAACTCTACCGCTTCATTTCTTTCCGCATCCGCTCCAGCACCTTTTTTTCTGTTCTTGACACCTGCACCTGAGACATTCCCATTTTCTTTCCTATCTCAGCCTGCGTCTTTCCTGCAAAATATCTCAGATAAATGATCGTCCGTTCCTTCGCTTCAAGTGTTTCCAGTACTTCTTTTAATACAATCCGATCAAGAACCTTTTCTTCCTGCCTGTCTTTTTCTTCCAGCTTATCCATCAGAAGGATCTCGCTTCCCTCTTTCTGATGGATCGGCTTATATATGGATTCCACCTCCACTGACGACTCCATTGCCTGGACGATCTCCTCACAATCTATCTGAAGCTCTTCTGATAACTCTTTCAATGTCGGTTCTCTCCCGAGTATCCTGGTCATCTTTTCTCTCGCCTGCAGACTCTTATAGGACAGCTCTCTCAATGAACGGCTGACTTTTATCATTCCGTCATCTCTCAAAAAACGCCGGATTTCTCCGGATATCATTGGAACAGCATAGGTTGAAAACTGTACTTCATAAGAAAAATCAAATTTATCAATTGCCTTAAGCAGTCCAATGCTTCCAATCTGAAACAAGTCTTCCGGTTCTGCACCTCTTCCGTAAAATCGCTTTACTACGCACCAGATAAGACCTATATTTTTTTCAACAAGTTCTTCTCTCGCTTTTTTATCTCCGTCGTGTGACTTTCTGATTAAAGCGATTGTGTCGTCCATATTCTGCTCCCTTTACCTATTGTCTTAGTCATTTTTACACTGGTTCCTTCCCCTACCTTTGACTCTACTTCCACAGTATCCATAAATGCTTCCATAAAAGAAAATCCCATTCCTGACCGATCATCCTCCGGTTTTGTTGTAAACATCGGTTCCATTGCTTTTTCCACATTTGCAATACCTTTTCCACGGTCCGATATTTCTACTGTAAAAAGCTGGTTTTCTATACTACAATGTATCTTTACTTTCTCTACTCTCTGTTCATATCCGTGGATAATCGCATTTGTTACAGCTTCTGACACTGCAGTCTTCACATCTGCTACTTCTTCCACCGTTGGATTAAGTTGTGTTAAAAAGGATGCTACCGATACTCTGGCAAATCCCTCATTTTCTGATCTGCTGTCAAAGCAGATCTCCATCTCATTATTCTGTGTATTACTCGCCTCCATCACTTTTCCCCCTCATAAATCTGCATAATCTTTGCTGCTCCTGAAAATGTAAGAATCTTCCGGATTCTTTCGTTCGTATGTACCGCCCAGACTTCTCCTCCGATCAGACTGACAGTCTTATACCTCCCCATAATGATTCCAATTCCTGAACTATCCATAAAATCTGTCCTGTCAAAGTCAAAGATCACATATCTGATATGATTTCTGCTGATCACTGCATCCGCTTCTTTCCTGATTTCATCTGCATTATGATGGTCTACCTCTCTTGGAAGATAGATCGTCAGACAATTTTCCTGTACCTGATATCTCATATATTTTCATGCCTCCTGTTTTTCTCATTTTCCGTTTAATTACCTGAATCCGTACGCTAAAAAAGGATATGCTTCTTCGCATATCCTTTTCCTTCGTAATCTTATTCGTTATCCTCTGTATTGTCAGAATTATCGTAATCTCCATTATCCTGAGAATTATCATAGCTATTGGAGTCATCGGAATTTTCTGAGTCCTCTGATACTGAACTACTATCTGAACTTGTATCTGAACTACTATCTGCACTTGTATCTGAACTTGTATCTGCACTGGCATCTCCATTCAGAATTGCAAGCTGCTTTTTCGCATCCTCAATATATCTGGAATTATTATAAGTATCTACCATCTTCTGATACCAGGTCTTTGCATTCTCTGTATCACCTTTTCCCTGATAAGCCTGTGCCAGACGATAAATAGCCTGTCCATCATTATAACTTTCGTCCATCTTCACAACCTTTGTCAGGTACTCAATCGCCTGATCATAGTCCTCTGATTCCAGTGAATCTACACCGGCTGCATATCTTCTCCTGCATGCTGTTGGGAAAATAGAATCAGAAAGTGTATCATACATCTCTTTTCCACTGTCTCCAAGAGAATCTCTTGTAATCTCAAGCAGCGCGTCTGCCATATCCGTATAACTATATTCTCCGGAACGGCTCTGACTTGAAACCTGAAGCAGTTTCTCATAGCTGTCAGATGTTGCCTTTGCCTGATCAACTGCTTTCTGTGCCTCGTCTCCGGCTGTTCGATACTGATCCAGTGTTCTTGTCTGGGCACTCACCTGTGCTTCCAGTGTGTTGATTTGTTCACTGTATGCACGCATCTGATTATTCAACTTCTCCGAGCGGTTCTGATTCACCGCCGGAGCAACAAGAAACCAGATCAAAGCGGCACCAAGAACCATTCCGATCAATATATTGGCAAATGCAAGCTGCTGTGCCATATCCCGGATCTTAGAACGTTTCGGCTGAATGATCGTCTCATTTCCAAGACTGTATTCTACTGTCGCACTTTTTGGTTTCCGGAAACTTCTCTCTGCATTCTTCCCATATCTGCCACGCTGTTTTGTAACTTCTTGCAAATAGGTCAGTGTCAGTTCATTTGTTGTATCTAATTTCTTTGCTTCTATAAGAATCTGTCTTGCCTTTGTATTCTGATTCATCTGTATATAGATCAGAGCCAGAAGCTGATACGCCTTCAGAAATGTCGGATGAGACGCGATCACCTGTTTCAACTGGATGATCGCAAGATCTTCCCCGTTCTGCTGACAGTAAACCAGACACTGGTTAAACTTCTTAATTGCCTGATTCAGTGATTCTAATTCATTCGCTGAATTCTGTACATTTTTAATATAATAATCTGCAATATTGTCTCTTGGGCACAGATTCTTACTGATGATCCACTCCACAAGAGCTTCTGAAACTTCCCCTATGCCATAATACACAAGACCTAAAAGATTCCGCGCCGCAATATTCTCCCTGTTATACTGCAGGCTCTGCTGCAAGGAAACAATTGCCCCGGACATATCTCTCACCTGGGCTTTGCGCAGTCCATCATTGTACCAGGAATTTGACTGATACATGATCTTCTTTGTGTAATCCATTTATACCCACCACTATCTTTCTATCTTCTCACCGTTTTTTCTTTCTTTGCCATAACCTCTTTTACGATATCCTGCATATCTGTCAGATCTTCCTTGTAAACAGCTTCCTCAATCTGGTCCACCTCGAGACTTGGCTTGAATTTTTTGAGTTCTTCTTCATAATTAAGCATCTGCAATCAAACCTCCCCACATCCGCTTAAAGATTCCTGTATAATCTCTTTGATCATTCCTGTCAGGTAAAGAGACCCGAGACAATATACCGTTCTTCTCCCCTGAATCCGCAATACATACTGCATTGCCTCTTTGACAGATTCAATCACAGTCACCGGCTGTTCTGTATATTTCCGGAACAGTTCACCCAGAATGTGTGCATCTGTCGCTCGATCTCCGTCGATCAATGTTACTACATATTCTTCCGCATCAGCATGTTTACATAGATACGAAATCATTTCTTCATATTCTTTATCTTTTACCGCCGAAAATAAAATAATATTTCCATCTGGATTCTTCGGAACACTTCTTGCAAATGCCTGAATGGCACTTACATTATGTGCTCCGTCAACGTATACTTTTGGAAGAATCTCTTCCATTCTTCCTGCCCATTTCACCCTGGCAAGTGCTGTTCTCCACTCTTGTAGATGACCGTTTTCTTTGAAAAGATAACGCATCACTTCCATCGCAAGCAGTGCATTCCCCGGCTGATAGGTTCCAATATTATTTAATTTCCACGTGGTAGTTCCATAATAAGCACTTGCGCAGGAAAATGCAATATGTTTATCTTCAATTCCAAGAATTTCGTACGCATCTTTCCCTATTTTTTTACAGAAACAGCCTTCTTTTTCTGCTGTTTTTTCAATTACAGAATCACTTTCCGGTGCTGTCTGTGCAAAGAACACCGGAACTTCCGGCCGGATGATTCCTGCTTTCTCTCCCGCAATCTGTTCCACTGTATCACCAAGATATTCCATATGATCCAGACCGATCGATGTGATCACGCAGGCGACCGGTTCTACAGAACTTGTTGCATCCAACCGACCTCCAAGTCCTGTCTCAAGGACAATGTATTCCATTCCTGCTCTGTCATAAGCTTTCATCGCCATTGCAAATAAGAATTCGAAAAATGTCGGGTGCTCCAATCCTGCATCCTGCATCCTGCGGACAGCCTGCATGGTCTCTTCAAATACTTCGCAGAAACCCTCATCACTGATCTGCTTTCCGTTCAGAACAATCCGTTCATTCATTTTCACCAGATGCGGTGAAGTAAACAATCCGGTGCTTTTTCCTTCTGCCCTGAGCATCGCATCCAGATAAGCGCATACAGAACCTTTTCCATTCGTTCCCGCTACATGAATGATCTTCTTTCCATTCTGCGGATTTCCCAAAAACAGAAGCATCTCTCTGGTATGAGCCAGAGAGTGCTTTCTTGTAAATCTCGGAATTTCTTCTATATAGGTTACGATTTCCTTATAGGTCATTTTTTCTTTTCTTCCTTTTGTTCTACAAAGGCCTGTCTTCCATTCTCAACATCCGTATCCTGGTCTGTCACTTCTACAAGCTGGCCTCCTGTATATTCATAAGTCTTCGATGTACGGAAGATTGTATTGCTTGAACCGCACTGCGCAACCATGATCTGATCGCCATCTTTGATTTCTGACTCTTTCAGATCCAGTCTTGTATTGTTCAGGAATTTTGTTGTCTGCTTCTCTCCGTTGATATAAACCTTACTTTGTTTTGTAAAGTTCTCTCCGTAAATGCTATAAGTTCCTTTCAGCTGCTCCACAACACTGGTGATCGTCGCATCCTTTACCCCCATGACCATATGTCCTTCTGTGATTGGAGCTCCACTGTCCTTGTATACATACTGTTTTCCGTACATGATATCATACTGGAGTAATTCCAGATCAGCAAGATAATTCTTTGTCTGTCTTCTCTGCTGATGGTAATTGAAAATAGTTCCTGTATGAATATCCAAACGATCAAAGACTTCTGCCATAATCTGGTAAGCAGCGATATTCCCATCTTTCTTTTCCAGTCCAATATTGTCCCAGATAACATAATTCGTATTGTACAGATATTTTCCTTTCAGGTCTTTTGCTTCCAGACCAAGTGTCGGGAGATGGTCACCGTAGAATACGAGCACTGTCGGTTCCCCTCTCTGCTCGATTGCATCGATCAGCTGTCCAACGAATTTGTCCATCTCATGGACTTCATTTACATAGTACTCCCATGCATTTCTCTTGCCTTCATCTTCCACTCCGGTTACATTGATCTCCGGATTTTCCAAGGTCGGCTCTGTCGGATAATCTCCATGTCCCTGCACACTGATCGTACATACAAAATCTGTTCCGTCTGTTGTGTCCAAAGACTCCATGATGTTCGGAACAAGAATATCGTCTGTCGCCCATCCCTTCGGAGTCGTCTTTAAGATATTCATGAATTCCTTACTTGTATAATGGTCAAATCCCATGTTGTTGTATACTTTGGCACGACTGTAGAAATTACCGCCGTTGTTGTGAAGTGCCTCTGCACCATATCCAAGGGATGAAAGCGCACTTGCCGCACTCTCAAGAGGTGTCGTCTTCACATAAGTCTTGTATGGATACTCTCCCGGTCCGAAGAAACGCATATTCATTCCGGTAAGCACCTCGAACTCTGTATTCGCTGTACCTGCTCCGACAGATGGAACTTTAAAATATCCGGAAGAATAGTCAGCATAAAGCTTTCTGAGATTTGGGATCGGATCCTCGGAAAATCTCAGCCATTCTACCTCTGTCGGATCAAAATAAGATTCCAGCTGGACAAACATGATATTCGGCAGTTCCTCTTTTGAACGGCTTGTCTCACTCACGTTAAGACATCCATCCTTGTTGATCTCTGCCATCGTCTCTTCACTGTAACCGGCCGGCTGATTGATTCCTGTATTAAATAAGCTTGCTGCGAAGCAATATGGGAATCCATAGTCTTCGTAAGCAAATGCGATATTTCCAAAATAATTTGAGATCACTCGCTTGTCGATTGCAACATCAGTAAGTCCTACATAGGCAAATCCGGATGCCACAACAGCGATCACTGCAATAATGCGGTGCATCTTTCCAGTATACTGCCCACCGCGGCGCCACATGGAAATCACCCACAAAACAACAGCAACGATTCCAATGGTTAGCATCACGATCTCAAAACCATTAAAGTAATTGCTTGTCAGTTCCAAAGCATCTGACAGAACTTTCAAGTCCTGTGCATTGAACGGTGTCACTCGCTTCAGGAGCAGATATCCGTTACATGCTCCCAGAAACAGCCAGAATACACTGAGAAGAATTCTGACAAATACACGTCTGCGGAACAGATAAACAATCATAAATGTTGCAAAAATTAAAAATGCGTTAAACAGAAACACGAGCGGTGTTCCTGTCATGTAGCTCCAGGCTTCAAAAAAAGAATGCCTTGAGATCACCTCGATCAAAAAATTTAAAACACAGGCCAGCAGATAATGAAGGACGAGTGAAAATCTGTTCATCCACTTATAAACCGGCTGCATCTTTTTCGCAAATTTACTGTTTCTTCTCTGTTCCAGGATTCTCTGGCGTCTTGCTTTTTTCTCCTGATAGTGTCTCTTGATATCTTCCGGTTTCAGATTTTTGACCTTTGTAAAAAATCCTTTGATATCTGGTTTTTTAATATGAATCCGCTTCATCTATAACCTCTTTCTTATAGGCAAAATGCACGGCATGGGATCTTAGCTCCTTTCTGCCGTGCGACTTTTTGCCGTCTAATACCTGATACTGTGTCTAAACTGCTGTTTGCAGTTTCCTGCTTTTTCGCAGCTTTTCTCCCCCCACAGTTATCTGAGACTATCGATTCTCTCTTTTACCTGCTCAAGCATCTTTGTATATTTCTCAAGTTTATCACGCTCAGCCTGAACTTTATCTGCAGGTGCTTTGCTTGTGAATCTTTCATTTGCAAGCATTCCCTGTGCTCTCTTTATCTCGCTGTTGAGTCTCTCTTCCTCTTTCTTCAGTCTTTCTCTCTCCTGCTCGAAGTCTACAAGGTCTTCCAGCGGCAGGTAAACTGTTGCTCCCGGAACAACGATAGATACTGCATCATCAGCAACATCTTTCTTCTCATAGTGAAGAATAATATCGTTTGCCAGCATCAACGGTTTTACAGATTCCTTGAGTACTTCAAGTGCTGTAAGCAGTTTTGAATCACTGCTGATAATATAAACCTTTGTACGTTTGTTATTCGGAACATTCATCTCAGCACGCATATTTCTGATTCCGCGTGTGATTGCTTTTACATGCTCAATAACTTCTGTAGCATATGGGAATTCCCAATCTTCTCTGTATACCGGCCAGCTTGACATCATCAGTGACTCTTCCTCCGGTACAAGTGCTCCGTAGATCTCTTCTGTAATAAATGGCATAAATGGATGAAGGAGCTTAAGTGCCTGTCCAAGTACTGTCTTAAGTACCCACAGAGCACAGTTTGCGGACTGTGAATCTTCCTCCGCATGGTAGATACGATATTTTGCGATCTCTACATACCAGTCACAGAACTCATCCCAGATAAAGTCATGAACTTTCTGAACTGCGATACCGAGTTCGAACTTATCCATGTTCTCTGTCATTTCTTTTGTCAGACTGTTTACCTTGGAAAGGATCCATCTGTCTGCTGGTTTCAGCATGAAGTCTTCCGGTTCTTCTACAACGTTCTTCTCCATATTCATCAGGATAAATCTGGATGCATTCCATACTTTGTTTGCAAAATTACGGCTTGCCTCAACACGCTCGTTGTAGAAACGCATATCGTTACCAGGTGCATTTCCTGTGATCAGTGTCAGTCTCAGGGCATCTGCACCGTACTTGTCGATGATCTCAAGCGGATCGATACCATTTCCAAGAGACTTACTCATCTTACGTCCCTGAGAGTCTCTTACAAGACCGTGGATCAGTACTGTGTTAAACGGAGCTTTTCCTGTATGCTCATATCCTGAGAATACCATACGGATTACCCAGAAGAAGATGATATCATATCCTGTTACAAGCACGCTTGTAGGATAGAAGTAGTCATACTCCGGAGTCTTGTCAGGCCAGCCGAGAGTTGAAAATGGCCATAATGCTGATGAGAACCATGTATCAAGGGTATCCTCATCCTGTGTTATATTTGCACTTCCGCACTTGCTGCACTTGCAAGGTGTCTGTCTGCTTACTGTTGTTGCACCACAGTCTGCACAGTACCATGCAGGTATTCTGTGGCCCCACCAGAGCTGTCTTGATATACACCAGTCTCTGATGTTCTCCAGCCAGTGGATATATGTCTTGTCAAACTGCTCAGGTACAAATGAAAGCTCATCTGTCTTAACTACCTTGAGGGCAGCCTCACCCATTTCCTTCATACGTACGAACCACTGAGGCTTGATCATTGGCTCAACAGTTGTCTTACATCTGTCATGAGTACCTACGTTATGGCTGTGCGGAACAACCTTAACCAGAAGTCCCAGAGCGTCAAGGTCTGCAACCATCTGCTTTCTTGCCTCATAACGATCCATTCCGGCATATCTGCCACCCAGCTCGTTAATGGTGGCATCATCATTCAAGATATTTATCTCTTCAAGATTATGACGCTTTCCAACCTCGAAGTCGTTAGGGTCATGAGCAGGTGTAATCTTAACACAGCCTGTTCCGAACTCCTTGTCAACATACGGATCCGCAATAACAGGGATCTGTCTGTCGGTAAGAGGAAGCTCCAACATCTTTCCTACTATATCCTTATATCTCTCATCATCAGGATTCACAGCTACGGCTGTATCACCGAGAAGTGTCTCTGGACGGGTTGTAGCAATCTCTACGAATCTTCCCGGCTCTCCAACTACAGGATAGTTGATATGCCAGAAATGTCCTTCCTGCTCCTCATGTATAACCTCAGCGTCTGAGATAGATGTCTTACATACAGGACACCAGTTTATGATCCTTGAACCCTTGTAGATATAGCCCTTCTCATAGAGATTACAGAACACCTCTGTAACGGCCTTTGAGCAGCCCTCATCCATGGTAAATCTCTCACGCTGCCAGTCTGCTGATGATCCAAGCTTACGAAGCTGCTTTACGATACGTCCGCCGTACTCTTTTCTCCAGTCCCAGCATTTCTCGAGAAACTCTTCTCTTGTAAGGTCTGCCTTGTTGATTCCCTGCTCTTTAAGTGCCTGGATGACCTTTACCTCTGTTGCGATGGATGCGTGGTCTGTTCCCGGCTGCCAGAGTGCATTGTAGCCCTGCATTCTCTTGTATCTGATAAGGATATCCTGCATGGTGTTGTCAAGGGCATGTCCCATGTGCAGCTGTCCTGTGATGTTTGGTGGTGGCATCACGATTGTGAATGGTTTTTTGCTGCGGTCTACCTCAGCATGGAAGTAGCCGTTGTCTTCCCACTTTTTGTAAAGACGGTCCTCGATGTCCTTTGGATCGTAGGTTTTGTTTAGTTCTTTGCTCATGTTTTCCTCCTTTTATATGAATGACGCAAAAGCTTTGGGGGCTTTGTTGTGTCAGGTCGCGCATTATGTATGG
>OLOA01004353.1_pt1 | contig 10748 bp, 9 predicted proteins | sample 1672201 | NCBI WGS metagenome assembly OLOA01 (sample SAMEA3136658, study PRJEB25190) | human gut metagenome
ACGAAACAGGCGCTGGCGAGCACGGGCGTGACGGATTTGCCGCGCTGTCAAAAAGGATCCGCCGCCGCCGTCAGATCTATACGGCGGGCGTTCTCACGGGAGGAATCGTTTTCCTTCTCGGCGCGTTGTTCACTTACGAAAAAATGAAAGCAAACGAAGAATGACCCGATTTGAATCGGAGATGATGCTTCGTTTCTCCGAATGAAAAAGGCTGACCGGACGGTCAGCCTTTTTGTGTGTACGGAAAGCAGATAAAAAGCGATTGTTCTTCCCAAAACAGAAGAACGGCACGCGCGCCCGATTCGGGCAATTATCCGATGATCGGCAAAACGATTTCGACAATTTTGCCAAGATCCTAAACCGTTATTTCCGATGCCCCGGCTATTATCCGAGAACGGCGCGTGCACCCGCGGCTATCGCGCGGAGGTTCGATTCAGCGTATTCCGCCTTGAGCTCGTTTCGCACAACATTCTCGATTTCTTCGACGGAAAACGGAACCGCACCCGATGCGCAGGCGGCGGCGATGAGCGCCGCGTTGAGGGATTTTGCGCTTCCCGCTTCACGGATGATCTCGCCGCCGTCGACTACGGTCAAACGTATGTCCTGCTTTTCGAGAAATTCTATCATATCGTCGGCGCTGTACGGCTTGTCGGCAAGCGAGTCCGTTACGGGCTTGACCGGAGAAGAGCTTACCGTGACCGATCCGCCTTTTTTCAGATACGGAAAGGCGCGGACCGCCTCGGCAGGCTCGAACGCGATGATCGCATCGGCGCATCCTTTGGCGATCAGCGGTGAATATGCGCCTTCGCCGATGCGGACGTGGCTTACTACGCTGCCGCCGCGCTGCGCCATGCCGATCGTCTCGGCGGTGTGCGCCGATTCGCCGCGCGCGCCTGCCGCGGATGCGAGAATCTTCGATGCAAGGACGGTGCCCTGACCGCCGACTCCGCACAGAATTATGTTTATCATTTTTCGTTTTTCCTTTCGGTTGGTCTGGCGTCCTCAGTGGGATATCGCGCCGAACGGGCATACCGTCTCGCATACGGTGCAGCCGTAGCAGAGAGAGGCATCGATCTTCACACGTTCACCGTCGCGGACGAGCGCGGGACATCCGAGCTCGCGTATGCATCTGCGGCAGCCCGTGCATTTTTCGGTATTCACCTTACAGCGCTTTTTCGGTCGGAAGAGCGCAATGCAGGGCGAACGGAAGATTATTGCACGGACGCCCTCGCCGTCGGCGGCGCGGCGCACCGCCTCGATCGCCGCCGCCTGATCGAGAGGATCGACCGTTGCCACATCGCGCACGCCGAGCGCGCGCAGTACGCCCTCAATGTCGATGACCTCGGCGATCTCGCCGGATGCGCGCTTTCCCGTGTTAGGGTTCGGCTGATGCCCCGTCATTGCGGTCGTGGAATTGTCGAGAATTACCGCGACCATATCGGTGCCGTTGTATACGGCGTTTGCGATCCCGACCATTCCGGTGTGGAAGAAGGTCGAGTCTCCGGTGAAGGAGAAGCAGATCGCGTCGTTTCCGGCGCGCTTTATTCCCTGTGCAATCGTGATTCCCGCACCCATGCAGAGACAGGTGTCCGTCATCTCGAGAGGCGCGGCGTTTCCGAGCGTGTAGCAGCCGATGTCCCCGCAGAATACGCTGCGGCGTCCCTTCATTGCCTGCTTGACGGCGTAGAAGGACGCGCGGTGCGGACATCCCGCGCATAGCGTGGGCGGGCGAACGGGCAGCGGCATGTCGACGGGCTCCGGAAATTCGGGCGCTTTGACCGAGAAAAATCGCGCAAACGCAGCGGCGGCGCTTTCTGCGGAATTTTCTCCGGCGCACGCAACGTCTCCTGTCAGCTTTCCGAGGATCTTCACGCCGATCCCGTATTTGTGCGCGGTGAAGGCGAGCGCGCGTTCAATCACCGGATCAAGCTCTTCGAAAACGAGAACCTCGTCGAGACCGCGGAGAAAATCCGCGGCGAGCTTTTCGGGGAAGGGAAACGGGGTCGCCGTTTTCATGAATTTTATATCGGGGATCTCGCCGTTTTCGGCACGGAGAAGCGACAGCGCTTCGAGCGCGTAGGCGACGCTGACTCCGCCTGCGGCGATGCCGAGCCTTCCGCTGCCTGATACGCTGTTTCTTCCGTATGATGAAAGCGTATCGGAAAGGGCGGCGTTCCGCTCTTCTATCTTTTTGTGATTTGCATAAGAAAGACGGGGAAAGATGACCCATCTTGACGGGTCCTTTATGAATCCGTCGGCGTTCTTTGCCTCGAACGCTTCGGGGATTTCGAGCGTCGCGTTTGCGTGGCATATTCTCGTCGTGGGACGCATGAACACGGGCGTTTCGTATTTCTCCGAAAGCTTGTATGCCTCCGGCATCATCGCAAACGCTTCTTCGGGTGAGGAAGGGTCGAATACCGGGACCTTTGAGAAAGAGGCGAAGGTGCGAGTGTCCTGCTCTGTCTGCGAGGATATCGGACCGGGATCGTCCGCAACGAGAATGACCATACCGCCGCGAAGTCCGACGTATTCGAGTGACATAAGCGGATCGGAGGCTACGTTGAGCCCCACCTGCTTCATTGTTACAAGCGTGCGTGCGCCCGAGTAGGATGCACCCGCCGCGACCTCGAGGGCAGCTTTTTCGTTTACGCTCCATTCAACGTAAACGTCGGGCAGTCTGCCGCGCTTCTTGAGCTTTGCCACTGTTTCGAGCACTTCCGTGGACGGCGTTCCGGGGTATCCGGTGACTACGGATACGCCCGCGGCAAGGGCACCGTATGCGATCGCTTCGTTGCCCATTACAAGTTTTTTCATTTTGAGCTTTCCTTTCGGGTCTGTCGTCCGGAGCACATTCGGCGCTCCGTTTTTATTATGTAAGAGCGTCCGGAAAACCGGGCGCGTCACGTCCGCATAAATTATATCACACAAAGTGCGCAAAATCAATCCCGCCGAATTCTTATTCCTTATTTATCCTTGTGTAATTAAGGAATATATACTTGAAAAATTCGCATATTGTGTTATAATATCTTATATAGGATCGGACGAAAAGCGCATGTGAATTAAGCGCTGTCCGGAGAAAGGCAACCTACATAATGAAAAAAAGAATTCTCGGCACATTCCTTGCACTCCTTATGATTTTTCCTTTCGTTGCGGTGCTTGCTGACGAGCCCGCAAAAGGCACCGAACGCTCCAATGTTGATATAATTTATGATTTCCTCACGGGAGATATGAAGCTTAATTCGGCGGCAGCGTGCGGCATCCTTGCCAATATAGAGATGGAATCCGGCTTCAATCCCGAAGCGCTCGGAGATAACGGAACAAGCTACGGAATCTGTCAGTGGCACGATATAGCGGAGGGCAGCGGACGCTGGACGAAACTCCGCGAGTTCTGTGTGAAAAACGGCTACGATCCGTCAAAGCTTATGTCTCAGCTTTACTACCTCAAATACGAGCTTCAGAATTTCTATCCGAAGGTCTGGAACTATGTTTATTCGGCGGAAAACTCCGAGCAGGGAGCATATGACGTCGGATATTATTGGTGCTATAATTTTGAAATTCCCGACAAGCGCGAGGAGCGCTCCGTCGCCCGCGGCAATTCCGCGAAGGAAAAATATTGGCCGAAATACAACGCGACCGAGCCGGAGAGCGCGTTTGAAATATGGCGCGTCGCAAGCGAGATATCGCTCAATGTGCGGACGGGTCCCGATACCTCGTATCCCGTCGCCGACAAGCTTGCCGACGGTACCGAGATCACCGTGACCCAGGCGGTGTCAACCGCATCGTATGTTTGGGGAAGGATCCCCGGCGGATGGTGTGTGCTTGATTACTGCGAGTATGTCTCCGGCGCGATCTACACCGTCGAATATGTCACCGGATGCGCAAGCATATCAATGAAGAGCTTGTTCTTGTCTGCGACGGTGTCGAGAGATACGGGTACACCTTCGGCGGATGGGCTGCCGAACAGGGCACGGAGGCTGTCTATACCGCACCCGATAACGCTGTTTACAGGGAAAATGCATCTGCGGTGCTTTACGCGGTGTGGACGCGCGACGACAGCGTTCAGCGTATTACCGGCGACGTTTATTTTGACGGCAAGGTCGATATGAGGGATCTTGTGTACTATATCCGCTATACGATCGGAGCCGAGCTCGGCGATTTTGAGACTGAGTGCGGAGATCTGACGGGCGACGGCAACATAAACATGATGGATATCGTGTATATGATCCGCGCATTTGCCGAGTGGGAGGGATACACGGTCGGACAGCCGATCGGAAATCCCGGCGGCACCGATCCTTCAACGGATACCGAACCTTCAACCGACACCGAGCCTTCGACCGATACCGGGGCGGAGAGCGAAACGGGCACCGACACGGACGGCGAGAGCCCGGCAGAACAGGGCTGATTTTTGACAGCATCGCCATTCAGGATTTAAACAAATAAGCGAAGAAGGAGTTCGGCATTTGCCGAACTCCTTCTTGCGTGCACTGTGTGGGTCGGTATTTATCGGGCAGCCCTGTCCGCATTTTCCTTTGCCGCCGCGTATTTGCAGATAATGTCCGCGCTGCTTTCGATTCCGATCTCGCTCGAGATCATAAGATCGTAATTTTCGCGCTCTCCCCAAACCCTGCCCGAAATGTTTCTGTAATAGGCGGCGCGTGCGCCGTCGGAGCGGCGGATATTCTTTTCCGCCGTTTCCGGATCGTCGCCGTATACCTTGCCGAGCCGCTTTATTCTGAAGTCCTTCGGCGCATACACGAACACTCTGAAAAGATCGGGGTGATCCCGCAGAACATAGTCAGCGGAGCGCCCGACGATAACGCAGCTTCCGTTTTCCGCAATGCGGCGGATTATGCGGTCCTGAGCGGCGACTGCCTGCTGAACGACGTGCGTGCTGAGATACAGATCGTGGAGGATTTTCGGGGAATTTGCGTTGATGTCCGATATGAATTCGCGGTCGAGTCCGCATCCCGCGGCGGCGAGTGCGGTCATTTCCTTATAATAAAACGGAATTCCGAGACGCTCTGCAACGACCTTTCCGATCTGCTTGCCGGAGGAGCCGTGCTCCCGCGCGATCGTTATGATTACGCCGGGACGGGACGGTCTGAGAACGGCGTCTGACGGGCTTTTTTTACCTTCGGAATGCTTACTCCATTTTTTCAACTCCGCACGGTACATGACAAGCCCCGCGGCACCCGAGATCGTCTCGGACAGCGGAAAAGCGAGCCATGTGCAGTTGAGTCCGACGAGCGAGAATGCCCAAAATATCGGGATAAGGCAGAATATCTGACGGAGAAGGGAAAGGAACGTGCTCTGCGCGCCCTTGCCGATCGCCTGAAAGAAGGTGGGCATGATGATTCCGAATACCGCGGAAACGAATCCCGCACCGATTATCGGAAAGGCGATTTTCCCGATTTCGATGACTTGAGAGCTGTCGGAAAACAGGCGGATCATCGGAACGGGGAAGAAAACAAAGCAGACGATGCCGAGCAGCATGAACACCGACGATATAAGGAAGGACAAATTCATCGTCTGACGGCAGCGCTGTCCGTCGCCCTTTGCAAAGTTGAAGCTGAGGACCGGCACGATGCACGTTTGAAGTCCGAAAAGCGGAATGAAGAAAAAGCTTTGTAGCTTGTAGTAAAGCCCGAGCACGGTCACGGCGGCGTCGGAAAAGCCCGCGAGGATTATGTTGAGCGCGAGTATGTACACCGTGTACAGAAGCTGCATGAGGATCGATGAGTATCCGAAGAAGTAGATCCTGTTTATGAACCGGCGCATATGCCTTAATTCCGGTGGCTTGCACACCGCGCCGACCGACACGATCACCGCCGCACAGATCTGCCCGATAACCGTTGCGGCGGCGGCGCCGGCAACGCCCATTTCGGGAGCGGGACCGATACCGAATATGAGGATCGGATCGAGGATTATGTTTGTCAGCGCTCCGGTGATCTGCGCGATCATCGGGCGGCGCATGTTGCCGCGCGCCTGATGCACCTTTGTCCAATTTCCTTCGAGAAATACGCCTATGCTTCCCGCACAGACGATATTTCCGTAAATGACGGCGTATTCCACGGCTTCGGGCGAGGTCGCGCTCGTCTTTACATACGGACGCATGAATATCAGCGATAGCGCGGCAAACAGCGCCCACGATACGAGTGCGAGAACCGTTCCGCATCCAGCGGCGGCTTCGGCGTCCTTCGGCCGCTCCTGCGCGTATTTGCGCGCCATGTATGTGTTTACTCCGACTCCGGTGCCGACCGCAAGCGCGATTATAACGAGCTGCATCGGATATATGACCGAGAGCGCCGTCAGCGCATCGTTTGAGTACATGCCGACGAAAAAGCTGTCAACTATGTTGTAAAGCGCCTGTATCAGCTGTGCAAGCATGACGGGCGGTGCTACCTTCAGGAGTATCTTCGATATTTTCTCGCGTCCGTACCAATCGTTCTGCAAAACAGTGTTTTTCATGAATTCTCCTCGGATTCCCGGCTTTTCCCGAAAAAACGGGAACGGAGCACTTTGTACTCCGATCCCCGAACATACGGATTATACCCCGAGAGGCACGCAAAGTCAATAGAAATATGTAAAAATCACACTGTTACGGACGAAAAATGCGTTCAGTCCTTCTTCCATGTTTCGATATGCTCCGAGGTGAGAAGAAGTCCTCCCGAATCCGATATTCCGACGGCGCGCCCCGCGGGGAAAAAGTCCGCACTGCTTCCGAGAAAAACGGACCTTTTCGGACTGAAATTCCGCGGCAGGGCAAACGTCTCCTTGTACTTCGGACCGTGAGAGCCGAAAATGCAGAGATCGGCATTCCCGGCATCGGTAAGCGCGCAAAAGGCGGGCGACGCTTTGAAAAACGACGACGACAGATATACGGCATTCTTTTCGAATGCGCTTACCGTGAAGGAGAATACCGCCTCCGAGCTGTCCGGAATCCAGCATCTTGCGCCGAGGGAAAGCGATACGTCGGAGAATGAAACAGCATCCGAAAACGTTCGCAGCGAGACGCCGCCCTCCTCCGCGCTTCGTATCATTGCATCGCAGAGCGCGCGTTCTTCTTCGTTCATCGGCTCGGGCACAAGTATTTCGCCGATGCGGTAATTTGATGTCAGTCTTTTCATAAGAGGCACGCAGCGCGAGTGATAGTGAGTGAAAACGTACATTCCGATTTCGGAAAAGCGGTGGTCGTATTCTTCGTCGATACAGTCCGAGGCGAACGAAAAATACCCCGATGATGAGTCGATGAGCATAAGCCGCGACTCATCCTCCACCGCTACGATGTCGTTTTTTCCGTCTGAGAGGGTCCGTATGCTTACGGTGTCCGAGCGCATGATCTCCGAGACGGCGACCGATGCCGATATCGCGCACAGACAGAATGCGAGAAGAAGTGCGGGAATCTTTTTTCGCTTTGACACGGCGAGGGCGGCAAGGACGATCACGAGCAAAAGGGAGAGCGGGAAGAAAAACGGATAACGCGAGGATACGGTGATCCCCGGCAGAGACGCGAACGATGACGAAAGCGAGAGCACCGCTGAGGCGAGCGCCGAGCACAGCTTTCCGAATATGCTTGCGGCGGAGGGAAACGGGAGCAGCATCGAAAACGGCACGAGCAGATACATGAGCAGCGTGACGAGCGGAATAAAAAGCGTGTTTGCAAGCGGCGCAGCCAAGGAGATGTACTGAAATTCAAGACAGGTGACCGGCAGGGTCATCGCGCTTACCGCGAGGGTCATGAGCATATTTTTCGGAATGAAGAGAAGCACCTTCGCAATTTTTGTGCGGCTCTTCAGTATATGCTCTGCGGGATTTTCAAACAGTGTGAGCGCAAGTACGGAAAGCACCGACAGCACAAATCCGATGTCGAACACCGAGCACGGATCGAAAATACATATCAGAAAGGCGGCCTCGCCGAGCACGGTCGCCGTGTCGGTGCGCCTTCCGATGAGGGATGCGGTGCGCGTGATGATGAGCATGAACGCGGCACGCATGACGGAGGACGAAAATCCGGTGATCGCTGCATACATGAGCGCAAGCACGATCGGAATTATCTCGCGCGAACGCCGCCCGAGGCGCGTCCTGCGAATCAGCGCGGATGCCGCGCCGAAGAGCACCGTCATGTGAAGCCCGCTTATCGCAAGAAGATGAGAAATCCCGAGACTCGAAAAATCGAGTCTGACCTTATCCGGAAGTGCGGAGCGGTCTCCGGTGAGAAGCGCGGCGCACAGCGCTCCGGCATCCTTTCCGATATATGTCCTGATCTTCGCGGACAGGGACGATCTTACGGATGACAGCGCCGCCTCGGGGGAATTGCGCTCTCCGGTCAGCTTTACGCCGTCGGACACCTCGATGTAAAGCGATAACCCAAGTGATTGCAGATAGCGTTCGCCGCCCGGCAGGGGCGCGTCGGAGAGCGGATGCACAGCGGCGTGTGAGGTGAACACGTCTCCCGGTTCAAGGGACTCATCGGGGATAACGGCAAGTGCCGAAATTGTTTTCCCGCCGTCGGCGGGGCGGAAGCGCACCTTATATCCGCCGCTTCCCGAGGAACTCCAGATTCTCGATACGACGGACGCGCTGATCTGTTCGTCGTCCGTTACCGATCTTTCGGGGATGCCGTACATACGGAAGAAGGTGAATGCGGAAAACAGCGAGGCAAGAAGAAGTGACGAAAAGAACACTGCGAAAATGCGTATCTTGTTCTTTTCGGTGAGGCACCGAAAGGGAGAATTCTTTCGTTTATCGCCGTCGGCGGAGCATCTGCGAAGAAGGATTGCGGAAACGGCGAGTGCACAGGCGAAGAAAGCCGCGGACACGAGCTTCGCGGATTGAGAAAGGGATGAAAATATCAGAGACGATACGAAAAAAGAAAAGCAGAAAACAAACATGCGCCTGCGGATAAGCATACTCACTCTCCCTCCCGAATACGAAAACTGACAGATAAATGATATCACATAAAAAGCCGTTTGTATATACACAAACGGCTTTTTATGTCCATTCCCGGGCGAATCATGATGTGATTTGATCCGTATTTAACGGAGCCCTTGTTTTATGCAGCTGCATAAAACAAGGGCGAATCTCTTTTTTCGGTGATGCTTTGTAATGATCTTTCCGCATCGGATCAACGCCCTCGCCGCTTCTCTGAACGGGACGGAGGCTTAATTCTGCACCTCTCCGAGAAAGTTTTCGAGCACTTCGCCGAGGTGGCACGGCTCGAGGCAGGATTCACACATCGTTTCGAACAGGTTGTGCGCTTCTTTTTCGCATACCGTTATATCATCGAAACAGCTTTTCAAGTACTTCGGAGGTTTGGCTGAGTGACGAAATACATATTCCGAATCTTGTATATCCGTCATGATAAAACGATTTCAGAACATAAAGAAGCAGACGCCCGTCGGCGAGTGGTACGGCGCGGGAATCCACGATTCCGCATTTGCTTTGCTGCTGCTCACAGCGGCTTTTTGTCGGTGCAAGTGTTTTCATGATGAATACTTGCCTCTCCTTTCATTTTCCGGTTTACCCGGTGGAATGATAAAATTTTACAATTTTTCTTAACTCCGAAGATTAAGTTTTTGCCGAAAGACGAAAGTGTGCATAAAAATTCGGCGCAGCACCGGGTTTTTTCGAAAATGTGAATTATTATCCTGAAATACGGGATATATAAGAATAAAATTCACGAAAAAACATCACGCGCAATATAATTGTAAAAAAACGCGCAAAAATTAACAGTTTATGAGGTTGCATGCCGATGCGATTAATGATATAATGTTTGTACAGCTTCCGATCTGCAATATATGCGAACAGACGCAGATTTATGACGTATTTCCCGAATCTGTGAAGATTGTCCGCAGTTACCGCAGTCTGCAATAAAAGAAAGATGCCTGTTTTGAAAATCAGTTTTAAATTTCGGAGGAAAAATGTCAAACGCCGATGAATTTCTTGATCTGTACAATAATCTTGAAGAACTTCTGAATGTGAGATATTCGGCGGCGAAAAACGACCGCCGCTTTTCGAGCGCGGTAGTCCGATTTTCCATGGAGGCGGAGGGCAGAAGATGGCGAGAGGAGCTTAATGTATGCCGTGAGCTTCGGAATATGCTTTCTCATCATGCGCAGATCGGCGGGGAGGATATCTTTCAGCCATCGGATTCCGTGGTAGATGTTATGCGCGAAATACTCGACAGTGTGAAAAATCCTCCTGTCGCGGTAAAGACCATGACTCCCTTTGATGCTCTTATGAAATGCAGTATGACGGATCATGTAATATGGCTTATACGCCGAATGAACGCGCAGGGATTCTCTCATGTGCCGATCGTGTCCTCAGGCTACTTGGTGGGAGTATTCAGCACGGCGACGGTATTCTCATATCTTGAAAAGTATGGAGAGAAAAGTATAACCGGTGAAACGGAGATCAGTGAGTTTTCGGAATTTCTTCCGGTTGAAGCGCACATCACGGAGAGCTACCGTTTCTGTGCGCCCGACGCATCCTATTATAATATAAAGAAATTTTTCGAGGCAACCTCCCCCGACAGGCGCAGAGTAGTCGCTGTTTTTGTTACAAGAGATGGAACCGAAAACAGCAAGCTGCTCGGGATAATCACCCCTTGGGATATGCTGAGGTGCTTCCCCGAATGACCGTTACCGCTGCAGTGATCTGTTCAAACCCGGCGGATAAGTCGGCTGCAGTTCCTGTGTAATGCTGCTTTTGCAGAACATACCGATATTTACAGCAAAAAAATAAAAGAG
>OLOA01004358.1_pt1 | contig 10725 bp, 10 predicted proteins | sample 1672201 | NCBI WGS metagenome assembly OLOA01 (sample SAMEA3136658, study PRJEB25190) | human gut metagenome
GGCGAGGACGGAGAGCTTGAAAACGAGCGCATGATCTACGGCGCGTCGTTCCTGCGTATCCGCCGGGCGGAGGACTTTGCAGGAAGCGCCGGCAGACGCCTGAGCGAAACGCTGCTGAACCTTTGATGACGGCGGAGCGAACGCTGCCTGAAAGAAAGATTTATTGGAGAAAAAGGAACCCGCCGGTTTGCAAACCGGTGGGTTCCTTTTTTTGCTTTGTCATTTTTCGCCGGGCTGCGGCGTGTTGTCGAGCAGCATCTGCCGCAGCCGCTTGGCGGCAACGCTCAACGGCTGCGTTTTGCGCTGGTAGAGATACAGCTCGCGCGGCGCGATCGGCTCGGTCAGCGTGACGGGATAGATGCCGCTTTCTTCCGGCGAGCCGAAAAGCATCTCATGCGGCACAAAGCCGACGCCGAGGTTGCTCTGCACCACGGGCAGCACCTGCGCCGTGGTCTCCACCTCAACGTCGGGGGCGAAGGCAAGATCGTGGCGCAGGAAAAGCTCTGCATAGAAGTCATGCGACGAGGTGCCCTCGATCAGGCTGATGATCGGGTATTCGGCGAGCTTTTGCAGGGAGACGGCCTCCTTTGTGAGTTCCGGAAAGGCGGAACCGCAGATGGGGATCTCCTGGATCTCGTCAATTTTCTGCGCGCTGAGCGAATCCGGTACGGAAGCGCCCTTTGCCAGGATCGCAAAGTCAGCAAGACCGTTCTGCACGGCGGCAAGGCCGTCGGGCGCGGAGTGGTTCGTCAGGCAGATGCGCACGTGCGGATATTCGCGGCGATAGCGCGCGAGCACCTGCAAAATACGGGCGCGCAGGGCAAGACTGCTGGCGGCGATGTGAACGATGCCGCTTTGCAGGCTCTGGTCGGAAAGGATCTCCGCTTCGCCGGCCTCAATGCTCTCAAAGGCGACGGCAATGTGCGCATAGAGCTTTTCCCCCTCCGGCGTGAGGCGCACACCCTGCGGCGAGCGGAAGAACAGCGCGCAGCCAAGCTCGGATTCGAGCCGGCGGATCATGCGCGTCACGTTGGGCTGGTTGTTGTAAAGGGCGGCGGCAGCCTGCGAAAAGCTGCGGTATTTGGCCGCATAGTAAAAGATGCGGTAGCTGTCGTAACTGATGTTCATAATGGAGAAAGGCTCCCCTGAAAAATATCTGAAAAATAAGCGGGCGGTATGCGCGCCGGCGGACAAAGCGGCAGTCCGCACCGCGCAGATCTTTTTATTCATTGTAGCAGAAGCGCGGCATGGGTGCAAGCCCGCGTTTTTTATGTCGAGCGGGAGGAAAACTTGACAAAAAATAAACGCCGTTTCATGCGGCGAAAAATGCCGCAAACGCAAGGAAAACGCCGGGGCATAACAAAATGACATATCTGCCATGTCAAGAAGATATTTCGTTTCTTTCGCAGGGGTGAGTATAATGGCTCGCGTTGAAGATTTATCGGATAGGGAGGACTATCATGTTTGCACAGATCGTGGCAATTTGTATTTTTCTTGCAATGTTTATGCTTATCATTCTGGATAAGTTTGAGCGGCATTACGTTACGCTCGGTAGCGGCGCGCTCGTGCTGGTGCTGGTGTTCGGCGTCTGCATGCGCTCGATGAGCGCCATTTGGGAGACGCTCAACCTCGGCGCGTTTTTCCAGAGCACATTCTGGTACGGCGCAAGTGAGGAGAGCACGGCGGGCATCAACTGGTCGACGGTGGTCTTTATCGCGGGTATGATGATCATGGTCGAAGGACTTGGCAAGGCGGGCTTTTTCCGCTGGCTGTGCCTGACGCTTGCCAAGCTCGTGCGCTATCGCACGGTGCCGCTGCTCATCTGCTTTATGGCGCTTTCCGCATTCCTTGCAATGTTCATCGACAGCATCACGGTCGTGCTGTTTCTCGCCACCGTTACGCTCGAGCTGGCGCAGACGATGAAATTCGACCCCGTGCCGATGATCTTATCAGAGATCTTCTGCGCAAATCTGGGCGGCGCGGCGACGATGTGCGGCGACCCGCCGAACATCATCATCGGCACCTCGCTCGGCTACACATTCTTCGACTTTATCGAAAATACCGGCGTGGTCGTGGCGGTCTGCTTTGTGCTGATCCTCATTTATTTTATGTTCTGCTTCCGCAAGGAACTCAAGCGCGCCGAGCAGGCCAACGGCGGCCCCGTCACCTGCCCTGAGCCTTCCACGGCCATCAAAAACAAGGCGGCGTTCCTCTCGAGCGCGGTGGTGTTTCTGATCGCGGTTGCGCTGCTCATCACCCATGCGCAGACGGAACTGACCGTTGCCTGCATCGGCGTGATCGTTGCGGCGCTGACGCTCGTCGTTTTGGGCTTGACCAGCGGCAAAAAATCTGTTATAGAAATTATGAGAGGCGTGGACTATCAGACGCTGCTCTTTTTCATCGGCCTGTTCGTTTCTGTGGCGGGGCTTGAAAAGACCGGTGTTCTCAATGTGATCGCAAACTTCATCATGTCTGTCAGTCAGGGCAATATTGCAGTCATCGTGATCATTATTCTGTGGGTCTCGGCCATCACGAGCGCTTTTGTCGACAATATCCCCTTTGCCGCCACCATGATCCCCGTGATCCGCGCCATCGCCGCGGCGGAGGGCATGGACATCGGCGTGCTTGCCTGGGCACTTTCCCTCGGCACCGACCTTGGCGGCAACGCGACACCCATCGGCGCGAGCGCCAACGTTGTCGGCACTTCAGCCTCTGCCAAGGGCGGATACCCCATCGGCTGGGGACGCTACTGCAAGTATTGTGTCCCTGCGACCATCATTGTTATGGCGGCGTCCACGGTTTATCTGTTCCTGCGTTATCTGTAAAATAAAAAAGGAGTGCGAGGCTATGAAAAACCAGATCATCATTGCGCTGGGCCGCGAGCACGGCAGCGGCGGACATTACATCGCCGATATGATCGCCAAGGAGTTTGGCATCAAGCTTTACGATAAGGACTCCATCGAGGCGGAGATCGTTTCGGATGGATACAGCGAAGAGCTGATCCGCAAGATGGACGAAAAGCCCGTCAACTTTTTCGCCTCCCGCCGCGTCGGAAAGTACTCCAATTCGCTGGAAGTCAACGTGGCGGAGAAGACCTTTGCCATGCTGCGCAGCAAGGCGGCAAGCGGCGAGAGCTTTCTGATCATCGGCCGCTGCGGCGAGCAGGTGCTCAAGGATAACCCCAACCTGATCAGCATTTTCATCTGCGGCAACCAGCAGTTCAAGCTCATGCGCGTCATGGATAAGCTGGGTGTCGATGCGGAGAAGGCCATTGAGGAGATCAAGGCGGTCGACCGTTCCCGCAAGAATTACCACAACTACTACTGCGAGACGAAGTGGGGCGATGCGCGCGGCTATGACATGACCATCAAGAGCGATGTGCTCGGCTGCGAGGAGACGGCAAAGATGCTGATCGCCTACATTCGCAGCTTCATGGAGCAGGAGTAAAAAACGATCGGAACGTTGAAGCGGAAGGAGCGAAGTTACGATGAAAAACAGGATCGTCACCATCAGCCGTGAATTCGGCAGCGGCGGACGCACCATCGGCAAAAAGGTCGCGGAAAAGCTCGGTATTCCCTGCTACGACTCAGAGCTGATCCAGAAGATCGCCGAGGAGAGCGGATTTGCGGAGAATTACGTCAAGGAGGCGGGCGAGTATGCGCCCGGCGGCTTCCTGTCCTCGGTGCTGGCAAACCGCGCATTCGGGCCAACCAATGAGGACATTCTCTGGGAGACACAGTGCCGCGTGATCATGGAGCTTGCAGAAAAAGGCCCCTGCGTCATCGTGGGCCGCTGCGCGGACTATCTTTTGCAGAATAAGGCCGACTGCCTCAAGGTGTTTATCCATGCGGATATGGCGTTCCGTGCCAAGCGCATCGTCGAGGTCTACGGCGAGCGCGAGCAGTCGCCTGAGCAGCGCCTGCGCGACAAGGACAAGCGCCGTGCAGCGTACCACCGCTTTTACACGGATATGAAGTGGGGCGATGCGAGAAATTATCACATCGCGCTCGACAGCGGTGCACTCGGCATCGACAAATGCGCTGATATGATCGCAAGCCTCTATTAAGGCCGGGATCGGCGGTTCAAAAAAGAGAAAAGGGAGAAGCTGCATAGCAGCTTCTCCCTTTTTATCAGTTTTCTTTGGCGAGACCGGGGATATTGACGCCGATGCCGTTGACCTCCACGCCGTCGTCGGCGGGAATGAGCAGGTACTTGCGCCCGTCGATGACGCGCGCTTCGATCATGTAGCTGTTCTCCGGCGCGACGGAAATCTTGACCTCGGGCGTCGTGATCTCAAACTTTTTGCTCTCGATGATGTTGTTCGGGTTCAGCGCGGCGTTTTCGCCGTATTGCGCGTCGCATTCGCGCTGAAACGCTTCGATCTGCTCATCTGCAATGCCGCTGTTTGCGAGGATCCCGCCCACGTCGCTTGCCGTCAGCTCCAGCGGTTCGGGGTCTCGGCTCTCCTTGTGATCCTCGATGCGGGCACGAATTTGCTCATGCACGGACTGGACAACATCGTAGCTGCAATCCTTGTCGAGCGCGTCTGCAAGCGCCGAGCCGAAGGCATTCTTCTGCTCCTCGGCGGACATCGGCGGTTCGACGCGAAAGAGCGCGTCGATGACCTCCTCGTGCAGCTCGGCGGCATTTTTCGAGTAGAAAAGCACATTGTAGATGTTCGCCGAGCGGCCGTCGAAGGCGGGATAGAGGAAGCCGAGTTCTGGCGGGGAAGCGATGTAGCCCGTAGAGCTTGAGTGGAACTCGCTCTGGTCGAGATCGTAGCGCAGCTCAAGCGTCGGCGCCTTGACGGGGCAGATGGAGCAGACGAAATACTTAAAGACCTCGCTCGAGGCATCGTGCTGCAATTCGTCATCCTTGCCGCGGTGAGGCACGTCGTAAGCGTCGGCGGCAAGCAGGATCAGATAGTTTGTCTCGCCCATGTCGATGCATTCGATGATCTTGCGGCAAAGCGTCTCGCGCGAGGCGGGATCCTTCAGTTCCGTCTGACGCAGCGTCTGCAAGAGGCGGTGCTCGTCGCTGTCGGCCACTTGCTGTGTAGAAAACACCACGTCAACGAGGTTTTTGCCCAGCGCGCCGGAGAGAGATTTTTTTAAGAGACCTAAGTACATCTCCTGCTCTTCCTGCCGCATGAGACCCATCGAGGCGTCTACCCATGAGATGATCTCGCGGTTGGAGTTGACGTAGCAGCCGTAAATGCGGCTGAAATTATTTTTATCGAGCCGGAAGCGCCGGCGCAGTTCGTTGAGTTCTTTCTGGTTCATGGCCTGTCCTTTCCTTTGCAAAGTGTCGCATGACTGATTTTACCACGCGTCCGCCGCCGCGGCAAGGGGAGAAGCGGCGTATCAGCGTCCTGCTGTGTCCGAAATGCAAGAGAAGATGCAAAACGCTTGATGCGGTGAAATGTACGCAATACACGCACATTATTGACAAATACCGTGCAAATCATTGAAAAATTCAATGAAATGTCCGCGTTTCATGGCATCTTAACACTGATTTTGTGCCTGCTTTTTATCAAAAAGACTATGGAAACGGAATCGCGATGGCGGTTTTACATAAAAAATGAAAGACACATTGCACTTTCCTCATAGAAGTGCAGTGATTCTTTCATTTCCTTGTTGATTCTGACTGTTGCAAAAAGAGAAAAAGGGGATAGAATAAAGCCTCGCAAAATGAAACGGACAAGAAATTCGAAGAATAAAGAACTGGAGAGGAGACCAACATGTCATACCATTTTCTGATGGATCTTGCGCTGATCCTGCTGAGTACGAAGATCCTGGGGCTTGCCGCACAGAAATTTCAGATGCCGCAGGTCGTGGGCGCGCTGATCGCGGGCCTGATCCTCAGCCCCGCAGGACTTGGCCTTCTGTCGGAAACGGAGTTCACGGCGCAGCTCAGTGAGCTTGGCGTCATCGTGTTGATGTTCTCTGCCGGTATGGGAACGGACATCAAGGAGCTGAAGAACAGCGGCAAGGCGGGTTTCATGGTCGCCGTTCTCGGTGTGGCTGTGCCGTTCCTTATGGGTACGGCGCTTGCCTGGGGCGCAGATGAGCTTGGCCTCATCGAGACCACCGGCTTTCTGGAAAGCGTCTTCATCGGCACGATCCTGACGGCGACCTCCGTGAGCATCACGGTCGAAACGCTCAAGGAGATGAAAAAGCTCGAAACCAAGGTTGGCAACACGATCCTGGCCGCTGCGCTCATTGACGATGTGCTCGGCCTCGTCGCGCTCACGCTTGTGTGCAGCCTTGCCGGCGGAGACGAGAGCATCGGCATGGTGCTGCTCAAGATCGCGGGATTCTTTGTCTTTGCCTTCGTGGTCGGCTTCGCTGCCAACCGCGTCTTTTGCTGGATGCTCAAGCGCCAGCACGGCTGGGCAAGCCACCGCAACTCCGTCTTTGCCTTCGTTCTCTGCCTTGTGATGGCCTACTGCGCTGAGGAGTTTTTTGGCGTTGCCGATATTACAGGCGCTTACGCCGCGGGTCTTGCCGTGGCCTGCACGCCCAAGGGAACCTATATTCAGACGAAGTACAATCCCCTGGGGTATCTGCTGCTCACGCCGGTCTTTTTTGCGAGCATCGGCATCAACGTGCAGATCACGGGGCTCACAGGCGGCATGCTTGCCTTTTCTCTCCTGCTGCTGCTGATTTCGATCATTTCAAAGCTCCTTGGCTGCGGCCTGGGCGCCAAGGCCTGCCATTTCAGCACGCGCGAAAGCATTCAGGTCGGAGCGGGCATGGCCTGCCGCGGCGAAGTCGCGCTGATTGTCGCCAACCGTGGCCTTTCGATGGGCGTGCTGTCGAGCGCGATGATGACGCCGGTCATCATCACGGTCGTCTGCGGCACGATCTTAACGCCGATCCTGCTCAAGCTCTCTTTCCGCGGCCATCAAGAGTCTGAGCTTGTGCAGAACAACATTGCCGACCGCATGGCCAAGCACCGTCAGCTCGATATCATTACCCAGCAGCTTTTGCAGCAGGACGAACAGCTGATGAAAAAGCACTGAGCGCGATGCGAATAAGAGAAGAGAGCCTTCACCGTCGGTGAAGGCTCTTATTTTTGATTTCAGGCCGTTTCGAAGCCAACGATCACGCCGCCGCGCTCGGCGTAGTAACTGCAAAGGCCGGTGCAGGGGCGGATCTCGATCTCCGTCCACGGGAAACGGTCGCGCAGCGCTGCGGCAAGCGCACCGGCAGTCTCGGGGTTTTCTGCATGGTGGATGCGCACCTTGCCGCCGCGATAGCCGAAGCGGTACATCTCGTCCACCAGTGCTTTGCGGGCTTTTTTGTCGCCGCGGCATTTTTCCACCGGCTCGATGGTGCCCTGTTCGCTCGCCTTTGCCAGGATCTGAATGCCGAGAATGCCGACGGCGCCGGCGGCGAGCTTGCTCACGCGCCCGTTCTGCGCAAGGTTGTGGATCGAGCGCAGAATGAAGAGAAGATGGGTCGAGGCGAGATAGTCCTGCCCTGCTTTACAGATCTCATCAAAGGATTTGCCTTCGCGGATGAGGTCTGCGAGCTTTTCGATGAGCAGCAGCATCTCAGGCCCCGTACTCAGCGAGTCGAAAACATGGATTTTTGCCTCCGGGTGGGACTGGAGATAAAGGTCGCGCGCGGCTACGGCTGAAGCACAGGTACCGGACAGCGCGCCTGTGATGGTGACGACGAAAATCTCGTCCACGCCGGAAAACGCCTGGAGCCAGGCGTCGAGGCCGGGACAGGCCGTGCCGGATTTTCCGTTGTAGGAAGCAAGATAGTCGAGCATCTTGGCGGTATCGAGCGTTCCGTCGTCTACAAATTCGCGCTCTCCCGCGCGAATGGTCATGGGAATGGACTGAAAGCAAACGCCCTCCAACGCCGAAATGTTGGCGGAAGAGTCGGCGATAATTTTCATCATGGGGAGATCCTCCAAAAAACGGTTATTCATAAACTGGTAGTCGGACAAAATGTCTTGGACTACAATACAACGTTTTTTAAAAACTGTCAATCGGTTTTTGAAAAACTTGTTGACATTCTTTTGCAGGAAGAATAAGATGATGAAAACGCAGCTTGAATGGGGGGATCGCCATGGACGAGAACAAACGCAGCCATCTTGCGGAGTCGGTCCGCAGCTTTCATATCCCACGGCTCGGGGAGATCCCGGACGTGGGGTTGTATCTGGAACAGGTCACACGTTATGTCAATCGAACCATCGCGGGATGCGGGCTGGGCCCTATCACATCTTCGATGGTCAGCAATTATGTTAAGCAGAAGATCATTCCCGGCCCTGAGAAAAAAGCCTATGGTGCAGAGAGCATCGCGTATCTCATTTTTGTTTCGTGTATCAAAAATGTTGCCACAATGGACGATATCCGTACGCTTATCGCCATTCAGCGCGCGACTTATGACCTGCCGACTGCATATCACTACTTCTGCGAAGAGTTTGAAAACCTGATCTGCTATATCTTCGGTGCGAGCGACCAGCTCAAGAGCGTCGGCAAGGATAAAACGGATGAGAAGCTGCTGCTGCGCTCGGCGCTGCTCAGTGTGACGCATAAGCTCTATCTCGATGCGTACTTGCGCTTGCTGCGCGAGGAGGGAGCGGTGCGGCAGGAAAAAACGCAATAGCGGCAGGAACGGCGCATTCTTGATCGACGCGGGCGCGCCGCGCCTGCTGGCAAGCGAAGAAGAGAAAGTATGAAAAAAGTCCTTGAATCTTGCGATCCAAGGACTTTTGTTTTTCAGGCATCAAGCACGATGCGCGTGCGCTCCATCACCACAACGAGGACGGGGATGAGAATGAGCTGCAAAATGATACCGGGGAGGGCCATCGTGACCGCACCGGAGAGGAACATTGTAAGGTTGAAGGTCGTGCTGCGAAGACCCGCGAGCAGGAACTGTACAAGCCCCCACACGAGGCGGCCTGCAAGCATCGCGGTGATGAGGGAGAGGTAGATGCGGCCGCCGCGCCCATTGAGTTTACGGTACAGCCAGCCCGACACCGCGCCGTAGGTTGCCATTTCAAAGGCCATGGGGATGGCGACCCAGATCGGCGGCATACCGAACATCGAGCGCAGCAGGGGAGAGAGGAAGCCGACCGCAAGACCCCACGGCCAGCCGCACAAAAAGCCGCACAGCAGCGCGGGAATGTGCATGGGGCAGAGCATCGAGCCGATCTCGGGGACTTGGCCGGTCAAAAACGGCAGTACCATCGCAAGGGTGAGGCAGAGCGCGGAATAGGTGAGCTTTCTCACAGCGGAGGAATTGCGGGTGAAAATGGCGGCGTGATCCATGAATTTCTTCTCCGTTTCTTTCAGCAGCGCGCGGCGCTGTTTGTGTCAATGCGGGAATCTTACCAAAAATGTAGGGGGCTGTCAAGGCTTGCTCCCTTGCGCGAAACGGCAAAAGATGCTATCATCAGCATGACTTTTTGAAAAGGGGGCAGTACTGCCATGAACGACCGTTCCCCGGAGTATATCCGTCCGCTCCTTGTGCGCATCGACCGCCTGATGGCGGAACGGGAGCGTGTGCTCGTTGCCATCGACGGCGGCAGTGCAAGCGGCAAAACGACGCTGGGAGCGCTGCTGCAAAGCATTTACGCCTGCCCCGTTTTCCACATGGACGATTTTTTCCTCCGCCCCGAGCAGCGCACGCCGGAGCGGTTTTCAGAGCCGGGCGGCAATGTCGACCGCGAGCGCTTTTTGTCGGAGGTGCTGCTGCCGCTGCGCGAGGGGAAGACGGTCGACTACCGCCGCTTCGACTGCAAGACCTTTACCATCGCCTCACCGCGCAGGATCGAGCCGGGAAGGCTCAACATCATCGAGGGCGCCTATGCCATGCACCCCGATCTTGCGCCGTACTATGACCTTACAGTGTTTCTTGTCGTTTCGGCAGAAAAACAGCGCGAGCGCATCCTCAAACGGAATACGCCCGCGCAGGCAGAGTTGTTTTTCGATCGCTGGATCCCCTTCGAACAGCGCTATTTTGCGGCGCTCAATGTGCCCGAGCGCTGCGATCTCACGATTTTTCTCGACGATCAGACGAGTGTGCCGTAAGGCGCGATGCCGAGCATGTACTCGACTCCAATGGCCACGAGCACCACGAGCAGCGAGATGATGAAGCCGTGCAGCATCGGCTTTGCGCCAGACTTGCACAGCGCCGCGAAGTTCGTGTTGAGACCGATGGCGGCAAGCGCTGCAACCATCAGGAACTTGCTGATGCTCTTGAGCGTAGCGGCGAGACCCGCGGGGATGACGCCGACGCTGCACAGAATGGACATTGCAAGAAAGCCAAGGATGAACCAGGGGAAAACGGACTTCATATTGACCTTGACGCCATGGTCGCCGCTCTGCGCGGCGGCCTTTTGCTTTAGACGAATGCTGATGGCGGCAAAGACCAGCACCGTCGGGATGATGGCAAGCGTGCGCGTCAGCTTGACCATCGTGGCAAAGTCGCCCGCGGCCTCGCTGAAGGCGTAGCCCGTCGCCACGACGCTCGATGTATCGTTGACCGCCGTGCCGGCCCACAGGCCGAACGCTGCGTCGGAAAGGCCCATCGCGCGGCCGAGCAGCGGGAACACGACGACCATGATCGTATCAAAGAGGAATGTTGCCGACATGCCGTAGGCAATGTCCATATCCGTCGCCTCGATAACGGGCGCGATGGCAGCGATGGCGCTGCCGCCGCAGATGCCCGTGCCCGCGTTGATGAGGCTGCTCGTCTTCCAGTC
>OLOA01004363.1_pt1 | contig 10717 bp, 9 predicted proteins | sample 1672201 | NCBI WGS metagenome assembly OLOA01 (sample SAMEA3136658, study PRJEB25190) | human gut metagenome
CCGCGGGGCGTCGAGGACGCCGCCCCCTACAGGTTACTTGTACAAAAAGGGGCCTGCCTGTTACAACAGGCAGGCCCCTTACGGTTGCGCAATGACTAAGAATTATTCAGCGTCCTCGCCGTTCTCGTCGAGGCAGGCCTTCATGGACAGGCTGATGCGCTTGCGGTCAAAGTCAACGGCGGTCAGCTTAACGCGGACCTCGTCACCGACCTTCAGCACGTCGGAGACCTTGTTCACGCGCTCATTGCTGATCTCGCTGATATGAACGAGACCGTCAATGCCCGGCATGATGCGGACGAAAGCGCCGAACTTGGTGATGGAGACAACGGGAGCGGTGAACTCGGTGCCGACGGGAACCTCATTCTCCAGCTTGACCCAGGGGTTGTCCTCTTCCTTCTTGTAGCCCAGGGAGACCTTCTGGTTCTCGGGATCGTAGCTCTTAACGTAGACCTCGATCTCGTCGCCGACCTTGACGACCTCGGAGGGATGCTTGATGTTGTTCCAGCTCAGCTCGCTGATGTGGCACAGGCCATCGACACCGCCCACGTCAACGAAAGCGCCGTAAGAGGTCAGGCTCTTGACAACGCCCTTATACTGCTTGCCGACCTCAACATTGGCCCAGAACTCCTCGCGCTTGGCCTTGTTGGCCTCGGCAGTGACCTTGTTGATGGAGCCGACGATCTTGCGGCCTGCGCACTCGGTAATGACCAGCTGAACATGCTGGCCAACCAGCTTGGTGTAGTCCTCGTCACGGCGCATGGTGGCCTGAGAACGGGGAACAAAGACGCGGACGCCCTTGACGTTGACAACAACGCCGCCCTTGTTGGCCTCCATGACGTCGCCTTCCATAACGGTGCCGTTCTCGGCAGCCTCGGAGACGTCCTTCATGCCCTTCTGGGCCTCAAAACGGACGCGGGACAGGGTGTCAACACCCTCCTGATCGTTGGTCTTGACAACAACCAGATCCAGCTCGTCGCCCTCTTTAACAAGGTCTTCCATCTTGGCGTTGGGGTCATGGCTCATCTCGCGCAGGGGCACAATGCCGGTGTGCTTGGAGCCGTCGACACCGACGATGCACTCCGTCGGGGAAACGCTGATGACCTTGGCTTTTACGATCTTTCCGGTGTAAACATTTGCATTGGCTTCGGTAGCTTTGAGCATCTCCTCGAAGCTCATGTCGTCACGGATCTCTTCACTCATACTGTTAAGTACCTCCTCAATTATAGACGAAGGCGTTGAAGCCCCGGCTGTCACGCCCACACGCGCCGCACCAGCAAGCCATGCAGGGTCGAGTTCATCAGCAGTCTCGACGTTGATGGCCTTGGTATGCCGCGCGGCGACCTGTAACAGCTTTTGGGTATTGGAAGAATGATGACCACCAATGACGACCATGTGATCGCATTTTTGGCTGAGGTCTTCCGCTTCCTGTTGCCTCGCCCACGTTGCATTACATATTGTATCAAAAATTCTGGCTTTTGTACACTCTTTTTTTAAAAAAGCTTTGCAATTTTCCCAACTTTCCACGCGAAATGTCGTTTGCGCGACGACGTAGATGGATTCTTGTTGCAAAAGCATGGGGAGCAATTTTTGCAGCTCCTCCAGGTTGGCAAAAACCTGCACAGGGCCGCTTGTATGGCCGACAATTCCCTGTACTTCGGGGTGGTCGGCGTCGCCTGCAACAAGCAAAAGCGCACCGTTTTTGTCCGCTTCCATCGCGATTTTATGGATTTTTGCAACAAACGGGCAGGTGGCATCATGATACGCCAGGCTGCGTGTGCTTATTTTATCATAGACGCTTCTGGGCACGCCATGGCTGCGGATGATGACCTCATACCCGTCGGGCACGGCGTCAATATCCGGGCAGGTCACAGCGCCCTTCGCCTCCAGGTCGGCCACGACCTGGGCGTTGTGGATCAATGGGCCGAGGGTCGCAACCTTGCGTCCCTGCGCCAATAAATCATAAGTCAGCTTGACCGCGCGGTCCACACCAAAGCAGAAGCCGGCGGTTTTGGCACGGATGATCTCCATAGATAAGCTCCTTTTGTAAACTCCTTGCCTCCCTCTGCGAGACAGACTCCCCCGAAACGGGGGGGGATGGCGCTTGCGCCAGAAGGGGAGCAGTGGCCCCGCAGGGCCGGAGGGAGAGAGCCGTGTCTTTATCCGAAGCTTCGGGCCTCGGCAAAGCTCTCTCCCCCACCGCCTGCGGGCGGAGCCCCCTCCCAGAGGGGGCCAAGGGGAATGTCATTCCGGCAGCTGCGGCTTGTCGTCCGGTGCAGCGGGTTCCTCCGCTGCCGTTTCGGCCAGGCGCACAGTAAAGGCGTTGTCGGCCAGCAGCTGCTCCAGCTCGTCGCGCAGGCGGTTCTTCATGCGGCGCAGCTCCGCCATTTTGTGGCTCTGATCCCTGATCTGCAGGTCCGCGGCGGGGATCGGCTCGCCAAAGACGATGCGCAACTTGCAGAAAAGGTGCAGCCTGCCGTCCTTGGTGCCGTAGATGATGCGCACAGGCAGCATGTCCGCACCCGCGGCGGCGGCGATCACAAATGCACCGCTCTTGATCACGCCCAGCTTGCCGGTCTTTGTGCGGGTCCCCTCGGGGAAGATCATGATGCCCGTACCATTTTTGCACTCGTTCGTCAGCTTTTCGACGGTGGTGGTGTCGCCCTTGCCGCGCTCGATGGAAACAGCGCCCATGCAGCGCAGGAACCAGCCGGCCAGCGGATTTTTGAACAGTTCCTCCTTTGCCAGAATGCGCAGCCGCTTCCAGTCAAATATCGTTATAGCGATCAAGACAGGGTCAAGGTTGGCAATGTGGTTCGGTGCGATGACGTAGGCGCGTCCATCGCGGACGGCCTTCAAATTCTCGCGCCCGATGACCTCGAACCGGAACAGAATGTGGGCCAGCACCCAGACGATGGGCAGCAGAATCCAGTATAAAAGCATCGTCAGCCCCCTTAGATGTGCGCAAGAATCGTGCGCTTGAGCAGGTCAAAGCTCTCCTGCAGGCCGATGCTGCTTGTGTCCACCAGAATGGCGTCGTCGGCCTGTTTGAGCGGGGCCACGGCGCGGTGGCTGTCCTGGTAGTCGCGCTGCCGGATGTCGGCCAGCACGGTGGCGAAATCCGCGGGCTGGCCCTTCTCGGCCAGCTCCTTGGCGCGGCGCTGGGCGCGGGCCTCGGCGCTGGCGGTCAGGAAGATCTTGACCGTGGCGTTGGGCAGCACAACGGTGCCGATGTCGCGCCCATCCATCAGGATGTTCTGGCTTTCGGCCAGGCCGCGCTGGGTGTCCAGCAGGAAGCTGCGCACCGCGGGGTGTGCGGCCACGGCGGACGCAGCCATGCCGATCTCCTCGGCGCGGATGGCCGTGCTGACGTCCTCGCCGTTTAAATAAATGTGCTGCGCACCGTCGATCAGGCGGATGCCGAGCTTGACCTGCGGCAGCAGTGCGGCGACAGCGTCGGCGTCATGCGGGTCAACGCCCGCACGGACGGCGTACAGGCCGATGGAGCGGTACATGGCACCGGTGTCAACGTAGACATAGCCGAGGTCTTTGGCGAGGGCCTTGGCAAGACTGGATTTACCGGCCCCGGACGGACCGTCGATTGCGATGGAAATCATAGTTATCATCCCTTTAAATAGAATCGTCTTTGGCTTCTCCCTTTGGGGGAGAAGCTGCCGCCCGCAGGCGGCTGATGAGAGCTTGCGGGGGCTGCCCGTTAGAGGGTTACCGCCGCAGAGCCGCAGGCCGGGCACGCCCGGCCCCTACCGGGTGGTTTCTCCTTCCCGTGCAGCTGCCGTAAGGTCTGCCCTCATCCGGCCCTGCGGGGCCACCTTCCCCCTCGGGGGAAGGCTGGGGTTACAGCGCCTTGGCTGCCGCCACGGCGGTTGACCAGGCGATTTGCAGGTTATACCCGCCGGTGCGGGCGTCCACGTCAAGGACCTCCCCGGCAAAGTACAGACCCGCGCACAGCTTGCTGGCCATCGTCTTGGGGTCTACCTCGCGGACATCGACGCCGCCGGCGGTGATGACGGCGTGCTCTTTATCGCCCAGCGCGCTGACCGGCACCTGCCAGTGCTTGCACAGGTCAACGAGCGCCTGCTTCTGCTCCCGCGTGATCTGCGCGGCCTTCGTGGCAGGGTCGATGCCCCACTTTTCGACGGCGACGGGGCGCATCGAGTTGGGCAGCAGCTTTGCCAGCGCCCCCTGCGCACTGTGGCTGCCCTGCTCCGCAAAGTCGCGGGTCAGGCGGTCATAGAGCGTTTTTTCATCCAACGCGGGCTTTAAGTCAAACTCACAGATATAGCGGTGCTTCGTTATATCCTCAATGTAGGTGCTCGCCGACAGGACGAGCGGCCCGGACAGGCCGAAGTGGGTGAACAGTGCCTCGCCCTGCTCGGTAAAAAGCGGCTTGCCGTCGCAGAGCAGCGTCAATGTAACGTTGCGCAGGGCCAGGCCCATCATGCGGCGGCAGGCCGGGTCGGGGCTGACCAGACTGCACAGGCTGGGCTGCGGCGGCATGATCGTGTGCCCCGCCTGCCGCGCCAGCCTGTAGCCGCTGCCGTCGCTGCCGGTGGCCGGATAGCTGATGCCGCCCGTGGCGATCAGCGTGTTTTCTGCCCGCAGCGTCTCGCCGCGGTCCGTCACAGCACCCTTGCAGACGCCGTCCTCGATGACCAGCTTTTTTGCGCTGCCGCGCACAAATTCCGCAGCGCGTGCATAATCGCGCAGCGCGGCCAGCACGTCGGCGGCGCGGTCACTCCGGGGAAATACCCGCCGCCCGCGCTCGGTTTTGAGCGGCACGCCGAGCGACTCGAACAGCTCCATGGCCGCCGACGGCGGGAAAGCGTAAAGGCTCGAATACAAAAACCGCCCGTTATGCCGCACATAGGGCAGAAACTCCCGCACGTCGCTGTCGCTTGTGACGTTGCAGCGTCCCTTTCCGGTGATAAGAAGCTTTTGGCCTGGTCCCTTGGGGTTGTGCTCCAGCACGGTCACGGTCAGCCCGCGGGCACAGGCAGCCCCGGCTGCCATCAGGCCCGCCGCGCCGCCGCCGATGACCAGTAGATCTGTCATGCGTTCTCCCTTCGTTTGTCAGTTTTCCTCGGTCTGCCGTACAAAAGCAGCCCGGCAAATGCGTACAGGACCAGCAGCGGATGCACCGTTGCCAGGTACATCGTGCTGGTGCCAATGCCGAAGCTGGACACCTCGACAAAGGCGATCATGGCACAGCGCAGCAGCGCAATGCCGAAGATGCCGAACAGCAGCAGCCACGGCACAACGGTCTGTGCCGTGCATTTTTGACGCCGCTGCGGCAAAAGCTCTGCCAGCTGGCACAGCACGGCGCAGAGCACGCCCACCGTAAGCAAAATACTGCAGACCCGCGTCCAGCCCTGCATGACGGCAAAAACCGTCTTTTGGTACGGGCTGTAGTAGGGCGTGTCCTCACCCGCGTTGGCGGCGCTGTTGAAGCCGCAGTGCAGGTAGCCGGACCAGGCGGCAAAGTCGTCCTCGGTGCCGATGGACCGCAGCGTCTCATAGGGCGCGCAGTCCCGCAGACCCAGCACATGCCAAAAGCCGTTCCAGGTCTCGGCCAGCGTCGAAGGGACGTAAGCCGCCGAGATCGGCTGGCTCGTCGCCACGCGCCTGCCGGTGCGGCTGGGCAGTGTGCCCGCGTCGCAGGCGGCGTTAATCTTATCGGCCACGGTCTGCCAGTAGGCGTCGGCGGTCTTAGCGTCGGCGTAGATGCCCTCAAACTGCGCGGCGCGGCGGATGGCCCAATAGAAGCTGCCTGCGCGGTAATCGTCGAGATCTGGGTCGCGGAAATCATTCTGCAGCTGGGCGTCCTCCTCCAGCCAGTAGGCCAGCGGCTTCAATTCCGGCACAGCGTCGTAAATTTTCTCGCGGGCGTCGGCGGGCACGGAGAGGTAGGGCGCGGTGCTGTCGGTGTCCACGCGCATCATCGCGCCCATGGCCGCGGCAAAGGAGCCTTCCGAAAAGTCGGACAGCGCAAACACGCCGTAGTGTGTGTAATTGAGGGTGCAGAAGGTCAGCACGCCGACGCCGAGCATGACATACGGGATGACCTGCGCGGCCAGAGCCTTCCAGCGGCGCTTGCCCGCCAGCACCACGGCCACAATGACGGTGGCCGCCGCGGCGAACGGCAGCAGGAACAGCCCGGCGTCCTCGCGGTCCAGATAGCCGCAGGCCAGACCCGCGCCCGCCGCGGCCAGCCACGGCCAGAGCGGCTTTTCCGGCGTGAACACCGCGCGCAGCGCCATGCCCGCCATACCTGCAAAGAAGTACAGACACAGCGCCGGAAAGATGTTGTCCCGGTAGACGCGCAGCGTGTAGGCCGCCCAGCTCGACGGCAGAAACGCCAGCGCCGCAAACAGACCGAGCGTCAGCACGCGGCCCTGTGCGGGGTCTTTTTTACGCCACAGCGTCGAAAAAGCAAACGCCGCCAGCAGCGCCGCACCGCACCAGAGCGCCGCACCGCTGATAAGATACGGCAGGTGCAGCGCGTGCAGCAGAGCCAGCCACACCGGGAAGAACATGGCCTTGGACAGCGTCAGATAATCATACGCGCCCAGCCACTGCCCGGCTGTGATATGGTTGGCCGCGCGGAACATCAGCTCATCGTCCAGCGGCGCACCACCCACCCAGATGTACGCCTGCTGAAAGCCCGTCAGCGCCAGACGCAGGCAGACCAGCAGGGCGCAGAGCACCCAGAAAGCGCGGCGGGACAGCCGCGGGCGAAAATGCTTCATCGGTAACTTCCTCATGCGTTATTTTTGCAGCTTCTCAATGCTTTCCACAAGATATTTCTGCTGCCTGAACGTCAGATTTAAGAGCAGCGACAGATACTTGACGATGATGGTCAGCACAGCGAACAGCCCCGCAAACCCGACGGTGATGACGAACATCGTCGTCGTCCAGCCCTCTACCGGGTGGCCGGTGGCGAAGATGACGAGGGTATAAATCAGCTCGGCCAGCGCCAGCGCCATCATGCAGAGCGTGACGGTCACGCTGGCCTTGAAGCCGAAGTTCGTGTAGAGCGTCAGGCTGTCCAGCGCCAGATTGAACCGGCCCTTCTGCTTAACGGTCAGCTGGCCGTCAAATTCCAGATCGACCATCCGTAAGCCGCTGGCCGCGTAGGCCGCCTTGCGGTAGGGCAGGTGCGTGCTGGACGCATGGACGCGGTTGATGGCGCGGCGCGTCACCAGACGGAACGCGTCGGTGCGCAGGCGGTAGGCGCTCTGGGAGTGGGCGTTGAACACCTTATAAAACAGGCTGCTGCCGCCGCGCACGGTGCGCGGGCAGACCGACACAATATCGCTGCCGTCCAGCGCCGCCCTGTATGCCTGCATAATAAGCGTCGGCGCGTAGCAGAGCTCGGTGGAGTCGAACTCATAGACATAGTCGCCGATGGCGGCATCGAGGCCGGCGTTCATGGCGTCCTCGAGCCCGTGGTAGATGCTCATGTGCAAAATCGTCAGCGGGGCGTCCTGCTCCCTGCCCCAGGCGCGCAGCTGTTTGACTGTGTCGTCGGTGCAGGCGTCGTCCACGACGACCAGCTCATATTGTTTAAAGTTGGCGTCCAGCTCTGCGGCCACCGTGCGGCAGAACTTCACGGCGCGTGCGCCGTCATTGTGCAGGTAGACGACTGCCGAAATAAAATTGTTGTCTTTAAGCATCATACATCCAATACCTCGTCCAGGTCGTATACCGTGTTGATCTTGCCGGACAGCACGCTGACGAGCTTCGGCTCGTCGTTCATCACGCGGACCACCGTCGGGCGCGAGTCGTCGATCTCGCTGGCCTTTAAGATGGGCTTCATGCTGAACAGGCTGCTGTGGTAGGCAAAGCCGTATTCTTCCTTTAAATACTTGCGGGCCAGCTGGCTCATGTAGGGCCAGGCGCTTTGCGGCTTGGCCGGGCACTCATTGCAGTTGTACAGGCTGCCCGGCTTGCACACACCGCCGCATTCCTGCTGGCACGGGAAGGTCGCGACGCTGTCATAGCTCGTCTCATGCGGGGTGAAGGTCACGCTCGTCAGACTGTGCAGGCCGGTCTGGCCGAAGGGCATCAGGCTGAAAAACGGCCCGTCCATGACCGTGATGCCGGTGTTTTTCAGGCTTTTGTCCACAGTACACAAAATGATCTCGCATTTTTCGTACTTAATGCCGAACGGCGGCAGGCCGAGCATGGCGTGTACGTCGTTGACGCCCGCATAGGTCGCGTTGAGCAGGTAGGGCGCTTCGGCTGTGATGTCTCCCGCCTGCACGCGCCACGCGCTGCCGACCTTCTCAATGGCCGTCGGCTTGTGGCTGTACAGTACCGCAACGTTGGGCAGTGCGGCGAGCTGCTCCAAAAACCAGCGCTTGAGTATCTGCGCATCATAGGTGTACTCGGTGGTCAGGAACGCGCCGTCGCAGAGGCCCGGGTTGAAGTAGCGCTCGGGCGCAACGTCGTCGCAGCGGATGCCTGCCGCCGCGCAGAACCGGCGGAATTCCGCCGCGTTCGTCCAGGAGAAGTGCGCACTGGTGGCGTAGACCTGGTCAAACTCGGTGTGCAGGCAGAAGCCGTAATCATTGCAGAACCGCTCAAAATAGTGGGCGGACTTGATGGCCGTGGAGTAGCTGCGCGGGTAGTGGTAGCCCATGTGGACACGGGCCTGGTTGATGTAGGTCGCGCGCATGAAGGGCGCGGGGTCGCGCTCCAGCACAAGGACGCGCTGCCCCGCCGCGCCGCATTTCTGCGCCGCGTACAGGCCGTACAGCCCCGCGCCGAGGATGATTTTATCGTAGGTCATAGAGCGTTTCCCCTTTTTACATTCCTTCGGACGATTGCCGGGTGGATATGGAATCTGCCCCGGCATTGTAGGGGTCGATGCTCATCATCGACCCGGGCACTTTGCGGCTGCCGCCAAGTGCCGCGGGCGAGCACTGCTCGCCCCTGCATCTTTGCAAAATAGAACTTACGGATTATACTTCCCGGCCAGCGCATTCAGCAGGACCTTCATCAGGTCGCTGTTGCCCTTGAAGCCGCTGATCTTCGTCGGCGTCTTGCCGGTGGCAGGGTAGGCGCGGGTCACGGGGACCTCGCAGGCCTTCAGGCCCAGCTGGGTCGCGCGGATGCTTAAATACGCCAGCAGCTCATACCCGCCAAAGACATCGCGCAGCGGGCGGACATCCGGGTGGGTCAGGTACTCGCGGCTGTAGGCGCGGTAGGCGTTGGTCGTATCGGTGAACCACTGGTGCGCCCCCAGGCTGACGAGCGGCGCGTGGATGAGCCGCACGGCGGCATAGCGCACCGGCGGCGTGTTGATGGCGTGGCCGCCGCGGATAAACCGACTGCCCTGCACGAGGTCATAGCCCTCCTGCAATTTTGCGATAAACTCGGGCACGTCCTCGATGGAGTCCTTGTTGTTGCCGTCGATGGTCAGGATGCCTTTATAATTGCGGTCCAGCGCAAAATACATGCCCATACGCAGCTGGGCGCCCTGCCTGCCGGGGCCGGTTTTCGTCAGCAGCGTGTTGACGTGGTAGAGCGCCAGCGTCTCCCGCTTCATGCTGCCGTCGGTGGAGCCACCGTCGCAGATGACGATGTCGCAGAGCTGGTCGATGCCCGCCTTCTGGGCGCGGCCCAGCTCGGTCAGGATGCGCGCGCCCTCGTTGATGACGGGGATCAGCAGGCAGTAGTCATGGCGGCGGCCCTCAAACTCCACAGCCGTGTAGTCGGGCACGCCGTTCAAGTTTGTGCGCTCATACTCGATCATGCGAACACCTCCGCGATATAGTCCATCGTGCGGCGGATCGTATCCACGTCGGTGTGGGCCATCTCGACGGAGACGAAGCCGCGGTAGCCGACAGCCCCCAGCAGCAGCGCCAGCTCCTTGTGCTCGGGACGGCGCTCAATCGGGACCAGACCCGGCTCACTGATGTGGACATGACTGACATACTGCATATCATCGATGAAGCTCTGCAAGTGCTCTCCCTGCGCCAGCACGGTGGACAGGTCCAGATTGACCGACAGCCCAGGGTTGTCCAGCCGCTTGACGAGCGCAAAGGCGTCGGCGGTGCCGTTCAGATAGTTCGAAGTTAGCTAGTGTGACTTCAATAAGTTCTTTCTTTTCAATGCCAGTAGCTAATTGACTTTTGATGATATCAACATCATAAGATTTCGTATGCTCCTCAACTTGGGCCATTAACTTAGGACCTTCTGTATATAGCGTACCAATCATGTTCTCAATGCCGACTGTCTCGATAACTTGTCCACCAAAGGTTTCTGCTAAAAGACCAGTTTTTAAACCTTTACGGGCAGCATAGATGGCCGCACTGTTTCCAGCAGGACCACCACCAATAACCAAAACATCATAGACACCTTTATCAGCGAAAGCATCAGCATCAAGTGGTCCGTCCAATTTTTCAACAAGCTGTTCAATGGTTGCACGACCAGATGTAAATTCTTCTTGGTCTTTGTAAACCGTAGGAACAGACATGATACCTTTGGCTTTGACCTCATCCTGATACATATCGCCTTCAATCATGGTGTGAGTGATATTTGGGTTCAAAACAGCCATTATATTAAAGGCTTGAACAACGTCTGGACAATTGTGACAAGTTAATGAAACATAAGTCTCTAAGTCGATGGGTTTATCAATCTTCTTGATACGTTCGATAGTGTCCTCATCAACTTTTGGTGGACGACCAGAAACTTG
>OLOA01004367.1_pt1 | contig 10705 bp, 10 predicted proteins | sample 1672201 | NCBI WGS metagenome assembly OLOA01 (sample SAMEA3136658, study PRJEB25190) | human gut metagenome
AGTGGATGGCCTTGGCAGGACACGTTTCATGGATGATGCGAATGTTCCAAGTTTGTTGAGTTTACCTTTTCTGGGGGCCATTGCAGCTGACGATCCGATTTACTTGGCAACCAAAACCTTTATTTTGAGTAGACAAAATCCGTACTACTACCAAGGAGAAGCTTTGGCAGGCATTGGTAGCGAGCACACCCCGCCGGAATATGTTTGGCCGATTGCAGTGGCAATGGCAGGCTTAGTGGCTGAAAGCAAAACGAAGAAGGCAGCCAAACTTGCCACGATTGCCGCCACAACAGCCGGTACCGGCCAATGTCATGAAGGCGTGCACAAAGACGATCCCGCACAATTCACGCGAACGTGGTTTTCGTGGGCAAACATGACTTATTGTCAATTGGCGTTGGATTACGTGCGTGATCAAGAAAAGGAAGTGGCGCTGTGAGTTTAGCAGTTATTGATGTTGGCGGCACAACCCTTAAATTCGGTTGTTACGATGAAGTGTCTGGTATTTCTCACCAGACCAGTGTGAAAACACCGCAGACATTGGCCTCGTTTTACCAGGCGCTTCAAACTCAGGTTCATGAATTGCAGCGTAAAGCAACCATTACCGGTGTGGCTATCAGCAGTCCCGGTTCAGTGGATCAAACTGCCGGCATCATCCGCGGTGCCAGTGCGGTTCTGTATATTCACCATTTTCCAATTGTGGCTGAATTGACCAAACGTTTCCAGCTGCCTGTCACCATCGAAAATGATGCCAATTGCGCCGCACTGGCAGAAGTTCAGGCCGGTGCAGCAGCGGATGTTCGTGACGTCATTTTTCTGGTATTAGGCACTGGGGTTGGCGGTGCGGTCGTTTTGGATGGCCGGATTCATCGTGGTCGACATCTGTTAGGCGGCGAGTTTGGCTATATGTTGTACGGCAATGACGACACGGTCAGTCATCTTGGTACCATTGTGAACGCGGCTGATCGCTACAACCGGGCAAATGGCACTGATTTAGACGGGAAAGCCCTTTACGAACTGGCCAAAGCCGGACAGCCATTAGCCCAGAAAGCCGTTCGTGACATGCTACAGGTGCTGGCGACAACCATTTTCAATTTGCAGTACAGTCTTGATCCAGATTGTTTTGTCATTGGCGGTGGCATTTCCCAAAATTCTGACTTGCTTGCAGATTTGAATCAGGCGCTCGATGTTGTGATGGCAAAAGTCGAAATTGCCCCCATTCGGCCAATCGTTCGCATTGCCAAGTTTCAGGCTGAAGCCAATTTATACGGCGCCGCAGTTAATTTTCAACAGCATCAACGCAGCCGCTGACATCAGAAATCGAGTATAGAAAGGAGCGCAAGTCAGACTAGCTTCTCGTCTGGCAAGCGCATTTAGGCTAAGACATGACCATTCAATTTGATGCTGACTTTGTCTGGGGAGCGGCAACCAGCGGTCCGCAGGCAGAAGGCACTTTTCATAAAAAGCACGAAAACATTTTTGATTATCATTACCATACTCGGCCACAAGACTTCTACCACAACGTTGGTCCGGATGTTGCCTCGAACTTCTACAACGATTATGAAAACGATCTTGCTTTGTTGAAGCAAGCAGGCGTGCAGGCATTACGAATCTCGATTCAGTGGACACGCCTGATTGACGATCTTGAAGCAGGCACGGTGGATCCAGTAGGGGCCGATTATTATCGCCGAGTTTTTAAGACTATGCATCAACTTGGTATCACGCCGTATGTGAATCTGCATCATTTTGACTTGCCAGTGACGTTACAACATCAATATGGCGGCTGGCAGTCAAAGCATGTGGTGGATCTCTATGTGAAATTTGCCACGCGTTGTTTTGAACTGTATAGCGACCAGGTGACGCATTGGTTCACCTTTAATGAACCTAAAGTCATCGTTGACGGCCAATACTTATATCAGTTTCACTATCCTAATATTGTCGATGGGCGGCTGGCTGTGCAAGCTGCGTACAACCTGAACTTAGCTAGTGCCAAAGCTGTGGCGGCGTTTCGGCAGATCAATCGGCAGTCGCAAGGAACGATTGGCACAATTGTTAATCTGACACCGGTTTATCCGGCCTCGCAGGCACCTGAGGACTTGGCTGCAGCGCGATTTGCGGAACAGTGGGCGAATGATCTTTATTTAGAGCCAGCTATTCATGGGCGTTTTCCAGAAGAGCTGGTAGCACGACTCAAACGAGATGGCGTTTTATGGGAGGCAACCTCAGACGAATTGGCGGTGATCGCTGCCAACCGGATTGATGTACTTGGGGTTAACTACTACCATCCGTTCCGGGTGCAAGCCCCGGCTGTTTCACCAGATAGCTTACAAGCGTGGTTGCCTGACATATATTTTGACAATTACGACATGCCAGGCCGAAAAATGAATTTGGATAAAGGCTGGGAAATATACCCAGACGCATTATATGACATTGCAATGACCATTAAGCGTCGCTACGACAATCTGCCTTGGTTTGTGGCTGAAAATGGTATAGGGGTAGCAAACGAAGAACGGTTTTTGAAAGACGGTATGGTCCAAGACGATTATCGCATTCAGTTTATGACCGATCACCTGCGATTCTTAAGCCAGGCTATCACAGAAGGGGCTAATTGTCATGGCTACTTCGTGTGGACCGGCATTGACTGCTGGTCATGGCTGAATGCTTACAAGAATCGGTACGGTTTGATTCGTAATGACCTATGCAATCAAACAAAGTCACTCAAAAAATCAGGTCACTGGTTTAGTCAGGTGGCGGCGACTGGATTGGTGGCGCCAACGTTGCGTCCATTTGAAAGTGAGGAAAAGAATCATGGCTGAAAATGAGAAGACGATCATGCTGGTTTGTGCAGCAGGTATGTCGACCAGTATGTTGGTTAGAAAAATGCTGGATGCTGCTGAGCAGACAGATGTTCATGTCAAAATATTTGCCGCATCAGCTTCCGATGCTCAGGATCAATTAGCAGCTGAGCACCCTGATGTGTTGCTGCTTGGGCCGCAAGTGCGTTACTTAGAAAGTGACTTTAAAAAGACGCTGACGATTCCAGTAGCGGTCATTAATATGCAAGATTACGGGCTGATGAAAGGCGATCATGTTCTACAAACAGCGCTTGATTTGATGGCATAAACACGCCTAAAAGGCGTCAACAACTTGCTTGCAGGAAACAGGGACTGTGCTGGCCGGCGCTCAAGGTTACTAGGGGGGAACGTTTCTATGGACGAACAACAACAACTCGTCGTCATGCAGTTAATCATGGCAGGCGGCAATGCTAAAGGCGCGGCAGTTGAAGCAATTAGAGCCGCTAAAGCTGGTGACTTTACTCAGGCAGAAAGCAAACTTAAAGAAGCTGATCAATTTCTGGCGGAGGCTCATCAAGCACAAACCGGCATGTTAACCGCTGAGGCAAGCGGCGAACATCAACCGGTATCGTTACTGATGGTGCATGGGCAGGACCATGTGATGACGGCGATTACTTTTCGCGATTTGGCGGGCGAGATTGTTGCCTTACAAGAGCAGATCGCCAGTCGGTAAATTCATTGACGAGTTAAAATTGTGGGAAGTAAAGAAACTTTAGCTTAAGTCAATAACGACCACCACAAAAAACGCAGCAAGTTGTTTCATGGAAAGTAAAAAGGCGCAAACATCGTGATATTAAACACGTTGCTTGCGCCTTTTTGATAACTGAGACAGTGATACTTATGACGACTTACTTTCCGATAATACCAAATGCGCCAAGCGCGATCCCAAGAATCAGCACTAGCACAATCAGTCGGGTCGAATTCATTCTCTTTTTGCCTAACAGCCAGTAACATAAAGCGACTAATGCTACTGGTACGAGCGACGGCATGATTTGATCCAAAACCGTCTGTGCCTTGAGGACGACTTTGCCGGTTTTGAAGACCAATGGTACATTGGCGGAGATTACTGTTGGAATTAACGCACCGACGACCGTGACCCCCAGCAGGATTGCAGCATCCGTAATGCGATTCAGCTTATCACCTGTCGCGTAGATGAGCTTTTCACCTTGCGAATAACCAAGGGGCAGGAGGAAGAATCGGAGGATAAGGACGGCGAAATTTACGAGTAACCATAAGATTGCACCGGTTGGATTGCCCTTCAGCCCCATATACGCGCCGATTGAACCGAAAATCGTTGGCAGGATGACGCCGACAATCGTATCGCCAACACCTGCAAAAGGACCCATGAGGCCCGCTTTTAAGCCGGCAACGGTGTCTTCAGCTTTGCGGCCTTGTTTTTCTTCAATGGCCATGTCCATGCCGACGATGAAGCCACCAACGTACGCGTTGGTATTGAAAAATTGATTATGCATCTTCATCATTTCGATGAGATCCTGATCATTTTTGTAGAGCTTTTTCAATGTTGGCAACATCGTAAATAAGTAACCGGTTGACATCATTCGCTCGTAGTTCCAACAGATTTGACTGCCCCAAAGCCAGCGCCAGTTTGCCTGAAATAAATCATGTTTGGTGAGTTTGACTGGCAGATCAGTCTTCGTATTCGCCGATGGCATTTTCATAGCCTCCTTTGTTTGTATCCGGATCGTCATGATGATCACTTGATTGATGGCTGCCTTGTTTGTAATAAATGATGGCTAATGCCAAACCTAGCAAAGCAACGCCCAGCATCGGCACCTTGAGATAGGCCGCTGCCAGAAAGCCAATGACTAAGTACGAGATAAATCGTTTTGTCGGCAGGAAGCGTAATAAAATGGCGATCCCGACAACTGGCAGAATACCGCCAGCCGCGGTTAGCCCTTTTGATAGCCATTGCGGCATCGCGTTGACCACTTTTTGAACCACGGTGTTACCCACAACGAGCATTGCGAACACTGGAATGGCCCGAGAAAGGCCCCATGGGAAGACACCGTAAACGATATTGCGGGCGACGCGCTTCGTGTCGCCTTTTTCGATGTAGCGGTCCACACGATGTAGGAAGAAGGTGTTGGTGAAACGGGCAAGAACGTCCAGTTGTACCATCAATAAACCAACTGGCACCGCGAGGCCAATGGCGAAGTTGATACCTTTTCCTGAGATGACGGCATAGGCTGTTCCAATGATGGCCCCAGTCATGAAGTCTGGCATACTGGCGCCGCCGTAAGTACCGACACCAAGCACCATCAATTGCAGCGTTGCGCCAACAACTAGGCCAGTTTTGACGTCACCCATGATGATGCCGGATACAAAACCGTAGAGTAAAGGATAATTTGTTAAAATGCCGACGGTGATCTGGTCAATGATCATCCAGAAGGCCAACATTGTCAGTAGTAGAATTTGCCACCATGCAATTGCCATAGAACTCACTCTCCTTTTTTAAACGCGTTCGCCAGACCAGAAACCTGCGTGTAAGGATCCTGAACGCAATGGCCCAAGCCCGGCCATCACGTTCAGGCCCGCTTACACTCCGGTTTCTAACCGGTCTGGCTCACGCTCTGCCAAACGCGTTCGCTGGCTCAGAAACCTGCACATAAGGACCCTGGCCGCCTTATGTTCCGGTTTCTAAACGGTCCAGCTCACGCTTTGTTTTTAAGTAGCGTATTGAAAGCAACTTTTTGATCATTCGGGACCATTTGGTGATATAGTTCAACGTCGTGTTTTGTTAGATAGTCAAAAACGGCGATATTATCAGGCGTGACGGCGACACTTTTGGCGATTTGCTTGGCACCTGCCGCCATGGAGATGTTGCCAACATTGACGGCTTTCAAGGTGACACCGGCTTCAACCATTTCTTGTAATGCTTTTGGATTGCGAACGATGACAAAAACCCGCTGTCCCTGATAGTTACCTGCTAAAATTCGTTTGGCAGCTCCTGATGGTGTCAAAATACTTAAATGAACGCCACCGGGAACAGCGGTTTTTAGCGTCATTTTTTGAACTTCGCTTTGGACGATCTGATCGTCAACGACCATGATGCGCGTGGCATTCAGCGTGCGTGTCCACATGGTGGCGACTTGTCCGTGGATTAGGCGGGCATCCACCCGGACGTTGATCAATGGATCGCCAGTGTTTGTGTTTTCAGGTGCAGGAACAAATGCTTTTTCAGTTGATGTCACAGCCGTGTCTGCCGGCGCCTCAGCTTGAGACTCGCCTTTGAGAAAGAGTTCTTTAGCAATAGCCTGCGACTCCTTAAGCGCTTCGGCAATGGGCGTACCAGTTGCTAACGCCAATGCCAAGCCGAGCGACAACCCGGAGAAGACGCGAACACCTGGATGCTTGTGCTTGAACTGTAAGGCGGCATTGGCAGGTGATCCATTTGGAATATCGGTGATAATTTGAAAATTGGCTGGGTCGGTTTCTTTCGCGAACAGTGCTTCATAGGCCGCGATGAGATCAGCCAACCCCATTGGATCATGAAATGTGACCGTGGCGAAATTGGATAATTTGCCAGCGATTAGCTCACAACTTGCGAGTGTTGCGGCAGCATAATCGCCATGACTTGCGAAGACATACACCTATATCACCCCATTTTTCTTAATGTGTTAAGTTAACTTCACACGCAAATAATAGCACGATAGTTTGTCGGCGGCAACACTCTGGGACATTCTTATAATGCTGTACTAAAGCAAAAGAAAACGGTTAAGTCGAAAATGGGTCTAGATAAAAATAAATTTAAATTTGGCTACTTAATGTGTTAGGATATGTGTCATAAGAAAACAAATGAGGTGAAGACATGACAGAACCATTACCGCGCATTCAACATTATGAGGACCTTGGCCTAGGATTGTTTATTCACTGGGGCCTATATTCTCAGATGGCAGTTGGTGAGTGGACGGAACTTATTCACCATCGCAATCAGCATGACTATGAGCAGTTGATTAAGACTTTTACGGCTGCACAATTTGATGCAAAAAAAATCGCTCACGCCGCAAAGGCGGTGGGCGCAAAGTATATTGTTTTAACGACTAAGCATCATGAAGGTTTTTTTCTTTATGACACGAAGGGATTAAGCGATTTTGATGTCATGCATGCGCCAGCAAGACGAGATTTGATTGCCGAATTCGTGGCGGCTTGTCGTGAAGAAGACCTGTTACCATTCTTTTATATGGCCACCTATGATTGGCACACACCGTTATATGATGATGATTTTCCGGCGTATTTAACGTATCTGCAAAAATCGGTTGAGGTGCTATGTCGCAACTATGGCCCAGTTGGCGGGTTTTGGTTTGACGGCAACTGGAACAAAAAAGACGCTGATTGGCATCTGCCTGAACTGTATGGCATGATTCGGCATTATCAACCTAACGCGATCATTGTGAACAATACCGGCTTAAAGAATCGCGGCCAGGTGAGTGATCCGGAAATTGATGTGGTGACTTACGAGCGACGCACACCTGATGAGATTTACCACGGTGCTCCGAACGAAAAATATGTTGCTGGTGAAATTTCAATCACCTTAAATCAACATTGGGGCATCGCTGCCAACGATCTTAACTATAAGTCGCCTGCTGAGGTGATTGAAACGGTCGCACATGCGCGGCATATTGGCGCTAACATCTTGGTCAATATTGGTCTAACAGGGACAGGCGCTATTCCTGCCGCAGCGCAAACTTACATGCACTTACTAGGACGATGGACAGCGATGGCGGCACCCGTGTTGTACAAAGGCCGACCTGTGCCAGTAACTTCGGCACATGGTACGCGTGACTTTGTCTTGCACACATCGAAGCATGATTTTTTATGTATTTTGGACCTGCAAGTTGTCGGTAATGATAATGTGGTGCTTGGCGGTGAAGGGGTTAATCCGCGTTCGTTTGTTGGCATTGGTCAACCAATTCAGCGCATTCACTGGCTAGATAATGATGAAGTGCTGAGTTTTACGCAAGATCTAGATAAAAAGGTTCTCACAGTTGATGCAACGGGTTATCCTTATGGGAGTGACTGGGTGGTTCGAATTGCCCAAATAGATTACGAGTAAACGGTCATCAACTCAAAAATGGGGTTGGTGAAAGTGTACGGAAAACAAGGAGTCTCTGTCATGACCAAGCCAAAGTATCAAGAAATTGCAGATGTGTTGATCAGCGAGCTTGATCAAGGCCGTCTCAATCAAGGTGATCGCTTTTACAGTGAGGCAGAACTTAAAAGCCGCTTTGATGTCAGCTCAACGACCGCGGTCAAAGTTCTGAACTTATTACAAACAGAAAATCGCGTTACACGTATTAAAGGCCGCGGCACTTTTGTGGCAAAAGAAAGTCATCGTCGGGTTGTTTACCTGACTGATCTCAATATGGCCAAAACCGAGCCAGAATGGACGAAGGTTTTGAGTGTTGCTTTTGGCGAGGACCCAGTCGTGCGGCAAAATCTACGCTTGGCAGACAAGGAAGCTTATGTTGTCATCAAACGATTGCGCATGATCGGTGACCAAGCCGTTCAGTACACGGTCAACAATATTAATGCAGCCTATATCAATACGGATCAGATTAGTCACCCTGAGGCTTTTTTATCCGTGTACCAACGCATTCGTGATGACAGCCGCCTTGACCCGTACAAATTGCCATACACCCAGCGCAATTTGGCGGGGACCATTGATGCGGCACTTGTGACCGCTTATTTTCCCGAGCGCCCTGAACAACAAACCTTTATCCAGCAGTTCCGGCAAACCTACCTGCCATTTGACGCTGCAAGTCATTTGGAATATGCCATCAGCTACAAGCTTCCTGAGTTCTGGGGACTGCAGACAGACTCAACCTATGGCTTCATTGAGCCAGAATTGTAAGCACTGCTGGAAAAGTATTGCATATTTTCAAAAGCAGTCGCTGCCACGGTGACACGAGCAATTAAAAAACGCCTAGAATCTTTGCGACTCTAAGCGTTTTGCTATTTGGTATGGCATAGTGGATGAGACAAGAAAGTGAATGACGGTTGGCAAATCCAACGTATTGTGAGGTGATCGCCTATGCGCGATGATCAAAATCTATGCGAAGGGAGGTGCCTAGTTGTCCGTTGCTGACGCCTTGATGCTGATGCTGGTTTTTGGTGGTTTCATACTATCATGGATTGCGCTCATCATCACGATTGTGGTAGCAATCCTAGACAATCAAAAAGACCGTCACTAAAACTTTTGACAGAGTTTGACGGTCTTAATTGATTGCTTAAACGAATGTTGACCGTCTTCAACGGTCTTGTCAGGGAGTACTGATCCTAGCCGGTGCTCCCTTTTGTGTCTTCATTATAGCATGCAGTATCAAGGCGTCGCAACGATGTCAATTTCAAATCTTAGACAATAACAAGACCGTCACCAAACCTTTTGACGAAGTTTTGGTGACGGTCTTTTTAGGGAGTGCTGTTTGAGGCCAGCGCCCCTCTTTGCATCTTCATTATAGCATGCCGGATCTAATCGTTGCAATAAGGCTAAACTTGAGGCGGTGGGATTTTTAAACCATCTGAACCTTAACCTCCTCCGCTACATCCGGTATACTGAATTGAAAGCGGCAACAGTCATTAGCAGGGGGATACGGAAATGGCAGACAAGTATATGATGGCAATCGACGAAGGAACCACCAGCACGCGGGCGGTTATCGTTGATCACGCCGGCAACATGGTGGGTGAGGCGCAAAAAGAATTTACCCAATATTTTCCTGAACCTGGTTGGGTTGAGCATGATGCTAATGAAATTTGGGAAGCCGTGTTGTCAACGATCGCAGACACCTTCATTTCGACAGGGATTCAGCCTAGTCAAATTGCCGGACTTGGGATCACGAATCAACGCGAAACGACGGTGGTCTGGGATAAAAAGACTGGCTTGCCGATTTATCACGCGATTGTCTGGCAGTCACGGCAAACGAATGGCATTGCTGAACAGTTGCGCAAAGCAGGGCATGGGGATGCCATTCATGAGAAAACCGGTCTCTTGATTGATGCCTATTTTTCTGCGACTAAAATTCGTTGGATTTTGGACCATGTTCCCGGTGCCCAGCAGCGCGCAGAAAATGGCGAGTTATTGTTTGGCACGGTCGATACGTGGATAAGCTGGAAGTTGTCTGGTGGCGCTATTCACGTGACTGATTATACGAACGCAAGTCGAACCATGTTGTTTAACATTCATACGTTGGATTGGGATGACGACATCCTGCAACTGCTGAATATTCCGCGCGCGATCCTGCCTGAAGTGCACAGTAACTCCGAAATATACGGCGAAGGCGCGGCTTATCACTTCTTTGGCAGTGCTGTGCCGATTGCAGGGATGGCCGGCGATCAGCAGAGTGCACTTTTCGGTCAGTTGGCGCTGGCACCCGGTATGGTTAAGAATACTTATGGCACCGGCTCATTTATTGTCATGAACACCGGTGAAAAACCAACCATGTCCGCGAACAATTTGCTGACAACGATTGCGTATGGCATTGACGGCAAAATTAATTACGCACTTGAAGGCTCGGTGTTTGTCGCCGGTTCAGCGATTCAGTGGCTGCGTGATCAAATGGGGTTGGTTGCAAAGTCACCAGATACGGAGGCGGCCGCCAATGCGTCAACTAGTAATGATGAAGTCTATGTGGTGCCGGCCTTCACAGGTTTGGGGGCGCCATATTGGGATGCTGAGGCCCGCGGTGCGGTTTTCGGGCTGACACGCGGCAAGACGAAAACCGATTTCATCAAGGCGACTTTGCAGGCACTAGCCTATCAAACGCGCGACGTGGTCGATACTATGTACAAGGATACCCAAATCGCTGTCCCCGCCTTGCGTGTTGACGGTGGTGCTG
>OLOA01004368.1_pt1 | contig 10704 bp, 10 predicted proteins | sample 1672201 | NCBI WGS metagenome assembly OLOA01 (sample SAMEA3136658, study PRJEB25190) | human gut metagenome
ACGAGCGGTGGCACAAGGCGTTTGTGCAGCACTCCCTCAAAGCCTTGTAAGGTATTTCCAGTTCCTCCTCACGGTATAGCCCCTCTATCTTTCCGGAAAGGGAGAGATGCTTGAAAAAGAACGCCATTGCCGCATCCAGCAGTGCGTAGATATTCCCGGTGACACGTTGATTGTCTATAAACTCGTCTTTTGTAGTTCCTTTGAAACGCGCCAACCGAAGCAGGCACTGGGGATAGAAGTAAAAATCACGACCGAACAAGACTGCGGAAGCATTATTCAGTTTTCCGTCATGTAACAGGTTGAATTTTTCGAGTATGGGCGGCAAATCCTCCCTTATGGTGGCTTCGGGTAGGCGACCGCACCGGATGCCTCCACGTACCGCTCCCATAATGGCATGTTCATCAAGGTCAGTAACTTTGATGTCGGGATTCGTCATCGCCTCCCAAGCGTATTTCCCACCTCGCTGCATAAGCAGTTGGTTATATACGTCTTGCGGCATGGAGGATGTCACGCTCTCCAATCGAAGATAAGCCCGTCCCTTATAGGAGAACGGACGCATATAACGTTGGCTGTCCGCAGACAAGGCTATCACACTCTTGTCTGTATTTTGGATACTGATATACGAAACTTCGAGTGTGGCAAATGGTTCAAAACGCCGGATGGCTTCCGCAATATCACGCTTCGTCTTGTCGCTCACTTCCTGACCGATAATCTTTCCCTTGTCGGTTACACCGAACAGCACCGTGCCGCCCGTACCATTCAAGAAGGCACAAAGAGTTTCAATTCCACGCTCCAACTGCCCGGTAGTTTCTTTGAACTCAACTGTCCCGCCTTCGGCTCCGGCAATCAGTCCATTCAATATTTCGAGGTTATCTATTTTCATCCGTCATTGATTAATACTTGCAAAGTTAATGATTTTAATCGGCTTTCCGGCAGATAATAGAGTGATTGTAAATGAAGAAGGATAAGAAACCGTATAATCCGGCCGCTTATCCTTTGTTTGGCATTCGTTTATCTCCTCATCCGCTCCAATTCATCGTCATGTCGCATCTTCGCGTTCAGTTTGTCCTGCATCTTTTCAAGGAAGTAGGTGCGACTGTCGCTTTTCCTGCGTTTGATGTCCGTATAGAAGCGGTAGCAGTCTTTGGACTCCACACCGAAAAAGGAATAGAGGACAGGGGCAAGCTCTTTCAGCGAAGCCTTGCCGCCATTGATGCAGCCGGTGGCGTAGAGGGCATAGATTAGTTCTACCAACTCGACGGCATTACCGGTCCATTGCAAGGCTGGGACTGTGGCTTTGGTTTCGGATGTGGATGTTAGTGGTGGCACGGAGGTAATTGCAGAAGCGGATACCATCTTCTGCATCTTTCGGATGAAGGATAACGCCTTGCGGATATATACAGTGACGACATTCTCCTCCGATGCCGACAAGTTCTGCGGATGGTGCTGTAATTCGATTTCGGCAAAAGCCAACGCCACAATAATATGCTTGGCATCATTGCCGCCGTAGCACAGGTTTATTACTTCCTGCACGAATCCGCCGTATGCCGTTTCCGTGCTACCGTTGTCTTTTCCGTTTATCAGGGCGAAAAACTGTGTTTCCGCCAATATGAGATGGTTCATTATCTTTTCTGTTTTGAGGGTTTACACTTGTTTATCAGTGTGCGCACACTGATATATGGGCAAATCATAGCCCTAAACACGAGAAAAGATTGTGAGAAAATTGTACTACATTGTTTTTTCAGAAAGATAAAATTCAAAAATAATTTTATCCTTGATTGCATCCCTTGTGAAATGTGTTCAGATTCTGAACATGTGTTCACTTTCTGAACACGGAAATTCCGCCAAGATGTTCATAATCTGAACATTTTATGCCCGTGGCTCTTTATGATAGGTAAGCCGGATTACTCCGTCCCTATAAGTTTTGTTCTCCATAAGCCGCCAGTCATTCATAGGTAGTGCTGACTTGAAAAAATGCGCTCCGTTTCCGTCGATGGTTGGAACAACGTATAGTATGATTTCATCTATCACGTTCATCCGTAACAGTCCGTTGGCATATTCGGTATTCCCGGCAGTTACTTCCAACAAATGGCAAATGCTTCCACCTTCCTCCCTCCATTCTTGAAGCACGGATACCGAATAGTCGGATGTCAGCTTATACAGGGCATTGGCACGTATTTCATCCATACCGTAATCTTCGGTTTGAAGCAACCGCTTCCGGGGATGCAGTTTCATCGGACAGCCATCTATTGAGATAACGGCAAGTAATTGTATTTTCGCCATAACGTATTTTCTTTCCTTTTTGGCGAGGCAAAAAAGTAGCGTGCAATTCACACTACTTTCAAGCGATGGCTCTGGTAAAGCCTTTACGGAGAGTACGTGAATGCACGCTATGCGTAAGCATAGCATAAGCATCACGCAATCGTCTCCGTAGTTTCAATTTACCAGATTTTCGCTCGAAACGCCTTGCGGTCTTATGTCTATATCATCGGCGAAAAGTTACCCGATCGCCTGCTATTTTCTGAAATACAATTGCAAAGTTAATCAATTATTGCCATTTACAGCCATACTCCGGTCAGTTTTCTTCATTCAATCCATACTCTACCAATTTATTATACAGCGTTGTCCTGCCGATACCCAGTATCTTTGCAGCCATTTTCTTGTTACCGGCTGCTTGTTTCAAAGCACGCAGGATACGTCCTCTTTCTTCATCCCCGCTCTTCAATGTAAAACAAGCGGAAGTAGCGGACGGTTCATTGTCAAGTTCCAAATCGGCTTCGGTTATCATATCGCCTTCTGATTGCAGGACTGCCGTCTGTATCTTCTGTTTCAACTCGCGCACGTTGCCCGGCCACGCATGGGCGAGCAGGGCATTACGGGCAGATGCGGCAAAACCTTTTACTTCACGTTCCAACTCACGGTTTGCCATTTCACGGAAGAACTCGGCCAATGGCATGATGTCTTCCGGGCAGTCGCGCAAGGGCGGCATGGTTATCACATACTCCTGCAAGCGATAGAGCAAGTCCTGCCGGAACCGCTTTTCCGTTACGGCTTTCTGCAAATCCTCGTTGGTTGCAGCCACTATCCTCACGTTGGCTGTTTTGTCCTCCTTTGCTCCGACGGGACGGTAACGGCGTTCCTGTATGGCGCGGAGCAGCATCTGTTGCATCTCCATTGTTAGGTTGCCCACTTCGTCAAGGAACAGCGTGCCGCCATCCGCTTCCAGAAAATACCCCGTCTTGTTTGCTTCGGCACCCGTAAACGCGCCCTTGACGTGTCCGAAGAAGGCGGATTGTATCAATGACGGGGACAAGGCTCCGCAGTCTACTGCCACAAAAGGTTTATCGGCAAGTTTGCTTTGTTGGTGTATATGTTGTGCGATATGTTCCTTGCCCGTACCGTTCTCGCCCAGTATCAGCACGCTCATCCGGGTGGTGGCTACAAGGCGCACACGTTTCTTGATTTTCTGATAGGCTTCGCCCTGCCGGACGAATATCGGAATGTTCCATTGTAGTCGCTTTTCATGTTCTTTTTGCAGGGTGCGGATAAGCGGTATCAGTTTATCCTCCAACAACTGTTTCTGTATGTAATCCTTTGAGCCGAGCTTCATACTTTCCACTGCCGTATGCACCTCCCCGTAATTGGTCATAACGATAAACACCTGTTGTTTGTCGTTGGCACGCATCCACCGTAACAACTCTATGCTTTCACCGTCGGGGAGGCGTAGGTCGGCAACGACAATATCATCCACCTCTGACTTTGCCAATAGTTTCTTGGCAGTGGCAAGATTATATGCAGACATAGTATCGAAGCTGTCTTTCTTCAGCAGGTTGCAGACATAATCGTTATAGACGGGGTTGTCCTCAATCACAAATACTTTCATCCGACGACCTCCTTTCCTTTTGCGCAAGTTCTATGATAACTGTTCCCATACGAAGCATGGCATCCACGCATTTCCGCAATTCCATTTCGGAACATTCAGATTCTTGATGCAGCAGTTCATACAGGTTCCACAAGGGTTTGTCAGCACGGATAACAGCCCATGAACTTCGCTGACGGTGTATCCATTCGTCCAACGCCTTGCGGTCATTCCTCTCCATGATTTCCCGGACAGCCTGCATATCCTTTTCTGTTTCGGTTATCAAACGGTCGAGCATCGCCCGTTTGTCACCATATGCAAGCAGAGAGGACAAGTCGGGAAGTTCATCCTTGTCCGTACTTGTCAAAAGGCATTTGTCTGATACAGCAACCAGTTCGGAAATGGAAAATGGCTTGAACAGGCAGGCGGTAAATCCATTTTCCAACAGCTCCTCTTCGCTGCAACTGCCGGAGGCGGTCGCCACGACAATGGGAATCTCTTTCGAGTTGCTGACACTTGACGAGCGTAACAACTCCAACACCTCATAGCCGTTAATCTCCGGCATCTTCATATCGGTTATCATGAGGTCGTATGTGTGCTGCCGCATGGCTTCCATTGCATCGCCAATAGTGGTGAACGTGTCGCAATGCACACCTATACCAGCATACATTTCCTTTGTCATGGATAATACCATCGGATTGTCGTCCAATACGATGACAGAATAAGGTCTTTCTATATGAGCCAGACTTTCTGCGGCTGTCTGTTCTTCAATACCAATATCGGCAGTGTTCATTGGCAACTCCACAGTAAAACGACTGCCTTCTCCTTTTTCGCTTTCCAAGCGTATAGTGCCGCCAAGCATACCGACAATCTGTTTCACAATGCTTAACCCCAATCCGAAACCGTCTTGCGTTGCGGCGTTGGAAAGCCGCTCGAACGCTCCGAACACTCGCTGTTGTTCTTCCGCACTCATGCCGGTTCCGGTGTCCTCTACTACAAGGGTCAGCCTATTGCCGTCATAACTTATGACAAGTGAAACGCTTCCGACATTCGTGAACTTGACGGCATTGCCCAGCAGGTTGTCGCATATCTGTATGATGCGCTCCTTGTCGCCATTCAGGATAATACCCTCCGGGCACTCGATGGTAAGTTTAAGATCTTTTGCTTCTGCTTGTTGCGTAAACTCCGTTTGCAACAGCTCCGCGATGTTTTCCAAACGAAACGGACGGACATTCGCCTGTTCCTTGCCGCTGTCCAAGCGGAAGAAGTCAAGCAGGGAGTTGAGCATGTCGGTCATTCTCTTGGAGGCTTGCAGGATATTGTCCGCATAACCGCTTATCTTTTCTTCTTCGTTGTCCTGCATCAGTTCCGCATATCCATGTATGGCAGTCAGTGGTGTGCGTAGCTCGTGGGTGATGGTGTGCATCGCTTTCTTGCGTGAGGCTATCAACGATTCGTTTTGTTTTACGGACTTTTGCAGTTGCCCGATTAAATCTGTTGTCTTATGTTTGTACTGCTTGATGCGGGTGGCATAGCGGTGAATGATGATGTATGAAATAATAAGCAACAGCAGCATGACACCCGTTATGATACCTACCTGCAAGAACGATCTTTCGCGCATGGCGGATATTTCCGCCTCCCGTTCCTGCAAGTCAGCCTGCACCTTGTGGTCCATCTGCTGGATAAGGGTTTGCAGTTGGCGGTTCAGTTCCGCATTGCGGCTGGCAAGGCTGTCGGCATATTCCGACAGACGATGGCTTTGGGCACGTTGTTGCGCTATCATATCACGGTTCAGTGTGTAGAGCATCGTGGTGGTCGTCGTCGGAGGTGCTTCCTGTTTCTTGCCGAACAACCCGAGAAAACCTTTCCTCCTCTGTTTCTTCGGCTCTTCCTGCCTGCTCGTTTGCACTATCACCGGCACCTGCTTGGCTATCCGGCGGTTGATGTCCGCCTGTTGTTCCAGAGCCTCCATGATGGCGCACAGCCGCTTTTCCTTGTCCTCCAGCAAGTGGCGCACGCTGTCTATGCGCACCGATTCGTAATGGCTCTTGAAGCGGCAAAGCATACTATCCACCGTCATCCGTTGCCGCCGGTATGCCGCCACATCCTTATCGTCCCATTCCAGCACCGACTCGCCCAAAAGAGACAACTCCACCACACCCACATACGCATCGTGTGTTTCCTTGCGGAAGCGGTTGATTTCACGGTTCTCCCGTTCCAGCAACTCCAAGTCGCGCCATTCTCCGAGCCACGTGCAGATGATGCCGCCCACCAGCAGGACTATCAACAGATAGCCTGCGGCAAGCAGCTTGCGGAAATGCTTGGTAGTGGTAACGAATTGTTCGCTCATTTGCTGTTTGTGTAAATACCGTTATTTAAAATACGCATATAGGTCGTGGAACTTCGCAGGTTCATGGATGAGAATGGCGGCCATGCTGCCTATGACCGCCACCAGAATTATATATCCGAATAGAATTCTACTCCTCAATGAAACAACCATTCTTTCCTTATTTACAATTGTTATAATTATTAAGGCATCTGACCACCGGCGATAGGTGGAATTTCTGTTAGCATGGGATTTCCCGGGATTGAGTTAAAAATTCTTTGGCCACGTATGGCTTGACTTGGAGGAGCGTTTTCATTTACATCAAGCCGATAACATCTATCGTTAAATGTTATAATTCCCCAAATACCAATGGTTCCTGGGATTCTCGCCAATCCTTCAGTAGGTTTAAAAAGAACAACATTATCTATTATTCGATTTTGAACCGCCTGATTCCATGATGTTTTAATACTATTGTTAGGCGTTGGAATATGAGCAACATACCTAATGCCATTGTGCCTAAAACTGGCCATATAACACCCCGAAAAACCTGAACTTAAAGTATCTATGCCATTTGAAGCAACGACTGCTATTCTATCCGCAATATATATGACACAGGCATAGTCTAATCTAAGAAAACGATAGTTACGGGTATATCCTTTTATTTGAAATGTCAAATTACTTTGCGTGACAATCGGAGGACTCAAACTTATATTATAAATATTTTGATAATGAAACCGTGCAATATTTGTCATTACTGCTTGACTGTTTGGCAATCTTAATGCTTGAATCAAATTCATATATTTACTTACTGTTACTTTCGTTTGTTATAGGCTCGATACATGATGCCATTATATCCATCAGTTTAGACAGACCTTCGGTCTGCGGCTGCTGACTGGCTGTCACATGTATCTGGTATTTTGCCGTTTGGTTGGTCATGCGGGTGTTCTCGCGGGCGGTCGTGACTTTGCCGCTGATTTCCGCATTTATAAACCAATGTTTTGCAGAAGCTTTTGCCTCTACTTCTGCGTTGGTAGTGCTTTTTACGTTTGATGTATCGGTAACCTCCATCTGGAAATCGACATCCACGCGATCTATGAGCAGGGAAGGAATAGGCACCAATCCTATAAACGGAGCCTTGACACTTTGTGACATTGTTGTCATTTTTCTATCCTGCTGTATCGGTCTTTCGACATCGAATTCCAATATACGCGCTTTATTGCCGCTTTTACTATCAAATGCAATTTGCTGGTAGAAATTCCATGCTGTCGCTGCCAATTCCTGTTGTGCTTCGGCTGCTGCAATAAGTGGAGCTGCAATAAGTTCCCGCATGGGAAGCCCCTTGAATTTGTCAGTCACGTTTGAATCTGCTTTAAGAACTGGAGAAGTTTCTCTGTTTTGAGTCTCTTCCAATGCAGCGGAGATAATTTCTTTCGCCTGTCCGCTTACATTTTCATTCAAGTTTTCCGCATTTTCTTGTTGCCCTTGGTTCTTTATTTCTTCTGCCATAACATTTGAATTTTAAAATTGTTAGATATTTTTTACAAAATCGTCAATAATTCGGGAAATGCTCTCCGGAGTCTCCTGAACCTTAAAATTGACGCAAACCTCCATGACATCATCCGCATCCGGTTTTATGTTGCTCATCTGCATCTGGAGATTGGCTCTTTGTGGGCTGGATAACAATAAGTTGTTTTCTGGAATCTGTGATTCCACGCTTCCGACCTTCGCCTTGAACTTTATCTGCACATTATCCATCGCAAGATAATGATGGGATATCAAAGCTATAAGTGGAATATCAATAGTCTTGTCTCCAACCATGATTTTTTTCGATTGGAACGTATTTGCGTTATTTGCATTTGTTCCTTCAAAAAGTCTGGTCAGATTTTGTATCTGATGATTCTGCAATGTATCTTGTGCACAGTTTACGGCGTATTGCAAACCATTCATAATATCAGAGAATGAATTGGTTTGAACACTGTCCGGCTCATCGTCATTATTTTTCTTGTCTCTGTGAAAAAGTCCCATGTTTTTAATTTAATTACTTGATTTGTTGCCTTTAATGAGCACCAATCTTGGCAATGTCCGGCTTACAGCTTCCATATTTACACTGGAGTCTATATTATTATTAACAATGCCTTGATGCCAAAACCTATATGGTGGATTCTCCGTGTGTTCCATCACGTCCTCCTTTTTTTATTGGGGTTATACTTCGTTTAATGTTCGTTGCGGACGGAACATTTCCGCCCGCAACGGCTTACTGCTTCCTCAAGGTAGGCAATGCTCCGTTAAGTTCGTAACGCCACTTTGAGCCTGCATTCTGCAAGGCGGTGTTCATGGCATCAACGGCGTTCTTCCAGGTAACGTCAGTGCCGTCCACCTTCGTGGCTTCGGTGACTTTGTTATTGTAGCCGATACCTTGTTCATGATTGTTCTTCCAATAGCAGGCGGTCATCACGTTGGCGTAGTTATTTCCCAAAAAACCGCCGATATGTACATAGCCAGTGCTACTACCCGTACTGGTTACGTTGCCCGTGGCATAGCAGGCAAGGAGGCTGCTTCCTGCGTTCATTCCCACCAGACCGCCGCCAGCGATATTCTTTTTGGGGGCTATTTCTATGGTCACGTTGCCCGTGGCATAGCAAGCGGTCAGGGTGGCACTCGAATTCGTCTGACCTGCCACGCCGCCGACATCGACCGTTCCCTTCACTGTGGCCGAGGAGCTGCATCCGGTGATGGAACCGCCTATTTGAACACCCACCACACCGCCGACATACACCGTGCCGCTGACGCTGCCCGACACCGAGCAGTTTTCAATGGTGCCCCAGCCAGATCCTACCACGCCGCCAATACTGCCGCCATATATTTGATTGCTTGTTATCTGTACGCCCTCCATCACCACGTTCTTCACCGTACCAGCTCTATTGAGCCAGCCGAACAGACCCGCAAATTCGTCATTTGTCGTAAAGGTCAGCCCCGTAATGGTATGGCCGCCACCGTCGAAGGTGCCTTTGTATGAGTTGTCGTAGTCTGTGCCTATCGGTGTCCAGTCTTTGCCTGTGAGGTCAATGTCAGCGGTGAGGGTAATGTTTTTATGTCGGTCTCACCTCCGTTCACTAATTTGGCTATATTCATCAGACCATCGGCGGAGGTCACGGTGTAGCTGCCGTTGCTCTCTATGGTATAGCCCAGGTCTTTTGCCGCAGCGAGGGAGACGGTGTAGGTATATTCACCGCCCGCCTGCCAGTCGGTAGCATTCTTCATCTTATAAACGAAGGTCTTGCCGTTAGTGAAGGTGCAGGTAATGAAGGTCGTGCCAACTGCCACACTTTGCGGGGCTACGATGGCGGTGTAGGTGTTGCTGCCCTTGTCATACGGGACGATTATATCCGGGTTGTCGCCTTCGGTGGAGAGGCCCGTCAGCTGCACGGATGCCAGCCCCTCGGTGTAGTCCGTCAGAACGATGGTCACCCGTGCCGTGCGGTGGGTGAAGCGGAGCGTGGGGCTACCGTAGGTCACCGTCTGTCCGTCGGCTACGATGAGGTCGCTGCCCTCAAAGTCTTTCTGGGCACTTTGGTTGGCTTTTACCTTTACCGCAGGCGGAGTTGTCTCGCCAGCGGTGTAGGGCCACCACGCCGTGACGGTGATGTCGTTGTGGTTGGTCCAGTAGTACGGGTCGGTGGAGGTCAGTGTGGCGCTGGTGGGGTCGGCGGTGGAGGGCGTCACGTTGTACGTCTTCACCGTGCCGTCCATCAGAACTGCCACGCTCTGCACACCCGTCCAATTGCCATCCGCTGGGGCACGGGTGCCGGCGGTGGCTGTCGCGGCGGGGTTCAGCCCCGTGGCGGTGAAGACGATGGGTGTGCCTTCCGCCCCTTCCGGTAGGAAGCCCGCTTCGTCCTGTGTGCAGGCGGCAAGGCCGAGCAGCAGGGCGATGGCTGCGGATATATGGATGGTTGTTCGTTTCATGATGCGTGTTGTTTAGGGGTTGTTATTGTTTCTTTTGCAGTACGGGCAGACCGTCTGTGCCGAGTGCCCACTGGTAGTCATTGTCGGTGAGGGCGATGTTCATGCCGTCGACGGCTGTCTGCCATTTCACGGTCGCGCCGTCCACCTTCGTGGCATCTACCGTTCCTCCAAAATTACGGAATTCTCCTCGCTCGGCATTGCCTCCCCAATAACAGGAAGTTATAGTATTGTAGTTGAAACGCACTATAGCTCCAGATTCATAATCTTTCAATGTGCCGTCAAACCAGCAAGCTGTGATACTGCCATAATTTAAATCGGCTATACCACAAGTTCTACCATATGCAGAAATTTTTCCCGTCACAGAGCAGGCAATGATTTGACCATTATTTTGATCCACTATTCCAGCTGCTGATCCATTATTGCCATATAGATTCACATCTATGAGTTGTAGGTTCTTTATCACACCACGTAAATTTAATAACCCAAAAAGTTCAGTAGTCGCTGCTGAAAAGTTTAATCCCGTAATGCGGTGTCCCTGCCCATTAAAGACGCC
>OLOA01004373.1_pt1 | contig 10692 bp, 10 predicted proteins | sample 1672201 | NCBI WGS metagenome assembly OLOA01 (sample SAMEA3136658, study PRJEB25190) | human gut metagenome
AAACAACTAAGCAAAATTTTTCAAAATAATAATAAAAATTCTCTCATCAACAGGCTGATGAGAGAATTTTCGCATACATTATAGCATGATCGCAATTAATCCGCCATTACCTTGGTTGACAATTTTAATTAATGTTTCTTGAAGTTTCATGCGAGCATTTTCTGGCATTGCATATAGTTTAGCAGAAATTCCATCACGAACGATGTCACTTAAGCAACGTCCAAAGACTTCAGTTGACCAAATTGATAATGGATTTTCATCCGCATCTTTTAAGATGTAGTCGATTAAATCTTTACTTTGTTGTTCAGTTCCAATAATTGGTTCAAAAACAGATTCAACATCAACACGAATCATATGAATAGATGGTGCAATCGCTTTTAAGCGTACGCCATAGCGAGCCCCTTGTTTAACGACTGTTGGCTCACTTAAAGTCATATCTTCAATAGCTGGTGTGGCAATCCCATATCCAAGTTGTTTTACCATTTGTAAAGCACCCGCGATTGGTTCGTATTCTTTTTTAATATTTGCATAATCTTGTAATAAATACATTAAATCTGCTTTATCTTTAATTGGTCCAACTAATTCAGTTAAGATTTGATCGTATAACTGATTAGGAACTTTAATTTCTAATTCAGCTAACCCCACCCCAGCATCAAGGGCACTAATATAGCAATCTTCAACGATATCTTCTGCTTTTAACTCTTCAGCTAAGTAGTTGATATCACGAAGCTTATAAAACTCATTTGTACTTTGATTAATTAATTTTAAGAAACGAGCTTTTAACCAGTTGTCATCACTTAAAGCATCCACCCAACTTGGCAATTTGATATCTAATTCTGAAACTGGGAATTCATATAATGCTTCAGTTAACACACTATAGATATCTTTTTTCGTCATATTTTCAACACTTAATGGAATAACTGGAACCCCATATTCATCTTGTAATTGTCCACGTAACTCCGCCACATCTTCTGTTTTTGGATGCGTCGTATTCAAGATGACGATAAATGGTTTATTAATCGCTTTTAATTGCTCGATAACTAATTGCTCAGCTTCTAAGTAATCCTCACGATCAAAGTTTCCAATCGATCCATCAGTTGTCATTACAATTCCAATATGTGAGTGATCTTCAATCACTTTTTGTGTTCCAATTGCTGCGGCTTCAACAAATGGAATTGGTTCTTCATACCATGGTGTATTAACCATGCGTGGTCCTTCTTCTGTTTCATAACCAACCGCACTCGGAATCACGTATCCCACACAGTCAATTAAGCGAATATTTGCTGATACTTCTCCTTCAACCGTTACATTTACGGCTTGTGCTGGAACGAATTTTGGTTCCGTTGTCATAATTGTTTTTCCATTCGCACTTTGAGGTAATTCATCAATCATACGTTTTTTTACGTTTTCATCTTCAACTAATGGAATAACAAGTGTTTCCATGAATTTTTTGATGAACGTAGATTTTCCCGTACGAACTGCTCCTACTACACCTAAATAGAATTCTCCATTAGTGCGGGCAAAGACGTCTCTCATCAGTTCATTAGTTTCCATATCGTAAACCTCCATTTTCACTTATATTTGTCAATATCAATGTATGATGCTTATCCTCTACTTTATGAGAGAATTTAAATAAAACTTTTAAAAACTTTTCTACTGTCCTGCGATTGAATGAATTTTTATGATTCACTCTAACCTAATTTGATTGTGAATTAGGCTGCAGGCCTGCGTTTTCTTCGAATTATATGCATCACTGTGTGTCAGATATGATAACTTTTAATGAATTTTATATTCTTGATTATCTTTTACTTTATTCAAACAAAAAAAGGACTTAGCGTAGCTAAGTTCTTTTCTCAATCAATACCATCTTAATTAAAACCATTGATGATGGTTACATCATCATTTTTAATAATTCATTCATATCAGTTGGAACTTCCCCATTAATAATCATTTTTGTTAATTGATCTTCAACTGATTTATCTACTTTACGTCCTACCATTGCCCCAACACTTTGAATCAAAGCACGAACTTGCTCTTCATTTTTCAAATCCATTGTAGAAGCTTGGTCGGCAATATTAAAAAGATCCGCTTGATTCACATTTACATCTTTCCCAAATCGTCCAAAAAGATTATCAAACATAATTAAAACCTCCTCATGTCTCATGTTCAATATAACATATGACACCAGGAGGTAATTTGTACCTATTAGGCAAATAATTTATATTTTTTGTCCAATCCTAAAAGTTTTTTATCATTAATAAAACTCAGGTTTCATCTCACGAGTCATTAATTGAGCAATTGCAACACGTGGATCTAATTTATTGAAAATAACCTCATAAACCGTTTCAACAATTGGCATTTCAATCTGTAAAGCTTGTGCCATTTCATATGTCGCTTGACAAGTTCGTACTCCTTCAACGACCATCGTCATACTATCGATCGCCTCTTGAAGATTTGAACCACTTCCGATTTTATATCCAGCCTGCCAGTTTCGGCTATGAACAGACGTACATGTTACGATTAAGTCGCCTAAACCACTTAAACCACTGAATGTTTCTTCTTTTGCTCCAACAGCTGCTCCAAGACGTTTAATCTCAACTAAGCCACGTGTGATTAAAGCGGCTTTCGGATTATCTCCATATCCAAGTCCCGCAATGATTCCAGCAGCAAGTGCAATCACATTTTTAATTGACCCACCAATTTCAACACCGATTAAATCATCGACACGATAAACGCGGAAATATTCATTATTAAACATTTTTTGAATTTCATTTGCTTTATCTGCTACTGTTGCCGCACAAGTAACGGTTGTCAGCGCACGCTCAATCACTTCTTCAGCATGAGAAGGTCCCGATAAGGCAACAAACGCCTCTAAGTAAGTTTGATCAATTTCTTCAGCTACAATTTCAGATACACGCTTATGCGTTCCAGGTTCAATCCCTTTACTTGCATTAATAATCATGACAGCGTGATCTAACTGCTCATTAATCGTTTTTAAGACATCACGAATCACTTTCGTTGGAACAGAAAGTAAAATTATTTGTGCATCTTTTAATGCTTCTGTTAAATTTGTTGTTGCAACTAGTCCAACTGGTAACTGAACATCTGCAAAGAAACGTGAATTACGATGATTTTGATTAATATCATCCACAATTTCTTGATTTAAGTCATATAATTTTACATTATTTTGATTATCACATAAAACTTGTGCTAATGCTGTTCCCCAACTCCCAGCACCCACTACTGTTACATTCTTAGCCATTATAAATCCTCCTCATTAACCTATCATTAATCACGATTTCTTGCAATGATATGAATTGGTGTACCTTCGAATCCAAATGCCTGACGTAAGCAGTTCTCTAAATAACGTTTATATGAGAAGTGTAATAATTCAGGATCATTTACGAAAATAACAAATGTTGGTGGTTGTGTTGAAACTTGTGTCGCATAGTAAACACGTAAACGTTGTCCATTATGAGTTGGCGTTGGATTCATTGCCACTGCATCCATAATGACATCATTTAAGACATGTGTTACGACACGTTTCTTATGGTTTTCAGCCGCTAAATTTAATGGTTCAAATAAAGTATGTAAACGACGTTTTGTTAAAGCAGATAAGAAGACAATTGGGGCATAGTCTAAGAACGCCATGTCAGTACGAATTAAATCTTCCCATTCTTTCATCGTTTTATCAGTTTTCTCAATTGCATCCCATTTATTTACTACAATCACAACTGCTTTTCCAGCTTCATGTGCATATCCTGCCACACGCTTGTCTTGCTCGATTAACCCTTTAGAGGCATCAATTACAATTAAACAAACATCACTTCGATCAATAGCACTTAAGGCACGAAGAACACTATATTTTTCAGTTGTTTCATATACTTTACCACGCTTACGCATACCAGCAGTATCGATAACTACATATTTTTGTCCATCTTTAGTGAACTCTGTATCGATTGCATCACGTGTTGTTCCAGCAATATCACTAACAATAACACGTTCTTCACCAAGAAGCGCATTTGTTAACGAAGATTTCCCAACGTTTGGACGTCCGATTAAACAGAATTTTGTGACATCTTCATCATATTCCATTCCTTTTTTCTCAGGCATGTTTAACACAATTTGATCTAACATGTCCCCAAATCCAATCCCATGAACGGCTGATGTTGCAATTGGATCACCTAAACCTAATGAATAGAATTCATAGATTTGCTCCTTGAAGTTTACGTCATCGACTTTATTAACAACTAAAACCACTGGTTTATTTGTCTTATATAACATATTTGCCACTTCTTGATCCGCTTGCGTGATTCCATCACGAGCATTTGTAACAAATACGATAACATCGGCTTCATCCATTGCGATTTCCGCTTGATGCTTAATTTGTTTCATAAATGGTTCATCACCAATTTCAATACCACCCGTATCAATAACATTGAATTTACGTGTTAACCATTCTCCACTACTGTAAATACGGTCACGAGTAATCCCTGGCTCATCTTCTACGATTGACACACGTGATCCTACGATACGATTAAAAATTGTAGACTTTCCAACGTTTGGACGTCCTACGATTGCTACTACAGGTAATACCATGTTGCCACCTTCTTTCATCTTTACACAAAAATAAGTCGTTAATATTATAGTAGTTTTTGACGGCATTAGTCAAATTTTCAATCATGAATATAAAAAGGGGGAAATTCCCCCTTTTTATAACTGAAACTTGGAATTTATTATAGTAAGTTTTTTAAAGCGTCCCCAAATAAATCCCCTAATGTTTCATTTTCTACTGTTTCTTGTTGTTGCATATATTTATTGAATTCTTCGCGCTCTGCATCTTCTTTAATACGACGAATACTTAATTCTAGTTTAAAATTATTTGGTTCAAAACGAACTACTTTTACGTCAACATCTTGTCCAATTGATAACGCATCTTCTACACGAGAGATACGTTTTTCAGTGATTTGATTCATTGGTAAGAAGCCAACGACATCTTCAGCAACTGCCACGAAAGCACCACGATCATTCGCTGATTCTACTTTCCCAGTGATCACATCTCCAGATTTAAATGTTACTTCTGTCCAAGGATTTGATTTTACTTGACGTAAAGATAATCCTAAGCGATGTTTTTTAGCATCTAATGAAATAATTTTCACTTCAACTTCATCCCCAACAGCAACTAATGACGCTAATTTCACATTAGGATTCCATGAAGTTTCTGTATAATGACATAAACCTTCAATATATGGAGCAACTTTAATAAATGCCCCTAAGTCCGTGATATTCGTCACTTGACCTTTAATTACATCTCCAACGTTATGTCCGAAGGCTACCCATGGATCTTGTTCAACTTTTTTGATTGATAAAGCTAAACGCTGATTTTGGCTATCAATTGAAAGAACACGTACAGATACACGTTTTCCTTCAGATACAATATCTTCAAGCTTCACTTTATGATCCCAAGATAATTCAGAAAGGTGAACTAATCCTTCTACGCCTGGTGCTACCTCAACAAATGCTCCAAAATCCATTAAACGAACAACTTCACCTTCAACAATATCCCCTACCTGATGGGCTGAAACGAATTGTTCAAATGGAGTTGGTAAAATAGCTTTGATTGATAATTGAAGTTTTGTTCCTTCAATTTTAATCACCTTAGCTGTCACTGCTTGATTTACAGCTAACACATCTTCAACTTTTTCTACTGGTAAGTGAGAAATCTCAGAAATATGTACTAATCCTTCTAAAGCCCCAAAGCGAACGAATGCCCCGTATTTTTCAATACGGACAACTGTCCCTTCAACCACTTCTCCAACTGTTAGTGTTGAGAATTGGTCTTCTCGTTGTGCTTTTAATTGCTCAGCCACAACGATTTTGCGAGATACTTTAATTTTTTTATTACGAGCATTGAACTCAACAATACGTACTGAAACGGTTTGTCCTACATATTGTTCTAAATCAGAAACATATGTAACGTCAATCATATTCGCTGGTAAAAAAGCTTCCATTCCGATGTTTACAATTAATCCACCTTTTACAGCGCGTTCAACTTTTGCTTCTAATGTTTCCCCTTTTTCAAACGCTACTTTTAAGTCTTGGAAACGTTGATACTCAAGTAAAGCACGACGAGATAATAAGATTTGCTCATCGTCTACTTTTTTAATCATCGCTTTGATTTTATCTCCAACTTTAATAACTTCTTTAGCTGAATCAACTTTATCTAATGTTAATTCACTTAAATAAATTGTTCCTTCGGTTGCCCCATGGATATCAACAGTTACTTCTTGATTTGTTACACGAACAACTTCACCTTCGATCACATCATTTACTGATGGTAAATCAAAGTTTTCCATTGCTAATACGTCACCCATTGTCATTTCTTCATGGTTGAAACCATCGAATTGTTTCATTACTTTTCCCCACCTTTTACAATATTTATAATTGCATCGATCACTTCATCAATTGTTAAATCTGAAGTATCTACGACTATCGCATCTTCAGCCTTAATTAATGGTGAATGTTTACGTGTTGAATCTAATTCATCACGCGTTTGAATTTCTTGTTTTAAACTTTCTAAATCACATGGAATATTTCGTTTAATATTTTCTTTATAACGACGTTCAGCACGAACTTCTACAGAAGCTGTCATAAAAATTTTATAATCTGCATCTGGTAATACGTTTGTCCCAATATCGCGTCCATCCATGACCACATTATCTGTTTTAGCATACTCAATTTGACGACGTTTTAATTCATCACGAACAAATTTATGAGCTGAAACGGCTGAAACATTTTGTGATACAATCGGTTGTCGAATTGCATCCGTCACATCTTCTCCATCTAAGAATACTTTTTTATCATTCGTTAAACGAATACTTGTATCTTGAAGCATTTTTGCAATTGTTTCTTCATCTTCAACATCAATATTTTGATTTAATGCTTTTAGCGTTACTGCACGATACATCGCACCTGTATCAATGTATACATACCCTAACATTTGAGCTACTTTTTGAGCAATTGTGCTTTTTCCTGCTGCTGCTGGTCCATCAATTGCAATTACTTTAGAACGAACCATATTATCACCTCGACTGTAATTATTTTATCACATTATTTCATTTATAAACAACAACAAAATAGGGTTCTCACCCCAATTATTCATAATATTTACAAAAAATAAACTAAACAAAAATCGAATTAAATTCGATTCTGTTTAGTTTAATCAAATTACTTATTTAGATTGTAACACTAAATAGATTATAATCGCTAAAACAACTATTCCTGTCATTAAAATATACATATTTAATGCATTAACTTTATTGTGTTTAATAGGTTGAGTAACGACTTCATCCATCATTGTTGCTTCGTCCACTGCTAATTGTTCTTTCTTTTGTTCAGAATAAAAAACTTCTAAACTTGCTTGCTTATGTTCAACTGCTATTACTTTCTCCGTCTCTAATGATTGAGTATTTTGTTTCAATTGATCAATGGTTTCATTTAAATCTGTTGTTAACGGTTGAATCATCGGTCGCTCAAATTCTTCCCACTCACAATCATCTAAATCAACATCTGAATTAAAGATTAATTCAATATTTTTATTAAAAACATCATCTTGATAATTAGAACTTGATTTTTGCTCATTTTCAATAATTTCACTAAAAATAGAGCTAATACATTCACTATCAGATTGTAACTTTCGTAAACGGCCGTAATCATGTTGAACAAGGGCATCTAAATAATCCAAATCTGCGTCCGCATCAAGTGCTAATTCTTCAAATGAATCTTCAAACAGTGATAAACCAGACGGTTCTAATTTAGCATCGCTTGACTCCTCAACTAATGACTCAACTTGAACAGAAAGTAATTCTTGTTCTAATTGCTCCCATTCACTGAAATCTTCACTTTTAATCATTTGGGTAATTTTTGAATAGGTACGGGCTCCATATTTATCGTGTAACGCATGAATAATGTCATTTGAACGTTGACTTAATTGCGTCGTAAATTCATTTACCTCATCTTGACCAATCGATGAAAACATCTCATTCGCATCTAGAGTTGATGTCATCACCTCATGTAGACGAGAAGAAGGCGTTTCAAGTGGTTCATCTAATTCTGATTCAAAGTTAGATTCAATCGAATGAGATGGCGTTTTATCTTTTTCAGGATGACTAAAGTACAATCTTCGTAATTCAGCATAATCCGCCTTTTGTTCCACCTCACTCACACTCCTTTTTCCTAAACAATTTTTATATCATGCACCGACATTTAATATCGATTTATTTACTATTTTGTAAAAAAAACAAATAAGACTAGGTAATTATATCATAATTTTATTTTATTTAGAGTATTAAATTTGAATTTTTTTGTCTTTTTAGTTTATAATAAGTCATGTAATTCAACTGAATTATACGATATCAAACTATCATTCCTGTGAAGGGGGACAAAACAATGGCTAAATTCACAATTGTTTCAAAAGATGAGTGCATCGCTTGTGGTGCATGTGGTGCTGTAGCTCCAGATGTATTCGGATATGATGATGAAGGATACGCAGAAAACGTATTTTCAGGAGATAACAACACTGGTACTGTTGCAATTGAAGCTAGCTTAGAAGCTGATGTTATTGATGCTGCAGAAGGATGCCCAACTGAAGCAATCAAAGTTCAAGACTCACCTTTTAACTAATATTACCAAATCACACATTATTATGTAGGATTTTTTTATGTTTTATTCAAAAAAAGAGCGATTAGTGATCACTAATCGCTCTTTTTTTAGAATTGACGCATTTTTGTAAAGCGTAATTTCGGTTTTTCTTTTTTATCATTTGCCATCGAAATTAATGTTTTAACTTCATGTGGCGTTAATGGACGGAATTCTCCCGCCGCAAGTCCAGCTACATCAATGTTTCCAAATTGCTCACGACGTAGCTTCTTAACAGGGAATCCAATTGCATCAAACATCTTTTTAACTTGATGGTAGCGGCCTTCATGAATCACTAATCGAACTAATGAGGATTGATTTTTCTTATCCACTGACACTAATTGAGCTGTTGCTGGTTTCGTTTGATATCCATCAATTTTAACTCCACGAGCTAATGGCTTTAAACTTTCTTGTGTCACGATTCCTTTAACACGTGCTAAATAAACTTTATCGATTTCTCCACTTGGATGCATCATTTTATTTGCAAAATCACCATCATTAGTCATTAATAAAACACCTGCTGTATCGTAATCTAAACGACCAACCGGATAAACACGTTCTGATACTTTATCTTGGAAGAAGTCTACAACCGTACGACGATTCTTCTCATCTGATACCGTACTTACAAATCCACGTGGTTTATGTAAAACATAGTAAACTTTTTTCTCACGTTGTAGCGGGATGCCTTCTACTTCGATTTTTTCCTTTCCAGTTACTTTAACACCTAATTCGCGAACTACTTTATCATTAACAGTTACTTTTCCTTCTAAGATTAGTTGCTCTGCCTTACGACGTGATGCAACTCCAGCATGGGCAATAACTTTCTGTAATCGTTCCATGTAAAAAATCCTCCAATCAGAGATGATACTAAATTCGACAAGAATTTGTATTTAACCATCATTTTACCTTTATTATAAGTAAAAATCAATGTTTAATCCAATCGAGGTGTTATTTCATATGTGATTTAACTCTTAAAAGAAAAGTGAGACTGCTAAAATAGCAGCAAAAAATCCGATTAAATCAGCTGTTAACCCTAGTTTAAGGGCATGTTTCATTTCACTTAGTCCCACTGCAGCGAAATAAACCGTAATAATATAAATCGTTGTATCTGTACTTCCTTGCATGATTGAAGCTAAACGACCAACTGTTGAATCTGGACCATAAATAGAGATTAAATCCGTTGTTACACTTAAAGCAGCTGATCCTGAAAGTGGCCTAAGAATCATAAGAGGTAACACATGAGCATCCACATGAATCGCTGTTAAGACAGGATTTAGAAACTGTGCAATGGCATCAACAATCCCTGAGGCAAGAAACACTTTAATCGCTACAATCATTCCAACAATATTCGGAACGAGAGATACTGTCGTTCTCATCCCCTCTTTAGCCCCTTCAACGAAGTGATCAAACGCATTTGTTTTATTAACAAACGCCATCATGAAAACAGAAAGTAAAAATACAGGTAAAACATAGACACTAATCGCTCCCACCGCATCACCTTCTTTCATAGCGCTTAGCAATCGTTTTATCACCAGACGAAGGAATTCGTTTCATTCGACTATAAATGTTATGAATGATTAGCCCACCAATCGTCGTGATTCCTGAAGCAAATAGAATAGGTAAAAACACTTCACTCGGATTAGTTGAATGATACATATGCCTCACCCCAATGATAGTAGTTGGAATAATTGTAAATCCTGCTGTATTCATGACAAGAAGTGTATACATTTCAAAACTAGGTTTGCTTGGATCGGGATTGGTCGCTTGTAATTCTTTCATTGCTTTAAGACCTGTTGGCGTGGCGGCACTTCCTAATCCTAATAAATTACTTACCATATTTGTCGTTAAATATTTTAAAGCTGGATGATCCGCTCGAAGTTTTGGATATAAAAAGCGTGTCACTGGAGCCAATACCTTGCAAAGGACATCAAGCATCTTCGAATGATTAGCCACTTGTAACACGCCCGTCCAAAACACCATAATCCCTGCTAGGTA
>OLOA01004379.1_pt1 | contig 10669 bp, 8 predicted proteins | sample 1672201 | NCBI WGS metagenome assembly OLOA01 (sample SAMEA3136658, study PRJEB25190) | human gut metagenome
TCTTTGATTTTTATAAAAATCGTACAATTCTGTAAAAAAGAGAGGGAATCTTATGCGTATCCAGAAACTTCACATTAAAAACTTCCGATACATTCGCAGTCTTGAAATCTGTGATATAGAAAATGCCTTAATACTGGTTGGAAAAAATAACGTGGGAAAAACAGCAGTTCTCAGCGCACTCTGCGCAGTAGGCGGGCAATACGAGATTGCAGAAAATGATTTTAATGAAAAAAAACAAAATATAGAGATTGATATCACTCTTGAAATCACACAGGAAGACCTGGAACTTCTTCACAGACTCCGTAAAGTCAGTTCCTACCGGAGAATGGAAATCTGGATGAGGGAATTTCAGAAAAAGCTCCCATCCTATAAAGGTAATATGCTGACATTTTCCTACATTGCTAATTACAATGGGCGTATCCGATTGTCGGATGGATATCACAAAAACAATCCTGCCATTCGAGAAGTTTTTCCAAAGATATATTATCTGGACAGTCAACGTGATCTGAACGGAATTCAGGATAGTCTCTTATCATTTATGGAAGATGATCTGCTGAATCAGATGCGCGCCGACTGCTGCCTTTTTGACCGTTCCAAGAAATGCAATCACTGTTTTTCCTGTATCGGACTGATTAATCAAAAAATGCCGTCTCAGCTAAATGCTTTTGAGACTGAGAAACTTTTAGAATATAAATTGTACCAACTGAATCTTGACAGTTTTTCTCAGCGAGTCAACGAAAACTTTCATAAAAACGGCGGTACCTCCGGAACCATCTGTTATGAATTGACCTGCAATACAGACAGGATTTTTCAGGTAAATGCATATCTGGAGTCAAAAGAGTCGCACGTACCGGAACATATTTCTTCTCTGGGAAAAGGAATGCGCAGTATTTATATGCTTTCTCTGCTGGAATCCTATCTGGAGGATGAAGAACGTGTCCCTGGAATGATCCTTATGGAAGATCCGGAGATTTTCCTGCACCCTACATTACAGAAGAAATCCAGTGAAATTCTGTACAGACTTTCCAGAAAAAGCCAGGTTATTTTTACAACACATTCCCCAAATCTGCTGTTCCAGTTTAACAGCAGGCAGATTCGTCAGATGGTTTTGGATGAGGATGGATATTCAGTGATCCGAAGCCATACAAATCTTTCTGCGATCCTGGATGATCTGGGATTTACTGCCAGCGACCTTCTGAATGTCAGCTTTGTCTTTATTGTGGAAGGTAAACAGGACAAAAGCCGGCTGCCACTGCTTCTGGAAAAATATTATTCTGAAATTTACGATCAGAAAGGAAATTTGTCAAGGATTTCCATTATTTCTACTAACAGCTGCACTAACATAAAAACTTATGCCAATCTTAAATATATCAATCAGACATATCTGCGTGATAATTTCCTGATGATCCGGGATGGGGATGGTAAAGATGCAGAAGAACTGGCTTCTTCCCTGTGCAGGTATTATGAGGCTCGTAACCGTGAGGATATGGACAGACTGCCGCGTGTGACTCGAGAAAATGTTCTGATCCTGAAGTATTATTCCTTTGAGAATTATTTCCTGGATCCGAAGATAATGGAAAAAATCGGAGTGATAAAAAGTGAGGATGATTTCTACGAAATCCTGTTGAAAAAGTGGAATGAATATCTATACAAATTAAAAAGCGGTCAGCATCTCACAGAAATGATCGGCCATGCTCTCAAAAATACTACAGATATCAGAGAACATATGGAAGAAATCCGTATCTGTCTCCGCGGACATAATTTATATGATATCTTTTACGGAAGATTCCGTAAAAACGAAACTGAAATCCTCAAATCCTATATAGAGGAGGCTCCAAGGGATACTTTTAAAGATATTCTGGATGCAATTGACCGTTTTGTTTATTTTGAGAACAGAAAAAAATAATTCATGAAGAGGGATGCCACGCATGGCATCCCCTTTTCATCAGGAAACTGTCATTACTTTTCCCATAAACAGTATTTCGTCATTGCTCCTGTCATAGATCAGGAAGGCAAAAGGACGAGTGAGTTCCACATTTTTGATAACTGGTTCTTTCTCCTCTACAGCTGACATACATTCCATGATAACTGCTGTCACCGCTGCTGCTTTTGTGCCATTTTCATCCAGTTCCAATTTTGTTTTCTGCAGTATCGTATCTACATTTACATTTTTGTCTGCAATACCGGAGAAATCAGCGTTACTGGAAAATATATTATCAAGCCCCAGGCTTGAGAGTATGTCATTTAGGATGACGGTAGTCTCAAAATCAAGTTTTGGCATCTTACATTGTACTTCGTCATACTCTGGCTGAGATTTCAGAAGTCCACCAATATCCAGATTCTCAAGTGTAAAATCGTCTTCATCGACAGGCAGGATTCCGACAAAACTCAGTCCGTTTGCATACTCCCTGTCAAATGCTGTTGCCTTATCATTTTCATAATACCTGTCTCCGGCACAGGTCATGTATTTTGTCTTTTCATTGTTTCCAAACTTCTCTTCTGTATCAGAAACATTCCAGGGTTCTCCACTCCATCCGGACTCAAAATATAGTGAATTAGTTAAGCACAGTCCGGTAGTATCATTGATCAGATCCGGGGTTATGATTTTCGGGATCAGCCCTTCCGTATTTTTGTCACACCAGGAATTAATGATACCGCATGTTTTCTCTGCAGCGGAAAAATCTACATTTTCCACTTCAGCCCCAAAACCGTTCGTTACTGAATTTTTAAATTCTTCCTGTAATGTCAGATTATTATCCACCCAGACTGCATCTGCAATCTTTAATTTTGACTTATATCCGTAACTCTCATCTTCAGTATTATATTCTTTAATCTTGTTCAGATATTCCTTTGCATAAGATGCAAAATCATCGGTTCCCAGGTAATTACATAGAACTTCTTTTGTCTCTCCTTTTGCACCTGCTGCGATCATGCCCAGCGCAAAATTAAGGCTTGTGGGACTGAACATAATATTTTCCCCATTGACTGCCGCAGAGATTTGGTCTGTCATTTTTACGGAATTCTGTAATGTCACGGCTTTGTCGATACTGGCTCCTTTATTACCGGACACCGTGTCTTCATTGCTGCTTTGGATTTCACTGGCTTCTGCGGAACCGGTATATATGCCGACAGCTGGCAGTGCGACAGTCATAGCTGCCAGTATTCCGATTAAGAGTTGTTTTCTTATCATAAGGCATTTCCTCCTCTGGCATTTTCTTTAGTTTAACATATTTTTCTTTCGGTTTTGTAATCTGTGCTGATGTAGTTAATGAAAAAACAGGACAACAGGAACGTATTTTACTCTTGCTTAAGTAATATCACAGTTGATCTCCTTTTTTTACAGGGAATTCCCATTGAAATCAGACAAAAGCAGGGCAGAAACAGCATTAAAACTGTTTCTGCCCTGCTTTTATATATTCAGATGATATCATATTTTATCATTTCACTGTAACATCTAAGAAAGAGAACCTATTTCTTTGTCTTGAATTTCTTCATTGTGGAATATGGACTGTAAACTCTGGATTTATTCTTGGAGGTCTTATTCCAGGAACGTACTGCCACATACCAGGTACCTTTCTTTACGTTTGTAAAGGTTACAGTTACGGTATTTTTGCCTTCTGTACGTTTCAGATATTTCTTAACCGGGTATTTCTCACCCGCGGAAGTCTTATATTTGTTTCCAAGCAGGATTTCATAACCTGTGGCATTTTTGCATTTTGTGTAAGTAACAGTCACAGTGTTTCCTTCTACAGTAATATTCTTGATCTTTGGCTGCTGTGGTGTGACAACAGTGATCTTGATCTTCTTGATCTTTGTCCAGGAACCATAGACCTTATTGCCCTGTGCATCCAGAACCCAGCTTCGGGCTGCCACATACCAGGTACCTTTTGCCAGATATCTGAAAGATGCCTGTGGCTTGCCGGTTGAGGAAACTTTTTTGCTGAACTTTCCGGTCTGAAGCATGTTTGATTTCTTGCTGATCACGAAGTCATAACCCTGAGCACCTGCACATCCTTTGGAAAGTTTGACAGTAAGCTTGTTTCTGTCAATGGAATAGCTGGAAATCTTTGTGTCAGCAGGTCGCAGGTATGCACCGTTTTCATCTGTGATACTTCCGTCTGTGTGAATGACTCTGCCATTGAGAGATTCTGTACCAAATGCTATGAAATAATCCTGTCCTTTGGAAAGGGTAAAGTCGGCATATGGAATACTGCGCTCAAATGCACCGCCTACAGTTACAGTCTGGATACACTGCAGAACCCCATTTTCAACATCATACCAGAACAGATTTGCCATAAGTCCTGCACAGGAGGCATCTGCCTTTACGGAAAGCACAGCCGGGAAATCGAAAGCTCCGCTTCTTCCAAGATGGAAACCGAAATCATTCTGGTTTGTGGAGATCAGGCTGTATAATGCTGCCGGGATATATTCTGCTGTGTTTGTAACAGAAAGATCTATATCCGCAGGTGTTTCTGATGTAATGGAAGTACCGTTGATTTTCCAGATGAAACCATTCTCCATATCAAGATTCAGGGAAATATCTTTTCCTTTTATCCCGGATAAAACGGAAGCAGGAAGTGTCCTGGCACCATTCATGATAATGGAGATGGTATCTTTTTCTTTGGAAGCCTTAATCAGATCATTGACCGCATCCCAGCCTTTCTTCTGGAAACTTCCCTCAATATAAGGTTCCCCGTCACCAAGTTTTCCGAGGGTTTTTGTATCCTGATGTTTGCACCACTTACAGGTGTAAGTTATGATACCGTCAGTTTCGGCAGTTGGTTCTGTAGTGATAACACCGTTATCATAGTCATGTCCATATGCGGAAATGGTATAACCATAGGAAATTGTTTCATTACAGTCTTTACAGTAGGTATCTCCACTGTATCCGCTGGAAGTACAGGATGGAGAGGAGTAGTAGCGTTCTGCAGTATGTTTGTGTTCGCATTTACTTCTGATAATTGTGTAAGTAACAGTTTCGCTTACATAATTTCCTTTATCTTCACCGGTGTAAATTGCGGCAGCAGAATTGTTTCCAACCTGTAAATCTTTAGCTGCATCTTCTGTCTGCCATTTCCAGTTTGCAGGAAGAAGGTTAGTAGCAATCTCATTTACTTTCTTACAGGACCACGGAACGGATATTTTGGCTGTAGATGGATAGCCTGGTGCTTCAGAAGCTGGATTAATAGTTGCCTGTATTGGACCATATATCTTTGTAGCATAATTATCTTTGCTGATTTTTATCCATACGTTTGTTTTTTTGGCATCTGCTACTGTTTTTACGTTTGGACAGGTTGAACTCCAAATAGTGGTTTCGTTTGGACTTTCTGTTGAATATTCCACATTACTGCCGGTTGGAAAGATGCCCGTTATAATTGGGTGTTCATCTCCGTCATATATTCCATTATATGCTGTAATTTTAATGGAATTTTCATCAAAGGTTGCCGGCTTAATCGTGAAAGTCCAAGACTTATCCGCTATAAAACTTTTTCCTGCTATATTTGCCTTTACGGTATAAGTTCCTACATCGACAGCTCCATTTGTTTGCGGGTTATTATCACCATTTTTGTAATAGGACAGGATAATGTTTCCTATATTTTGAATATTGCATTGTAAAGAAGCTTTTTTTTCTGTTCCGTCATATGTTAAATTAGATGGCTCAGTAAATATAAAGTTCTGTTTTCCGAAGGTTTTTGTATCCTGATGTTTGCATCGTTTACAGGTGTAAGTTATGATTCCGTCAGTTTCTGTAGTTGGTTCTGTAGTGATAACGCCGTTGTCATAGTCATGGCCGTATGCGGAAATGGTATAACCATAGGAAAGTGTTTCATTACAGTCTGTGCAGTAGGTATCTCCGCTATATCCGCTGGAAGTACAGGATGGAGAGGAGTAATAACGTCCGGCGGTGTGTTCGTGCGTGCATTGACTTCTGGTGATTGTGTAAGTAATAGATTCTTTTTCGTAATTCCCCTTATCGTCGCCATTGTAAATTGCGGTAGCTGTAATGGGTTTTCCAACTTGTAATTCCTGATCAGGATTAACATCGTTATCCCATTTCCAGTCAGCCGGAAAAGGGTTGGTAATGTCGCTGATCTTTTTACAGGACCATAGAACGGATATAGAAGTTTTATTAAAATCTACTCCTGGTGCTACAGAAGCTTTTTTTATAGTAAATGTCCATTCTGAACTTACTAATCCTTTATGTTCAAAATAGGATTTACTTTCCCCTATCTCAGCCTTTACGGTATATGTGCCTGCATTTACAGGAGCACCTTGGAGCGGTTCGATTGTATCAATGTTATCTTTGATATTTTCGTATTTACCTTTATAATATTTCAATAAGATTGTTCTGTCATTTTCGTGTGTAGGTTTAAATTTAAACTCTAATGAGGCTTCTTTAGGCTGACCATTGTAAGTAAGACTTACAGGGGACTTAAATATAAAATCATTAACAGCTTGAGCAGCTTTAAATGTGTTGGTAACGGTGTCGAATGAATAATTCCGTGTTCGAGATTCTGAACCGTTTTCTTGGTTAAGTATAATCATATAATTGCTTTTTGTAGAATTGTCTTCGAGCTTGGGCAGCCAAACATACAGATTAGTGTCATCAGGGTCGAGAGAGGAATGGTTTACAGGCTTCCCATTCCATACACTAGAACCTGTTCCAGTTTTGATTGTTACGTTCGCATTTTCGGGATTTTCAATAGTACAACAGTAAACCTCTTTCCCTTCGTTTGTTGGGGAACCGGATACAGAAGAGGCTTTTACCGAGCCGCCATTAATGGTAATATTTTTGCAAGAACCTCCATATTCATAGCCGCCACCAATTCCGTCACCATTCGTAGAACTAGCAGTTACAGAACTACTATTAATGGTAATATTACTGCCACTGCCAGCGCCGTAACCGCCGCCACCAATTCCGGCACCATCCGTAGAACTAGCAGTTACAGAACTACTATTAATGGTAATATCACTGCCAGCGCGTTGCTTGCTGCCACCAATTCCAGCACCATACTTAGAACTAGCAATTACAGAACAACTATCAATAATAATATTACTGCAAGAGCCGGAGCCGTAAAAGCCGCCACCAATTCCGGCGCCATCCCCATCGATACTACGAGCATTTAAGATTCCTGCAGTAGCGTCTGAATTATTGGTTTTTATTATAAGCTGAGCTTTGTTATCTTTCTGTAAACCGGCGTACCAGTTATTCTTTGTTATAAGACTATTTGTGCCTGTTAAATGGATAGTGACTGCAGCCTTCACATTTCCCCTTATTTGCAGCGCCGGACCAGCAGATGTATTGATATTTACATTATCAAGATAAATGTTGATGTTGTCTTGCTCTGAAATATTTGTTCCATCAACCACAATTCTATTTCCTGTTTCCTGGCTACATATGAATTTGTGATCTCCTGCCGAACTTATAGTATAAACTCCATTCACAACTTTATTGCTCGTAGTTAAATCAATTACTCCATTTTGTGCATTTTCCGCAGTAGCCATTGCCTCATCGGGGGTATCGTTAAATTCAGGAACCTCTTCCGAACTGAATACAGACAGTTCCTCATCTGTCTCTCCTGCTGCTTCCTGCTCCTCATTGGTAAAAATCTCCGGAGTTTCTTCCTCAGACACTATATCTGGATTTCCGGAAGTAAATTCCCCCGCAAATATGGTCTGGATGGGCATATTGGTGGAACACAGTGCAAGTGCCAGAATCCCGGCTAATAACTTTTTCTTCATACATTCACCTCTCCTTTCTTTATACATGATCTTCTGCATCCTGACTCTTTTGTCCTCTTTTTCTGAATTTGATACATAATGCGGTAATCACGACTGCCACAGTAAAGGAAATGACAGCCACCAACACATAGCCGCCTGCGCCTTCATGCAGCAGAATTGTGCCGTACATTCCCGTGGCGTTTATTGGCTGGCTTTGCACTATCCCCATTGCCCCCACGAGGGACAGGAACAGCATGGTACACAGAACGGACAGACGGCAGACTGTGCGCCGCTCCTGGCGGCGGTGGTATTCATGCATTCGCTTTTTTACCAATTCGATACGGGTTTTGGTATCGTACATGCCTTCCAACCTCCTTCCCAAAAAACAGTCTAAAAAAGTCTTTCACTTATATAGGTACAAAAAAAGCGAAAAACTCTCACCTGAAAATTAAATTTTTTCAAAAAAATTTGAGAGCTGCCGAAACAGCTCCCAAAAGAGGAAAAAACAGGTTATATTATTGTATCAAACTGCGGAAGATCAGTTTTCCCGCTGCCAGGATCAGTACAGGCAGCAGATAAGCAATATACTGTGCTGCACCGCCATAGGCGATCAGAAGATTATAAATTGCGTGAAAGGTGATTGCTGCTCCCAGCAGACCGCAGGTTCCGGCAATCTTCAGCCATGTTCTCTGCCACACATATGCAAGACCACCGCCGACAATAGCTCCACAGATCACATGCATGGCTCCAGTCCCAATACCACGGAAGAAAATAAAAGAAAAATGTCCGGCTCCGTTTTGGATCAGATAGCAGATGTTTTCAAATGTGGCAAAGGAAAGGGCTGTGATCACGGCAGCATTTTTGATCTGCTCCGCTTTCGGCTCAAATATCAGCAGATAAAAGAGCAATGGCAGAAGTTTCATCACTTCCTCCACCACCGGGGCGATCTCTGTGGTAGCTGCAAAGGTGTCCGCTTTATAAAGTGCAGCGAAAAAGGTGTTGATGTATGCGGAAAGTAGACAGACACCCATCCCGGCAAAGCAGAACAGAAAGAATTTTCTCTGCCGCTTTCCCATACACAGAGCAGCGATCAGCAGGGGCGAGGCCATGCAAAGAAATACGTTTTCAATATATGTCATACCTGCACCGCCTTTCCTGTGGCTGGCAGCAGTGCAAACAGGCAGCCTGTAAGCAGAAGATCAAACCAGCAATAGGGAGCGGAAATGGAATAGCCCGGCCACAGGCAGCCGGAGATCCAAAGGACATACTCCACCGCCACATAGCACAGTACTCCAATGTGGAAATACCGCATCTTACACGCTGTTCCCGTCTGTATCTGCGCATAAGCAAGACCCCGGATAGAATGATAAGAAACAACGATCATCATGCCACACCAGAGCAGATTGGAGAGAACATCCCCAAAAGTACAGTAAAATACACAAAGCGGAACGCCGATCAAAGGGGCAATCAGGGCTTTTCCTGTCGAAAATCTTCTTTCCTCGGAAGAAGAAAGGGTGTATTGCAGAAGATAAAGGAAAATCACGCTGGCTACCCAGCCAAACTCTGACACATAAAAGACCTGCGGTGTTTCAGAAAACAGAAGCAGATACAGCGTCCAGTAAAGAGAGCCAAGGGCAAAGCAGCCGTAAAAGCAGGTCAGCAGGAAATATGTCTGTTTTCGACCTTTCAGATACCGAATACCACTCATACAAAAACCCAACAGGGTAACAGCGAATTGAAAAAGGTTACTGATCAGCTCCATCCCCATTGTCCTCCTTTTGTTTCTCCGTCTGCTCCTCTTTGTTCAGCTGATGGATGCGAAAACACAGAATAGTCACGCACGCGCCGAGGATAAAAGCCAGCAGTCCGATCACCATATATCCCAATGCGGTGCTGCCGCCCAAAATCGTTGCCGCAGTTTCAAAGCCGGAAGAAGTACCGGGCGTAATCTGTCCGACAATACCTGGCATGACAAAGGAAACCCCAGCGATCACTGCAAGGCATGCCGCTATGCAGAATGCGGAGACAATCCGTCTGTGCCGCAGTCTCTGCTGTCGTTCTTTTTCCCCAATACGCCGTTTTACCTCAGCAATCCTTTCCTCATTTTTCAACATTCGTAATGCCCTCCCGTTTCAATAATCCGCGTAAACGCTCTTTCCCCCGGTACACCATATTTGTGATCTGCTTCACGCTTTTCCCCATGACCTTAGCAGCCTGTTGGTAGCTCATACCCTCAAAATAGGTCAGATAAAGAGCTTCCCGATAATCTGGATTTAACTCGTCCATGCAGAGATGCAGGATCTGATTCCGTTCTTTTGTGCGGACGATCTCCTCCACCAGTGTCTGCGCCTCCGGTTCTCTGGTCAGGTCGTCAAGACTGAAGATAATCCGCCGTCTGCTTTTGCGGCGTAAAGCCATGTGCCTCGCTGCTTTATAGAGATAAGCCTTAAAACATCCATCCCGGATGCGGGGCTTTTTCGTAAACAGCCAGGAAAAGGTTTCCATCATTAAGTCCTCCGCTTCGTGGACGTCATGCAGATAACCATCGATGTATAAGGTCAGCGGATCGCCGTATTTTTTTATCAATAGTTCAAGTCCTGTCTCGTCACCGCTCAGATATTGCCCATAAAGCTCTTCATCAGTGGCCATACCGTTCAATTCCTTTCCCCATATTACTCCTCTGTTGTCAGGTGTAATCTCCTGGCTTCTTTCCTTCGTTCTTTTAATAAGCATAGTATACTTTTGTTTACAAAATACGTCAATTGTTTATAGCAATTCTACAAAATAATGCAACTTTGTATACTTCCCTGTGTTATCTGATTTCTTACAGTGGACAGTGCAAAAGAACTGTCCGTAACCGGACTGAAAACACCGGAAATAATAAAAGCAGCTGTATAGCGCTAAAGAGCAAACAGTAGTGGCGTCATGGATGCACCCTGAAAAAAGG